>Ga0138256_10004074_pt1 | contig 15522 bp, 12 predicted proteins | sample KNB2016incub_MG_FD_105486 | JGI IMG/M metagenome (GOLD analysis project Ga0138256, IMG submission 105486) | Active sludge microbial communities from wastewater in Klosterneuburg, Austria - KNB2014incub_MG | ecosystem: Engineered > WWTP > Activated sludge > Unclassified | place: Austria... | reverse complement strand
ACGTCCGCACAAGATTATTTGCTGGCAGTCATCTGCGGGCTAAGTTCCTTGAAAATCTCAACCCAAGACAGCCAAATCGCATACTGAATGGAAGCTTTGCCGGCCTTTTTGAGCTCCGCAAGTTCAGCCGGCAATTCCTCAGGCCAATGGCCAATCCAGCGGAGCTGGGCCTAGAGGACAAGTTAGGCATGGAGCTAACCCGCATTACGCGGGGCGAGCGAAGCAGACTCGCGACATCAACGTGCATCGTCTTTTGACATTAGGATTCCCGCCACCTATCGCGGTACTGACAAGTGAGCAATCGCTGGGTCGCAATTTTGGTACCGCCGAGGCATCATCCCATCCGGAGCACATTCGCGCGAACCTCCAATCAAGGCGGGATCTCGCGAAAGTCAAAGTCAGCTTCGGTCCGACACTCCGACTGCAAATCGGACGATGTGATCGAGGCAGCATTGCGGCCTTGTCCACGGTTGCACTTTAGCTATCGCAGCGGGCCGAGAGCGACTTCGCGGTCGAGCTATTTTTCTCCCACGATTGACTGTCGCTCCCCGATCACGATCGCAGAAGGGACTCAATTGGACCCTTCTGATTGATGTTGAACTTCGCAAGTCCGGCGTCCAAGTCGCCATAGTGGGGCGTGGGATTGCCGAATGCATTCAAGATCGTGGTGTACCAGTTGCCGAGCGTTTTGTGCCCCGGTTGACCGTAATTGGGCAGCCGGATGTAACGGCGGGCGATGTCGAGCGGCGGGTTGCGGCCTGTGAGCACCACAAACGGGAATTCCGCGCCGTGGCTATGATGCGTTTCGCCGCTATCCGGGAAGTAAAACAGCATCGTGTTATCGAACATCGTGCCGTTCCCTTCGCGCACGCTCTTGAGTCGCGTAACGATGCGGTCGACGAGAGTCATGTGATATTGCTCGCAGCGGGCGCGAATCTCTTCGGCTGCCACGCCGCCGATCGTCTTGCCGTGTCCGACATCGTGCATGTTGACCTTCTCGGTCTCCAATCCCGGGATGCCTGTGTAATGATGCCCAAGTTCATCAATGGTGAAGGCGACGACATTCGTCAAACCGGAAATCAGCGCTGCCAGCAAAACTTCCACGTGCCCGGCTTGCCGGTCCAATGTGGTCATTTCGTCATTCAAATACTTTTCGGAGAGTTTCGGTGTGTGCTGCCGCAGCACTTCCGTCATTAGATCGACTTGGCGGTTGCGCTCCTGGATGGCATTGACGGCTTCGGAGTAACGCTTGATCTTGGCTTGCTCGGTTCCGTTGACCGCGCCTAATCGGCTGCTTTCGTTGCGGGAAACGAAATCAAGCACCTTGCGTTCGAGTTGATAGCGAATCCGCTCATCGGCGTTAGCCGAAACCGACTTGAACAGTTCTTGCAAAGCCACCTTTGGCGAACCGAACGCGTAGTTCGGCTGTTGCGGGCCGCGGGCTGAAAATCCCTGGGCAATTCCGTTCAAGCTGCCGCGCGGGTTGCCACCATCGAGCGGAAAGCAGGCGAGTTCGATGTGTTCGAGCGGTGAGGGAAACAACTTCGCTAGTTCAAAATCCACGGTGGCCCAACGAATGGAACTCACGCGCTCGTTCGCTTTGAAGACGCCAAGCGACGAACACCAGGAGTGATGCCCGGTCGTGCACATCTTGCCCGACAGTCCCTGCAACAGGGTCAGATTGTCCTTGTGAGCAGAAAGCGGAGCCAACCAGGCCGGCAACTCGTGCTTGTCGAGATCGACTTCGAATGCAGCCTTTTGCTGCTCCTTGTCCTTAATTTCTTTCGAGAACGTGGGCGGGACTAGGACATGCGGAAACAGGCCATTGCCGCGATGCAGGAAGACAAACCGCATCGGCGGCCTGGCCGGTGCCGAATCGGCAAGCAAATTTTGCGGCAGGAGCGATAGCGCGCCTGTTCCCGTCAATGCTGCTCCCAGCAATGCTTGAGTATTGAACTGCCGACGAGTGGCTGTCATGGTTGATCCTGGCCCGGTTTGCGATAGATAAATGAATTGGAAGTGAGCAGTGACATGACCACAGCGCGAAAACTGCCGCCGCTCGAGACATAGGCCCGATCGGCGTCGATCAGTGTTTGCGAGTCGGAGGGCAGTTCATTGCGGCCCATGAAGAAGCGGAAGGCATGTCGAATGATCGATTGCCGAACTCGTTCAGATTGCGCGAGACGATCGATCATTTCAAACGCATCCCGCACTTCGCCGTCCAACTTGGCGTTGCCCGTGCCGCTGAGCACGCCGCTACTGTCGATTGGACTTGACTTATAAACATCGGCGACATCCTTGTCATTTCCTTTGCGAATCAGGTTATCCGGATGCTCGCGACTTTCCTCGGTCCGGAAGCGGCCGAAGTCGTCGAAGCTCTCGAACGGCAGTCCCAGTGGATTCATGTGTTGATGGCACTTCCAGCACTCCGCTTTGTGCGTGACGGCTTCGACTCGTTCGCGAAGCGTTTTGTGCGGATCCTCTGGAACTTGGGCATCGACAGTAATCGGCACGTCTGGAACGTGACCCGCCAAGAGCTTCTCGCGGATCCACCGGCCCCGCCGAATCGGATCGGTGTGGAAATTGCTCGAATGCGCGACAAGCCAGGCAGGATGTGTCAGCAGTCCCTTGCGATTAGCGATCTGGAATGGCTGTTCGACGGGATAGTCCCAATAGATCGGTTTGTCGTGCGGCTCCTTGTACTTATCGGTTTCCACACCAATGTAACGATGGCGCGTCGGCAAAGGGGGCAGGTTGTAGCTCTGTGAATGCGTATACGAGTAACCGTGGGTGAATGGCCCGCGCGTGAAGGGGATTGTGTCGCGGCCGAACGTGTCCTGAAAGTAATACATGTAGGAAAGGAACGATCGCTTTTCCTTCCAAAGCTCCTTGGTTCGGCCATCAATGATCTTGGCTTTTGTCAGCAATGCCTGGTGCTTGGACATCACTTGCTCGGGCTCCGTCTTCCAGGGAGTTGCTTCGAGTTTTGCGTACACCGCCCGCCACTCGGCAATGAGGGCGAGTCCGGACTTCGTATCCAGGTTGTGGTATACGAAGTACTGATCGGTGGTGAGCAAGTTTTCGAAGACCTTCTGATCTTGATCCAGGCACCAGATCACCAGTTCGTCAGCTTCTTGAATCAACCAGCCGGGAGTGCCCGTGTGACCGCGATCGGCATTTTGATAGTAGCCGCCGCTGCGGGGGCTATCCTTGAACACCTTCAGCGCGCCGGTGTAGCCGAAGAACTCGCGGAAGAACCGCACGAGCTTAGGATGCGAAACGACGTGCGACTGAATGTGATTACCATTCAGAGCGGGATCGACCGGGGCCCGAAAGTAACTTTTGTCAGCCAACAGACGCTCAACCTCACGGCGATAATCCTCGGGCGTAGTCAGCTGTCCTGCGTTCGCGGCTTGCAGCAAGGCGGCATCTGGCCCGCGATCACCGAGAGCGTAGGCAATCGCGAAACTGGCTTCCCGCGGGGCGAGAGGCACTCGTCCGTGTTCGTCCGGTTTGCCGGCGCCAAACTCCAGCCGGTAAAGAAACTCGGATTCTAAAAGGACCGTCACCAGCATTTGCCGCAGGCCGGACGTGTTGCCGCCGAGCTGAATGGATTCACGGGTGAGGGCCACGTATTTTTGCAATTCTTCCTCAGTCGCCGCTCGCTGCAACGCGCACGCAAATTGGCTCTGAATGGCGGCCGTGAGTTCCGCATCCGTGGGTGCTTCCTTTCTCAGGACGATGGCTTCGAGTGCTGCGGGCGTCGTCTTGGGATACCAGCGGTCACGGACGTTTTCAAACTGATCCGCAGCTAGCTCACCATGCTTCACGCGCGCGGCACGAAGTTGCTTGTCGGCAATCCACTGAGCATTCCCCAGCATTACCAGCAACGTACCGCCATCGAGCGTGCCATGATCGTAATAGCGCACACCCGATTGATCGGGCAAGACAAACGGGTTCGTCACACCGGCAAAGCCCTGCAAACGGAATGAATCCCTCTCGCGACCTTGCAACTGAAAGACATCGAGCACTCGCTCGGTAAAAATCTGCGGACTGACCAGCCAACGACGAGCAGGAGAAAACGCTGCAGCCTCGACGCTGCCACCGAACAACAAATCGTGATCAACGTAGTTGCCGTAAGCAGGGTAGCGGAGTTTGTCGTCGAGCTTCGAAGCATTGTGCTGGCGCAGCTCGCTCCGCAACCAACTCACGAGCGGCGTACGTTCTTCTTCGCTCGGTTGCCGCGAATTAGCAGGCGGCATCGTCTTGAAGAACAATTGATCCTGAACTCGATTCAGCACATCCAGTTGCTCGCTCGTTTCCAGCGTCGCCAGCTTCTCAAGATCGATGTCCGCTTCACTGTTGTCTTTGCCATGACACTCGGCGCAGTAGCGGGAGAAGGCCTGACTTACGTGCGGCGGAATGGCGATGCTCTTGGGTTGCTGTGCACGGACGAGCGCCGGCAGCATGCCCAGCCAACACACAATCAAGACGTATGAATATCGCATTGCAGTTTGCCTACGGATTGTTCTGCTGCAGTTCCGCCATCGCCCTGCCGAGAGCGTTGCCGACCTCGTAATACGTCTCGGCGTTGTGGTTGTAGTGATAGCCTTGGTTCACGGGAGAAACATCGGCTTCACGCCAGAACGAACGGACATCGACCGATTTGACATTGCCTTTGAAATCGGGGTATTTCCCCTTGTCGCCGTCAACGGCCAGCTGCGCCTCGGCAATCTGCAGCCCAAAGCCCTCGCGGCCTGGGTTGCCACAGCCGGTGGCGACCACGAACTTCGCCTTCGGAGCATCGAAGTCCTTCCGCAGCGACTTGATCACGTGCACCATGTTCTGTTCATAGCGACTCGCATGCGCTGCATTTTGATCCTTGTGCCCTTGCCACCACACAAACCCGGCAATGCGGTAGCCCTGCCCCTTGTAGCCGGGATAGTACTTCTCGAGGTTCTTGAGCACAGCCTTCGCATGGGCGACATCGGCGTCGTACTGCCTTCCGGCATACCACGGAACGGCTTTCGGCTCAGTTCCCTTGTCCCACGAGGGAGCAACGTCTTTATAGCCCGCGTAGACTTTGCCTTCGTACTCCCATCGTTCGCTCCCGGGCGGCAGCAAATCCCAGCCGAGGCTCCGATTGCCGATGCAGGCTTTGAGGAGCAACACCGGCTCGTCATGAAAATGGCCCATCACCTGACCGAAGCCTATCTCAGGACCGAACGACTTCTTGGGGACCAGCCAGTCGTTGTTGACGTCGCCGAACTTCACCATGTCCTTAAAGTCGACGCCCCTCTGATCCATCACGTGCACGTAGCGCACATCCTGGCGGGTTCGCCAGTTCCCTTGCTCGTCAACGAGGTGCGGATACATCCCTTTTTCCTTCACCAGGAACTCGAGCGAGCCCTTGGTTTCTTTCGGACCTACCCGGCCAAAGCCGAGCATGTTTGATTGCCCTAGCATGATGTAAACCTGGACCGGTTTGGTTTGGTCCGCCGGCTTGCCATCGGTGGGCGGAAGTTTCTCGGGAATGTCAGCGGCGGCAGCAACCGAGGCCCACAGAACAATGAACGCAACGCACGCGCGAATAAGCAACATTGGAGCGACCCGGGGGGAGAGATGTGGCTGGATAATGAGGAACAAAACTTCCGGCCATCGACTTCCAAAGTATAGTGGAGAGCAAGATTGTTCTCGCGACAAAAAAGCAGGTTCTGACGACAGGTGCTGAATGCCGAAACCTCGCCGCGTGGCCCTCATGCTCGATCTACGCTGGCCGCTGAAGCGCCACGCCGACATTTTTGCCGGCACGCAGCGCTTCGCTGCAGAGCACAGCTGGGAATCGGTCATTGATGAATACGTGCCTGAACATTTGCTGGAGCAACCGAAATCAGCTCGGCTGTACGATGGCGTGATCGGCCGCATCCCGGCTCGACTCGGAGAACTCTGGCGGAAATTGGCCGTGCCGGTCGTCAATATTTGGTTCAACTCTCCCCTGCGGGACGAATTGCCCGGCGTGTTTCACGATGCGGCTGCCGTAGGTCGACTCGAAGCCGAGCATTTGCTCTCGCGCGGGCTCCGCCAATTTGCCGTCCTCACCCGCAAAGACAAAGCGCAATTGCAGCAGGCTGCCGCCTTTCGGGCAGCCGTGAACGCTGCCGGTTTTCCATGCCTGGTGGAACGGCTGCCGCTGGTCCCCAGCCGCAGCTATGCGGTTTGGAAGAAGACTGAACAGCTCATCGAGTCCTGGATGGCTCACTGGCAACCGCCGATCGGTGTGTCGATCTGCACGGAAGTGATGGGGCGATTGGTCGTGCAGTTGTGCCAACGGCGCGGCTGGCGTGTTCCTGGAGACGTGGCAATTGTCGCGGGGATGAATGAAGAAACGCTTTGCAATCACCCCCGGCCATCGCTCAGCAGTGTAGAGATTGGCTACGAGCGCATCGGCTACGAAGCCGCGAGAATGTTGGCTCAACTCATGGACGAACACACGTCAAGGTCGTATTCGCAGACCAAGAGATCAAATGCCGCCGAGCCGCAGCACCTCGTCCTGACTCCGCAAGGAGTGGTCGTGCGCGAGTCAACAGACTTCTATGCGGTTGAAGATAAATTGATCGCGCAGGCGCTAGAGTTCATCGCCGCGAATTGCCATCGCGACATCAATTGCGACGACGTTGCGCGATCGCTGCATCTGCATCCACGCACATTGCAGCGCCGTTTTCGTCAAGTACTCGACCGAGCGATTGTTGACGAAATTCGCCGAGTGAGAATCGAAAGGGCCAAACGCGAACTGGTTCATTCGAACCGCAGCTTATCGCAAATCGCCCATGACGTGGGTTTTGGAGACCGGATGCGACTGTACGAGGTTTTCCGCCGCGAGGTAGGCATGAAGCCGAGTGCGTTCCGCAAAGAGCGGCGGGCAAACTAGCCTGCTTGTGATTTCGTGAAGGCTGAGTACTTCGGATCCTCCCAAAGCTCATTTCAGACCGACACGCCGACTGCAGCTCGGCCGATATGTCCGAAGCTGCGGCGGGAATGGGGTCATCGAGGCCGACGATCTCGTGCGACACCCGGAATGCTTTCGGGCGTCACATTAGTGTCGGTCTGGCTTTGAAGGCAGAGTGATCGACCGCTCAATGATCTTTGGTCGGTAGCAGTCCAGGTCATGCTAAAGCTTAAATTTGACCCTTTAGATTCGGAAGTTCGAAGCGGAATACTGGCAATCATCGAACGATCGAACGATTCGCACGAGGCGAGTTGGCGGCATTTTTGAATCGTGAAGACCGAATTCCGGTGAATTGTCCAGAGTTGGCGACGATCTATCGTCGCCATTGGAAGGAAGCGGATGGCCGCGACTGCCAAGACCGAGCTTTATGTCCAAGCGTTTGTTGATCTCGGCAACATTAGTTTCTTCACTCGCCCAGAATCGTCGAGTAATCGAGAAGCAAGTCCTGCAACCGAAAGTCTTTCAACGAGGAGGAGCGTACGTTGCTTTCGGATTGACTCGCTGTTCGTAAAGGCGAAGTACGAACAGAGCCGCAACGACGCCGAGCAATACCAAGTTCAGCAACTCACCGGGATTGGTTAGCGCGCGCTGAGTAAGTGCAAGCGCACGTAGGGACAGAAACATAGCGGCGCTGATCATTATCACAGAGCCGTCAGGTATTCGCCTGCACAGCAAGAGACTAGCAACTGCTGCAGTCAGCGACGCAGCGACGAGTTCATACAGTTGAGTCGGACACACCGGCCGCGAACTCATTTCAAGGGGCGACAACTGCCCCGCGGCCAACTGATGAAGGTGGGCTGGACTGCCCCAAGGGAAACAAACGCCCAGCGGCAGCCGGGTCTCGACTCCGAAGCAACAGCCTTGCAGAAAGCACCCGACACGGCTCGCCGCGATTCCGAGCGCAATCGCAGGCGCACAAGCGTCGGCCAAACGCCAGGCACAAACACCTTGTTGACGGCTGATGACCCATCCCGCGAGTAAACCGGCGAGCAGGCCGCCGCTGAGCGAGAAACTCGCTACTCGCAGGTCGAGCAGGCGTCCGAGCAACCCGGGCCCCCATTCACCGGCGGCGATAAGGTGCGTCACGCGGGCGCCGGCGAGTACTGCCAGCCCGGAGCAAAGCAGCACCACCACAACACCTCGTCGCGGCAACCCGCGACGGACGGCGAGCACATAACTCAGCGCAACCGTCAGCGCCGCAGCCAGCAGTAGCGCAGTCTCGTATGAGCGAACCGGGAGCGGCCCAAAACCCCAATCCCAGGTGAATAAGACTGGCCTCATACCCGGCTACTTGGCGTTAGGATTCGTCGCTGTCCATACGCCGTGCATCGCCAAGACCTGCTTCGCGCCGCCGCCCGCGTAGGCTTGCCATGTGCCGCTGACTTGCCAACCTTGGGCTGCCGGTGCGAGAGTCCCTTTGAGCACCAGGGCCAACTTCGCGTGCGCACTTTCGATGGTTAGCGAGCCGCCCGCATATCGATAACGGAGTTGTTGCGGCTTGTCCGCCGCTTGGGCGCCTCGGGGCGGTGTGACCGCCAACGTCGCCCGGCCGGCGGAAGCGTCCTGCGGCGCAAGGTCGAGCGTCATTCGCAATGGCTGGCCCTTGAGCTTCTCAAGCTCTTTGCGCAATTGGGCGAATGCCTCTGCAGGAATCGAGCACCCTTCGGCGAGGGCTTGGAGCGGCTCGTCGGCGTCGCCGCGGCGTGCGGGAGTGGGCTCATCTTTCCAGTGCGTCAGGATCGGTAACTCGGTGACGGTCAGCGAGCCGGTCCAGCGTCCCGCAATCTCGGCCGGGAACTCGAGCGGCTTGATTTCAATGCCCAGGCTACCCTGGGCGGAGTGCACCTGATCGACGACCGCGTTGATGCCGAACACCAAGCCGTCGTCGTCGGGGACTTCCGCGTCGAGGCGCACATGCCGGACGACCGACACCGTGATCGGCTTTGGCTCCTTAATGGGAACCACAACTCGCGACTCATAGGTCGGTTCGGAATCCAGTTCCTTGCCATCGGGCCCTTTCCAGACGTACCACAGCTTCAAATCGGGGCCGACCCCGGTGAGTCGCCTCACAAGCTCCCGCATCATGCCCAGCTTGGCCCGCACTTCCTCCTCGTCGGCGGTTACCACGAGGGAAGCGTCCTTCATTGATGGGGCAAACGGCACGGGTGAGGGCGGCGTGCTGGCGAGGGGAACGGGCGTGTCGCGCACCGACCTCGCCAATGCTTGCAGTCGAACGACCTGCTCCAGGCGATTTTTCCGAAAGAGCTCCTTGACCTCCCGCATCACCTCTGCGCTGAGCCCCAGATCTTTGTTCTCTTCCAAGAACGCGTCGAGTTGCTTCGAAGTGACAATGCCTTTAGGCAGGCGATCGATGACCGCCTGCGCGGCGCTCTTTTGAGCAGGGGGTGTCGGCAATTTGCCGAGGTGCTTCTCCAGATCGGAGAACATCCAATCAAAGGCCTCCATCATGCCGGCGTCGTTGTTGATTGCAGCTACCAGTCGACCGCCGACGGGGGCGACGGGGCCGCGGTTCGTGTTCAAGATCGCTTCCCAGAATTCCGCCGCCGCGTCCTTTTGCGGCGTTTTTTGGGGCATCATTTGCCGATTCTGCACCCACCGCTCATGAGCCGACTCGCGGCCTTTCAACCACCCCTCTCGCAACTGTGTCAGTCCGGCTCGCCGCTCGGCCTCGGTCTTGGCCGATTGCTGCAATTTCTTCAGGTCGCTGATCATCCACTCTGCGGCCTCCTGTAGACCGCGATCCCGGTTAATTGCGGGACCGAGAAACCCTGGGCCTCCCGTGTATGCGCGTTGATTCGCCAGCCATCGGTCGCGCGCTTCATCCCGATGTTTCTCCCATTCTCGGATCAACGCTGGCAAGTCGATGGGAGATAGCGACGGCGCGGGCTGTGGGCTGGAGACGCTGCTCGGAGGCTCCGATTTCTGGTCCGGCGTTTGCGCCCAGGTCGAGCTCGCGGCAGTCAGATATCCCAAAATGCCGACGCTCATGAGCAATCGCTTGACGTTCATGATTGGACTCCAGGTTTTTCTGCCGGTGGCTGTGGATCATCGGGATTCCGCTTGTTCTCTCTTCGCGGGGCATTCGACGAAGATCCAGACCCGCGATCCGCCCCGATGCGAACGCTGGCCAGTATCTGCTGAAGAACTGGGGCGACCTCCTCGAACTTGGCCGTGGGAGCGAATGCGGAAAAGACGACCGTCATTCCGGCTTGATCGACGACACCCACCACCAGCCCCTTTTCCGCGAACGAGCCCGTGCGCTCAACGAGATACTGCGTCGCCGGCTGCCCTCCCACCCGAATTTCGGTCCGTTCTCGCAGCGCGGCGGCGCGGCGCGCATCTTCCACCGTGGTATCGCGGTGCACGCTGAACGACGCGTCCGGGAATAGCTCTTTGCCCTTGAACCAATGTCCTTCGTCCGCGTTGTTGTAAGTCGACGCCTTCCAGTCGGGCGGCAACTGAAACTGGATCGAGCCTGCTTGCGCTGGCCGCCAATCGGCAGGAATCGGCCGGGAACCTGTCGGCGGATTCGAGGTCGTCCCGGTGCCGGGATCGTCTTCAATAGGCGATCGAGCGCCCTCTGGCCGCGGTCCGCTCCGATCGCTGGGGCGAAACTGAACTTGCCCCAGAATCAGCGCGATGGGCAGCGGCAGTTTCTCTGGATCGGAGAGCGGCGGCGCAATCGCGTTCAGAACGTACCTGCGCTGATGATGGACAATCGCCACGCGATACATCACCCTCCCTTGCTCCAGCGGAATGGAGACCCAGGCACACAGGGCATCCTTCAACTCGACCTTCCCGCTGACACGATCGGGACCATCGCTCAACTGCTTGCGGATGTAACTGTTGAGGTCTTCTGCTTCATTCGCAGCGGGCCAGACTCCCTGAAAGCACTTGAGTTCGTAGGCTGCGAAGGGCGAAATGATCCGCGTGTATTGCCGCTCAAGCGGCACATCAGGTTGCTCGACGGGGAAAGCAAACCAGAGTGGCGGCAACAGCAATCGAAAATTGTCGCCAGGGTGGGTGTAGTACCGGGGTGGATCCGTACGCTTGGTTGCGGCGACCGTGATGACCGTCGTCCGTCGTTGTTGCCCGCGAACAAACGTAAGCGGTTGTTGGCTTTCGAGCGGGCAGAGCAAGATCGCAGCCTGATAGTCCTCAACCGTTTCCGTGGAATGCCCTGCGAACTCCAAGATGAGATCGCCCGCCCGCAGCCCTGCTCGTTCGCCCGGGCTGCCTTCAGCCACGCGAGCGACCACCACGCCAATTGGGGATTCCACCTCGAAGCGCACCGCCTCAGGAGTTCCCGCCGGCACAACAGATAGACCCAAGTCAAAGGTGGGCGGGTAATTGCCCGGAGTCGGCGTAGGCGCTGGTGCCACACGACGCTGCATGCGCTGTTGCCCGCGGAAAACATCGATCATGTAACTCGCGCCAAGCACCGCCTCGCCCATCTGCCGCTGCAAGGCTTCGATTCGCGGCGTATCGCGACCTTCAAAACGCACGATCACATCGCCTGCTTGCAGCCCGGCTTGCTCTGCGGGGGAGCCGCTAAAGACCATAGCTACAAGCACGCCGCGTTCGGTCGCCACCCCCAATCGCCGCGCCACCGCCGAATCGGCTTCCAGCACCTTGATTCCGAAAGAGAGGCGCGGCGATTCTTCCGCCGTGCCGCCCGCAATCCCCATATTAGGGCCCGCCGCGACCAAGGCGATCGCCAACCACCTTGCGCCCGTGGCAATCCATCTGTAATCTGTCGCGGATTTCACAGCCCCTCCATTGCGAATCGCTTGGCGCCGCACGCGGCGGAAAGTCACGCACTTGTACACGGCGAGTCTTTACGTTGCGACTGACGATCGCCAGGTAGGAGCATCTTCTGTGCCGCTCGCTGCGTCACAGTTGCACAAACAGGAGATCTCCAATCGGGACAGCCAAGCCACTGGCAGCTGAGGAACTCGTGGATTGACTTACAAGCCCAATCCGCGGAACGCCTGCGGCGTTGTGCTTCTCTCCTGCTCGCGTGTGTGACGCAAACGTGCGATTACGCGCGCGCTCTGCGCGCGTTGTTGGAACAACTATTTCCGTAGAAACGGCTCGCTCGACCTCGGCTTTACTCAGTCGCTTCAGTTGTCCGGACTTGACGAGTTCCGGCCAGAGCCGACACTGAGCCTCTAGTAGACAAAATGGCTGGACCAGTCGCTCGCGAGGACGTGGGTTACGCTGATGGACAGTGTATTCCCATTTCGCGCAGAGCCACACACGAGGACTGGTCCAGTGAAAGTTACAGTACGTTACGTTGGTTTGGATGTCCATGCGGACACGATTGTGATGGCGGTTGCGGACGAAGGTCGTGCGGCAGCCAAGGTGCTCGCGACGATTCCGCACTGCTGGAAGACCTTGCATGCCAGGCTGAAGGTTTTGGCGGCGAAAGGTCAGTTGTTGATTTGTTACGAGGCCGGCCCCACGGGATAGGTGCTGTATCGCAAGCTGCGGAGCGCGGGCTTCGAGGTGCAGGTGATCGCCCCGTCGCTCATTCCGCAGAAGAGCGGCTCCGGAATCAAAACGGATCGACGCGATGCGGCGACGCTCGCTCACTTTTTGCGGAGCGGCGATCTGACACAGGTCTGGGTACCTGACGAGGAGTGTGAGGCGCTCCGTGATCTGTCGCGAGCGCGGGAAGCAGCGAAGAAGACGGAACTCGCGGCGCGGCAGCAACTCGGCAAGTTCTTGTTGCGGCACGGCCGACGGTGGGAACTGTCGACGTGGACGAAGAAGCATCTCGACTGGATTCGCGGTCAAAAGTTTGAATATGTGGCGCAGAATCGCGTGCTCGCCGATGCGTTGCGGGCGGTGGAAGATGCGACGGCCCGCGTCGAGCGGTTGGAGCAAGACCTCCAGGAGCTCGCGCCGAAAGTTCAACACTTGTGGCCGATCATCCGCGCGTTGCAGGCAGTACGGGGCATTGCCTTCGTGTCGGCGGTCACGCTGATCAGCGAGCTCGGCGACTTGAAGCGGTTTGGTTCGGCGCGGCAGCTGATGGCATATCTCGGCCTGGTGCCTTCGGAGCATTCGAGTGGTTTGACGCAGCGGCGCGGTTCGATCACCAAGAGCGGCAATTCGCACGCGCGGCGGATCCTGGTCGAAGCCGCGCATCACGCGCCGCGTCCGACGACCACATCGAAGATCCTGCGCGAGCGGCAACGAGGCTTGGCTCCCGAGGTGATTCGGATCGCCCACAAGGCCCAACAACGTTTGCACAGCCGCTTTATGGCGCTCTATCAAAAAGGAAAATCCAAGCCCAAAGTGGTGGTCGCTATCGCTCGCGAACTCGCCGGCTTCCTCTGGGCCATCGCTCAGCAACCGCAACTGCTGGCGGCGTGAGCTGAGGAACCATTCCCCGCAGAACATTCACGAAAAGAAAGGAGTGACGGCCGGCAGCGCAGGCGGTGAAACGATCCGGGTATGCCCGACCGGCCTATTCGGCGCCACGTTCAATCGCGGTACGCCCGCCCGTAGACAGCGCAAGCCCACGACGTATCAGTGTCCTGTTGGTAACCAACCCACGAATATCAGGCTGATCCATCGTCGCCACCTTCACCGCTTGCGCTGCCCGCCGTCACCAACTCATGTAAACTACAGCCGTCAACGAAATCCACCCTTGACTAGTCCAGCCATATCAGGCCGGCAACAAGCGGTACTCCGTGATGCTCCGGCATAACAGCGATTGCGAGCGTCAAATCTTGGCGCAACAGCCAATGCACCACCGCCGCAGGGGCGGTGGCGTTGTGGAATCAGAGGTTCAGACTTCCACAATCACGTCCGGCGTCGCAAAGCGAACCTTCGGCGTCGCTGCGTACTTATCGTCGGCAGCGCGATAACCGGCGACGCAAGCCACGACGGTGCGATACCCTTGGTCGCCGATGCCGAGAACTTCGTCGTACTTAGCGGGAATGATTCCTTCCATCGGGCAGGCATCGATGCCCATCATTGCGGCGGTCGTCATGAAGTTGCCGAGCGCGATGTAGGCCTGATTCGACGCCCAGTGATTGATATCGAATCCCGAGGGTGGCGGTACGAGCGCTTTGATCATCGTCTTGCGAAAGCCGGCCAGGTTATCGACCGGCACGCTACGGACTTCGCTGATGCGAGTGAGATAGCGATCGACATCTCCTTCGTGCAAATCCTTGCGCGCGGTGAAGACGACGACGTGCGAGCCATCGACAATCTGCGACTGATTCCACGAATGGGGATGTAGTTGGGCTTTCACTTCCTGGTTCGTCACCACCCAGAACTTCCAAGGCTGGAGGCCGAACGATGACGGCGTGAGAACCAGCGACTCGGCAAGAACAGCCCAATCGGACGGCTCGATCTTTCGCGCGGGATCGAACTTCTTCGTCGCGTACCGCCACTTCAGCTGATCCAACACCACATTCCGAGACACTGGCTGCATACTTCACCCTGGCAATCAAACTGCTAACCGCACCGAATACAAATGTCATTGTATCGGACAACGGCAAACTCGGGAGGGCGAGGTTCTGGCCGAGACGAATGTGCGATCAGTTCAGGCTGAATGGTGGCAAGAAGGGTGGGCCGACCGAGGGAGACGAAAGCTGAATTGCTTTCAGTTTTTCGAGGAGGAAGCGCGCCCGGCGGTCGACATTCCAATCGGCCAGCAATTGCTGCTTCATGCTCAGCGGGATTGTCAGGCCGAAAGCAAAGATATCGGTCATCAAGCCGAGTGAACCGGGCGAAGCCATTAACTCGTCAAACTGCTCATTGAGCAGTTCATTGTTGGGAAGCAGTTCACACGTCAGGTCAATCAATGCCTGCTGCAACTGATGTCGGCGAGCCGCCCCCGACGACGGATAGAAGTCTTCGAGCAGGTCCACTTCAGCCTGACGAAACGTACGCGTGATCGGCAGTTCGCGTCGAATGGCCGCGCGGCGAACGCCCTGCAACAGCAAATTGATCGTCCCATCGGGAAACCGATGGTGTGAGACGATCCGGCCGAGACAAGCGACCGGCGCGACTGGCGGTCGGCCATCGTAGGAGCGTTCCCAGCCTGGCTGCAACCATACCGGCGCGATGAATTGATCGGCGGCGAGCGCCTCATCGACCATTTCTAAGTACCGCGGCTCGAAGATGTGGAGCGATTGCACGGTGTGTGGGAAGAAAACGAGATTGGGCAGGGGGAACAGCCGAACTCGTCCAGAAAAATTCTGGAGAGTCGAGTCGTTGGTGTCGAGCTCCGCCATGATGGCTTATCCGCTGATACTACCCGCTGCCATCGGAGTCTTTCGGACGGCGACTTCACTATTACCTGTTGCAGTTGATCTTCACCGCAACTTCACTGGATCGACGGGCATTCTAGCGGGCCTGTGCCCTATATTCCATAGTTCGAGTCATAAATAACCGTGTTTTTTCGGCAAGGAGAGTTTTTCAGTCTTCTCAAACAGGAGAAGACTAAATACTGGCGAGCATTTTCGCCAGCAATT
>Ga0138256_10004073_pt1 | contig 15523 bp, 12 predicted proteins | sample KNB2016incub_MG_FD_105486 | JGI IMG/M metagenome (GOLD analysis project Ga0138256, IMG submission 105486) | Active sludge microbial communities from wastewater in Klosterneuburg, Austria - KNB2014incub_MG | ecosystem: Engineered > WWTP > Activated sludge > Unclassified | place: Austria... | reverse complement strand
GAAGGGGAGGTGGATATGAACGAGGGGCTCGCCAACAAGCGTGACAAAGCGGCTATGCGCTGGATGCAGAGCGAACTCGGCAAGAACAAGCTGGCCAAGGGCGATAGCCTCTTCACGGGTGTGAGCCACGGAGAGGATTGGACGGGCTTCGAACGCGAACTGAACGCGAGCAATTTCGCGGACAAGGATCTGGTGCTGCGCGTGCTCTCCATGTACCCCGATGTGAACAAGCGCGAGAGCGAGATCAAGAACATGGCCGCGACCTACACCGAGCTCCGTAGCGACATCCTTCCAAAACTGCGTCGCGCGGAGATCCAACTGAACTACGACCGCGTCGGCAAGACCGATGAGCAGCTCACGAGCATGAGCCGCACCATGCCCGACAGCCTGAACGTGGAGGAACTGCTCTTCGCTGCGACCCTGACCCAGGATATGAACGAGCAGCTCCGCATTTACAAGGAGTGCGAGCGCGTGCATCCGGCGGACTACCGCGCCGCGAACAACGTGGGCTACATCTACATGCAGCAGAACAAGCTGGCGGAAGCGGAGGCTCAGTTCACCAAGGCGAACAGCATCACCGACAATCCCATCAGTACGAACAATTTGGGCGTGTGCGCACGCTTGAAGGGCGATCGCAAGAAAGCCGCGGAACTGTATTCGAAGGCTGGCGCCGCTGGTCCGGAGGTGAGGTACAATCAGGGCATCATCGACATCCAGAACGGCAACTACAGCAGTGCGAACAGCAACTTCAGTGGCTCCAACGGTCTGAACGTCGCCCTGGCGAAGACGCTGAGCGGTGATGCCGCCGGTGCACAGCGCGCCCTCGAAGCCTCGCCGGACAAGGACACCGCCGAAGGCCACTACCTCATGGCCATCATCGGTGCCCGCCAGAACAATGGTGACATGGTGAAGAACAACCTCTCCCTCGCCGTACAGAAGAACGCCGCCCTGGGCGATAAGGCGAAGAAGGACCTCGAGTTCCGTGCTTTTAAGAACGATCTGGGCATCTAGGCAAAAGCCTTTCACGATCGAAGCCCTCGGCATTGTGCCGGGGGTTTTGTCGTTTTTCGTGCGTCGCTAGCACGATGTGCCACTATCGTTGGTGGCGGAACCCGTGGTTCGCGCTCATCCGTGCCAACTTCTGCTCGCCGACCCCAGTGACCACCAGGGTTTGGTGGTGGGGTCATCGCACCCGCACGCGTCCGCCGCATGGGCACGCTTGTTCTTGATGCGAGGATGGGGTTGAACACGAGAACTCTCCCGCATGGTCCAACCACCTTCGAAGTGAACAAGGCATCGCCACGCCACGGACGAACACGGCTCTCTCCCTTCCATTGAGCCCATCATCTGCGTCCATCCGAGTTCATCCGCTGTAGAACTCGCATTGTGAAGAGGCCTGGCAGGCCAGCCTGCGGCAAGGATCACATCGATGGGTCGCTTGTGCGAAAAGGAAAGCCCGGCCACTGGCCGGGCTTTCTCAAAGGTTCGAGAGGTCCTAGAAGATGATCTTCTGCCTGCGGATGCGGCTGCGGTACTTCTTGCTGCCGCTCTTGTACTTGTAGTTTTTGTGGTGTACTTGGATCTTCAAGAAGAGGTAGGCGTCCTTGTCGCTGCTATCACCGCGCTGTTGTCCTGCGCTCGTGGTGAACTCGCTGATGCCCGGACCGGCACCGATGCTTGGATCGGCCATGTACGCGCCTACCGGACCGCTCACCGCGGCGATGGCGTCATTGTCATAGTACACCGTGCTCACGTCGTCCAGGTAGTCGGTCATGGTCATCGAATACTGTAGCTCGATGCCCAAGCTCCACTGTTTGCTGATCGCCTTGCGGATGCCGAAGCCCATCGGCACGCAGAAGCTCAAATTGCTGTACTCCTGGGCGCCACCGGGCAAACCCTGCCCTTCGGTGTGGAGCGGCTGCAAGCGCACCCAGGTGTTGTTGAACTTCCCTTTGGGATCGAAGTAGAAACCGCCGATGCCGACGAACCCATAGAAGCCGATGCGCGAGGCCTTTTGGCCCTTTACTCCCCGGAGATCGTAGATGTGGCCCAGTTCCTCCCGGAAGAAGTGCAGTTCGAGCACGGAGCTCAGCTCGAACACATCGCTCCGGAAATTCAGATTCCGGTTCCGGCGGAACTTCTCTTGCGTGAGGTTGTCATTACCGGCCAGGATGCCATAGGTGAGCGATGTGCGCAAGGCCATGCGCTCGAAGATGTGGTAGCGCCAACCAAGGCTCACCGAAGGGCGGGTCTGGCTGAACTCCAGGTCCCACAGGAAGGAGGTGCCTATTTGGTCGCGACCGCCCAACTCGCCGAGAAAGTTGGCGATACCCATCCCGAAAGTGATCTCGTTACGGTGGGTCTTCCAGTAATTGGACTTGCGGAAGTACTGGGCGTGCAGCGGAGCGGCCGCCATGCAGCAGAAAAGGAGGAATGCCCAAAATGTGCGAGGAGCGTAGTATCCCTTCATGCAGCGAAGCACGGTTCTTCCCAAATGTACCCCTTCGAGCGGAAAAACATGCCCCAAGGGTTCAGTTCCTATCCTCATGGACGTGTTGACCGTCGAACGGTGGCCTTCATACGGGCTCGGCGAACTTGGGTTATCCGGCTTGGATCACCGCCCGGCAAGCCACCAGAGAACGATGCCGGCACACACGCTCACGTTCAGGGAATGCTTGGAGCCGTGCTGCGGGATCACCAGGCAGCCGTCGCAAGCAGCGATCACCCCGTCGCTAACCCCGTTCAGCTCATTGCCGAAGACCAAGGCGAGGGGCATATTCTCCGAAGCAGATACCTGCTCGAGCGGCACGGCATGAAGGGTTTGCTGCACTGCGAGCACACGGTATCCCGCTTCCTTCAACGCACCTCCGGTCGTCGCGGCATCGGGTGCGTGGGTCCACGGCACGCTCAGGGTGGCCCCTAAAGCGGTCTTTTCGATCTCGCGATGCGGCGGTACCGGGGTGAACCCGCACAAAACGAGCTCTTCGACCCCGAAAGCGTCAGACGTCCGGAAGATGGAACCCACGTTGTGGCGGCTTCGGACATCTTCCAGCACCACCCGGATTGGTCTCCGGCCCATCTGGGCATAGGCTGTCGGGCTTACCCGGCCGAGTTCCTCCATGGTCAATTTTCGGTCGCCGGTGGGCATGGGGAGAGGGTGTGGAAAAAGGGAGTGGTTCAGGAGCGATCGGCCGCAGGGTGGAGCTTACCTTTCCAGACTGGCGAAAATAGAACGGCCAGTGACGGCAGATGGCCAAAGGCGTACGGAGCGAAACACCGCTGATGCAGCAGTATCAGCGGATCAAGGGGCAATACCCCGACGCCTTGCTGCTCTTCCGTGTGGGCGATTTCTACGAGACCTTCGCCGCCGACGCTGTTCGGACCGCGCAGATCCTCGGGATCACCCTCACCAAACGCAACAACGGCGCGGCCGGTGAAGTGGCCCTGGCAGGTTTCCCGTACCATGCCCTGGATACCTACCTGCCCAAATTGGTCCGCGCGGGGCATCGAGTAGCGGTCTGCGATCAGTTGGAGGATCCCAAGTTGGCCAAGTCCATCGTGGAACGTGGGGTCACGGAAGTGGTCACGCCCGGCGTATCGTTCAGCGATCGTGTCGTGGATCACCGGAACAACAATTGGCTCGCGGCGATCTGTTACCGCGCGGGACGGTACGGTCTGGCCTTTCTGGACGTCACCACCGGGGAGTTCCTGGTGGGCGAGGAAGGGCGGGAGGGTGTGGCGCAGTGGATGGAAGGTTTTGGCCCCAGCGAACTGCTCTATGCCAAGGGGGAGGAGGATCCTCTGGTGGCGGGCCTCATCACGGGGCAGTACACCTATGGACTGGAAGATTGGGTTTTTACGAATGATCTCACACGGGAACGATTGCTGCGGCAATTCAGCACCGTGAGCTTGAAGGGGTTCGGTATCGAGGACCTTCCGCTCGGCCAATGCGCTGCCGGGGCGGTACTGCACTACCTCGGCGATACGCGCCACGAGCGGTTGGCGCACATCACGCGGATCGCGCGCCTGCAACCCAAGGCCCACCTGGGTCTGGACCGGTTCACGTTGCGCAATCTGGAAGTGGTGATGCCGGTGAGCGACGGGGCCCGCACGCTTCTGGAGGTGCTGGACCATTGCGTCACACCGATGGGTGCGCGCACCTTGCGACGCTGGCTCACTTTTCCGCTGGTCGATCGAACCGCGATCGATGGGCGTTTGGACGCGGTTTCAGCCCTCGTGAGCGAAGGTGCCCTCGTCGATGCGCTGGGCCAGCATCTCTCCGCGATCGGCGATCTGGAGCGGCTCGGAGGGAAAGCGGCGGCCGGGAGGATCAATCCGCGGGAACTCCAACAAGTGAGAGCGGCTTTGGAAGCGGCCGAACGGATCGCGGATGATCTGCGGCCAGGGACCAAAGCGCTTCACGCTTTGGCCGGGGCGATACGGCCCGATCGGACGCTGGCGGAGGCCATACGTCGCACCCTGGCTGTCGACCCACCGGCCCAGGTCCAGAAAGGGGGTGTCATCCTGCCCGGTATTTCACCGGAACTCGATGAGCTCCGCCATGTGGCCAGCCATGCGAAGGACCTGCTGCTGGAGGCGCAGCAACGCGAGAGCGAGCGTACCGGCATTCCGTCTTTGAAGGTCGGTTACAACAGCGTTTTCGGCTACTACCTCGAAGTACGCAACACGCACAAGAACAAGGTGCCGGCGGAGTGGGTGCGGAAGCAGACCCTGGTCGGCGCTGAACGTTACATCACCGAGGAATTGAAGGCCTTGGAAGAGCGCATCCTAGGCGCCGAGGAAAGGATCCTCGCACTGGAGGAGGAACTCTTCGGAGGGTTGGTACAGCAGGTATGCGATCGCATAGCAGGGGTGCAGGCCACGGCCTCCGCCATCGCCGAACTGGATGTGCTCCGGAGCTTCGCCATCAATGCGTTGCGCTGGGGTTACGTGCGCCCGGTGTTCGATGACGGCCATGCCATCGATCTGCGCGATGCGCGCCATCCAGTGATCGAGCAGCGGTTGCCACCCGGGGAGCCCTACGTGGCCAACGATCTGTTGCTGGATCCAGAGGAGCGTCAGATCGTGATGATCACGGGCCCGAACATGAGCGGAAAATCCGCGCTTCTTCGGCAGACCGCCCTCATCGTGCTGATGGCCCAAGCGGGGAGCTTCGTGCCGGCCTCGGCCGCCCGAATCGGCGTGGTGGACCGCATCTTCACCAGGGTCGGTGCTTCGGACAATCTGAGCACGGGCGAGAGCACCTTTATGGTGGAGATGAACGAGACCGCGAGCATCTTGAACAACTTGAGCGCGCGCAGCCTGGTGGTACTGGACGAGATCGGCCGGGGCACGAGCACCTATGATGGCATCTCCATCGCATGGGCGATCGCCGAACACCTGCACGATCACCCGGGGCGTCCCCGCACGCTCTTCGCCACGCACTACCACGAGTTGAACGAAATGGAGGCCACTTTCCCGCGGATCCGCAACGCCAACGTGGCGGTGCGGGAGGTGGATGGGCGCGTGCTGTTCTTGCGGAAGCTGGTGCCCGGGGGAAGCGACCGCAGCTTCGGGATCCATGTAGCGCGCATGGCGGGCATGCCCCGAAGCGTGGTGGAACGGGCCGAAAAGGTGCTGGCCCACCTAGAGCAAAGCCACGCGGGCGACTTGGGCGAGGACGCTTTGCCAGTAGCCCAGCGTGCTTCCACCGTGGGGCTGGGCCGGGAGCCCCAGCTCAGCTTTTTTCAGTTGGACGACCCCGCGCTGGTGGGTATCCGGGAGCAACTCGAGCGTATCGACATCGACACCCTCACCCCGGTGGAAGCCCTGCTGAAACTCAACGAGATCAAGCGGATGGCCACCGGGCGGAAGCCAGCGTTGCACAAGGCGTGAGGGCCTCGTTGCCAGAACCGGGGCCGCTGCTATATTTGCAGCCTCTTAAGCGAGAGTAGCTCAGTTGGTAGAGCACGACCTTGCCAAGGTCGGGGTCGCGGGTTCGAGTCCCGTTTCTCGCTCCAGGATGCCTCCCCCAAGGAGGCATCGCTATTTTCGGACGGTCCTTCCGCGCTTCGCGAGATGCGGCGGAGGAGGCCCGGGTGGTGGAATGGTATACACGAGGGACTTAAAATCCCTTGGTCCGCAAGGGCCTTGCGGGTTCAAGTCCCGCCCCGGGCACCAGGTTGCAGGTATGATCGGAGGTCCACAGCCCTCGCACTTGGGAGAGTTCCGCTCTCCCCCAGGAGGGCGCACCCGGATCGCGCCCACCCCGAGCGGCTACCTGCATGCAGGGAACGCCCTGAATTTCCTGATCACCCACCACATCGCGCGCGAAGCGGGGGCCACTGTGCTGTTGCGCATCGACGATCTGGACGCTGAAAGGGTGCGGCCGGAGTATCTGGAGGACATTTTCGAAACCCTGGCTTGGTTGTGGATCAAGCCGGACCAAGGTCCGCAAGATCCTACTTCGCATTTTCGGAACTGGTCGCAACAACTTCGCCTCGCGCGCTACCAGGAACTTGCCGAGGCCCTTCGCGCTGGAGGTCATCTCTATGGCTGTACCTGCTCGCGCCGCGGCCGTGAACTGCTCCGGCACGAGGGACGCTCCACCTGTCGATGTCGTGATCGGACCGGGGACCTGGACGATCCCCAGGCCGCCTGGCGCTTGCGCGTTCCAGAGGATCGCCGCGTTGTCGTGCGCTCGCTGTTCGGCACGGATATCAGCGCGGATCTCTTCGCGGTGATGCCAGACCCGGTCCTTCGGCAGCGAGCCACCAATGGTTCGTCCGCCCGACCAGCGTATCAATTGGCCTCATTGGCCGATGACGTGGACCAAGGGATCACCTTCATTGTGCGTGGGCAGGACTTGTGGCCCTCCACCGTTTGCCAGGTGTACCTCGCCGGTTTGTTGGGTATGACGCCGTTCCAGGAGGTTCGCTTCGTGCATCATCCGTTGCTCCAGGACCAGGCCGGGAACAAGCTTTCCAAATCGGAAGGGGCGCTTTCGATCCGCGCGATGCGCGGCCGAGGAGCGGATCCTGTCGAACTGCGCGCGATGGCCAAGGCCATGCTCACGAGGATCGAAGGCAAGGCTGGATCAGGCGCGTAAGGCCGCAGGCGTCAGGCGGATCACGCGCAGCGCGTGCAATGCGCGGATGATCGGCCAGGTGGGATCGAACTCCCACCATTTGATGGCGAAGTTGGCGCGCGCGCTGTTCGCATGGTGGTTATTGTGCAGTCCTTCGCCCATCACCACCAGTTCCACCGGAAGCATATTGCGGCTCGTATCCTTCACCTCGTAATTGCGGTAGCCGTACTTGTGCGCGTACCAGTTGATGATGGCGCCGTGCAACGGCCCCATCACAAAGTGCAACGGTAACAATAGGAACCACCAGTAGGAGGGTGCGAACGCGACGTAGAAGGTGGTGTACAGTGCCATCCACGCGATGCGCGAAGGCCAGGTATCCGCGAAGTTCTCCATAGCGGGCCAGCTAGGCACGCCCTTCGTGAAGCGTTCCTCGAGGTCCATCTTGCGGTAGAAGATGTTGTGATACACGGTTTTGGTGCGCCACATCATGCTGAACAAGCTGGGATCGTACTTGGGCGAATGCGGGTCGTTCTCGGTATCGGCGTACGCATGGTGCAGGCGGTGAAGAACACCATAGGCATAGGGGCTTAGGTAGCTGCTGCCTTGCGCGATGAAGGTGAGCACATGGAACACTTTCTCCCAGAAAGAGCTCATGGTGAACATGCCATGCGCTGCGTACCGGTGCAGGTAGAAGGTCTGAACGAACAGACTGAGATACCAGTGCAGAACGAAGAAGACGAGGATGGCGGTCATGATCGGGAGCGCCGCACGTTGTGGTGCGGCGCGAAATTATGCAGAGCGTGTGCTTTCCATGGATCACAAGAACAGTGCCTCCCTCCAAATAGCGGCCAATCTGGCCCAAGTCCAATCCGGCCCATCCCACGGTGCGGCATAGAGCGCGGACATGCGCACGTTCAAGAAGGTCAGAAAGGCGGCCAGAACGAGCGACCCCACGCGGATCGGTGTCTGGGCATGGATCACCCGACCGAGAAGAAGTGCAAGAGGCAGAGCGAAGAGCGACAAGTGGTCCACGAACCCACGGAACCCATACGCCGCACCCAGCCACCAAGCCCACCAGCATGAGTATACATACCAGCTGATCCCCCAGAGCACAAGCGCGGTGCGTGCGCCGGACCCTTGTGTACGACCCTGGACCACCAACGCGCTCCACGCGAAGATCATCAGCGGGGTATAGATCAACCAGCCGTTCTGGTGGCTCAACAGCACATCCCAGAGATGCGGGGCGCTCCAGTCAAAGCCCTCTCCTTTGGTGCCGTATGTGAACAGGACCCACTTTCCGGTGATCATCTTCCAGTAGAGCAACTGGGGAAGAAGGAACAAGGCGGCGATAGCCATCCCCACACCGGTCGCCCATGGCGTCCGCCACCACCAGCGTGCTCGCTCCATGATCTCCTCCGTATTCCGCGTGCGCCAGAGCAGCGGTACAAGAAAGAACACCGCATGCAAGGGTCGCACAAGGATGAGCAATGCACCAACGGTGCATAGGAGGATGTGTCCACGCGTGGTCCAATACGTTCGCTGTTCTTCGGTGATGAGCAACACGAAGGCCGTCATTGCGAACGCGTACGCATGGGACATCCCGGGCTCATGCACGGCATAGTAGAAGAGGTTGGTGGCGAAGACAAGGAGCAGCACAGCGAGCAATGCCGCGACCCGGTCGGTGGAACGGAGCAGGAGCCGTAAAATGGCATGCGCACCGAGCGCAACGTAGGTCGCCGTACCAAGGAGTTGCGCGACCGCGTAGGGAGCGGAGTATCCATCCCGCGCTGCCCCGGCGATCCAGGCGCAGACATGGCCGAGCAGGAAGAAGGGGAGTTGCAGCAAGGCCACTCCGATCGTGAACAGGCTGAGGCGCGAGCCATCCTCCAGCACATGCACCCACGGAAGTCCGCGCAGGTCACCAGCGAGAAATGCCGCAGGTAGGAATTGATAGTAGCCCAAACTGTCCGTGCGGATGCCCAAGAAGATGTCAAGCCGTTCGCGATGCACCAGCCACGCGGTGGCGAAGAGCAGGACCCCGATCATGGGCGCGAGAAAGCGAAGAAGCGATCCGCTCATGGCCGGGCGCGAGGCACTTCAGGAAGCAGGGTATGGTCCGCCGAGGGGAGAAGTTCTTGCTCAAGGATGACCGGGATACCCAGCAAACCGTTGTGGATCCGATAGTGTATCTCGCTCGCGTACCACACCTCTCCATCGCGGGGCGCGATACGCATACGGCGCGGGAAGTCCGCGTAAGCGCCGTTCTCGAGATGCAGCAACAAACCGCTCAACTCGGCTCTTCGCTCGATGCCTGTGATACGATACCTTTCTTCATGCTCCGTCCCGAACATGCGATTGGTCGTCAGGAGCAGCATCACCGCGAGCGGAAGCACCCCGAAGAGACCGATCATCGCAGAAGCCCAAGGGCCGAACTTGTACTTGCGATCCAGAAGGAGGAGAACGAAAGCGGTGATCCCCACGATCGCACCGATCATCCGCAGCCAACCGTCCACGGTGAGCAAGGTGGGGAGTGCCAGGATGTACACCGCAGCTAGGCAGAGGAACCAGATGGGGACCAACCAACTCCAATGGAACCGACCCCAAGGGCCTTCTTCCACTGGCGATCGTGGAGATGACCGTCTTTGACCGGGTGGACGTTGAGCGGGCAGCATGGTCGCGGTGGAGACCAATGTAGCCAACGCGCGAAATGATGGAACGTTGCTGCGCCCTGTGCCGCTTAGAACAAGGATCAATTCCCGAACATCTCCCGGACGCGCTCGAAGAAGCCTTTGTCCTTCGCGGTGGGCTTGGGTGCGAAGCCGGGACTGTGGCGCAGTTTCTCCAGCGTTTCGCGATCGGTCTTGTTCAGGTCGGTGGGGGTCCAAACCATAAGATGCACGAGCAGGTCCCCTTGGCCGCGGCCGTGTACATCGGGCAAGCCTTTGCCTCGCAGGCGCAAGGTGGTGCCGCTCTGTGTGCCGGGTTCCACTTTCACCTTCGCCTTGCCTTGTACGATCGGCACTTCGATGCTCGTTCCCAAGGCCGCGTCGGGCATGCTCACATACGCTTCGTGGTGCAGGTGATGGCCTTCGCGGCGCAGTTCGTTGTGCGGTTCCTCTTCGATCACAACGAGCAGATCGCCTGGTATACCACCTGCTGGAGCTTCATTGCCCATGCCGCTCACATTGAGCTGCATGCCTTCTTCGACACCGGCGGGGATCTTGATCGGCAGCACCACCTCCTCGCGCACCAACCCGTGCTCATCGCTGCCGGGTGCGCGTTTGCTGGCGGTCTGGCCAACACCGCCGCAGGTGGGGCAGGTGCTCACCGTTTGCATGGCACCCAGAAAGGTGCTCTGCACGCGCGTCACCTGGCCGCTTCCTTTGCACGTGGAACAGGCCCCGTACTCGCTGCCCTTGCCCCGCACCAACTTGGTCACCTTGATCTTCTTTTCGGCTCCCAAGGCGATCTCCTCCAACGTGAGCTTGATGCGCACACGCAGGTTGCTGCCCTTCACCACACGGTTCCCCCGCGAGCGGCCACCGAAACCGCCAAAGGCACCACCCCCGAAGGCTTCTCCGAAAACGTCGCCGAACTGGGAGAAGATGTCCTCCATGTTCATGCCGCCGCCGTGGAACCCGCCGCCCCCGAAGCCACCCGGTGCGTTGTGACCGAATCGGTCGTATTTGGCCTTCTTGTCCGGATCGCTCAGGATCTCGTACGCGGTAGCCGCTTCCTTGAACTTCTCCTCGGCGGCCTTGTCGCCCGGGTTTTTGTCCGGATGGAACTTGATGGCCTGTTTGCGGTAGGCCTTCTTGATCTCGTCGGCACTGGCGTTCTTCTGAACGCCCAGGATCTCGTACGGGTCGCGTTTGCTCATAGGGAGTGTCGACCCAATGGGTCGACGGTACAGGAGCGTCGGTCCGATCGCGGTATCATTCGCCGACCACCACTTTTGCGTAACGGATCACGCGATCGTGTAAGGTGTAGCCTTGTTCCACCACATCGATCACCTTGCCTTTCAGATCACCGCTGGGGGCGGGGGCCTTTGTGATGGCTTCGTGCCGATCGGTATCGAATGGTTCGCCCTTCGCATCAGGCAGCGCCTTTACGCCCTGGCTGCCCAGGATGTGCAACAGCTTGGTGTGGATCAGGTGGAAGCCCTCCTTCACGACAGCGATATCCGAAGTGTTGTCGTTGTTGGCGATGGCACGTTCCATATCATCCACCACGGGGATCACATTGCGCAGCACGTTCTCGCCGGCGAACTGGATCAGCTCGAGCCGCTCTTTGGCGGTGCGCTTGCGGAAATTGTCGAACTCGGCGTTGAGGCGGAGCCAGCGGTCCTTCAACTCGGCCGCTTCGGCCCGGCTGGCGTCGAGTAGGCCCTGTAGTTCGGCGATGTCTTCACGGCCTTGGGCATCGGCATCGTGCATCACATGTTCTGCCGCAGCCTCGCTCGCCATGGCGAGCGGGTTGTCACGGTCTTCGTTCTTGGCCTCAGACCTTGCCGGATCGGCAGTGGTCTGGGCATTGGTGCTGCCGTTGGGTCGTTCCGACATGGATCTCTTGGACTTTTTGAAGAGCGCGCTCATGGGTCAAGACGTGTGCCAGTGCCGTGTTGATGATCGGGGCGCGAAGTTCGGGGACTTTTTGGCAGGCGGGCGTGGAGGAACAAGAGAAAAGCCCTGCCAAGCAGGGCCTTTCTGGAGAGCGCGTTCGTGGACCGATCAGAGGCTCTTCACATACTTGTCCAGTTCTTGATGCAAGGCCATACCGCGGAGGTTCTTTGCAATGATGATCCCGTTCGGATCGATCAGGAAGCTCATCGGGATCCCGGAAACGCCATACAGGCGCGAAGCTTCCGAGGCCCAATACTTCAGGTCGCTCACATGGTATTTCCAGGCAAGTTTGTCCTGCTCGATCGCGCGTTTCCACGCATCGCGGCTCTTGTCCAAGCTCACGCTGAACACCTCGAAGCCTTTGCCCTCCTTGTATTTTGCCTGACCGTATTTGGCATAAGCCGCTACCACGTTCGGGTTTTCGCGACGACACGGGCCGCACCAGCTTGCCCAGAAATCGATCAGCACGTACTTGCCGCGCAGTTCGCTAAGTTTGAGCACCTTGGTGCTGTCCGCGTTCATGTACGCGAGTTCGGGTGCCTGCTCCCCGATATTGGTTCCGATCTTGACACTGTCCTTCGGGCCGCTCATGCGTGCGGAGAAGCCATAAATGGCCAGTAGGGCCACAGCGGAGACGATCAGGATGCGCAGCTTGCTCATGGCGGTGCGGAATTTCATGGCGCGAAGGTAGGAAGGGGCCCGAAGGTGGGCGCGGCGGGAATGCCAAGATCATGCCGGAACGTGAAGCCCAAGACAAAGGGGTAGGCTCGGGACCTTGTCCTGTTCGCCGGTGCAGTTCACTCCGATCGTTCGATCCGCGCGCCCAGGGCGTTGAGCCGTGTATCGATCCGCTGGTAACCGCGATCGATCTGTTCGATGTTGTCGATGGTGCTGGTGCCTTCGGCGCTCAGAGCCGCTATCAGGAGCGACACACCCGCGCGGATGTCCGGGCTGGTCATGCGTATGGCTCGTAGCGGGTTCTGGAAGTCGTTCCCGATCACCAGGGCGCGGTGCGGATCGCAGAGCGTGATCTGCGCGCCCATCTCGATCAACTTGTCCACGAAGAAGAGGCGGCTCTCGAACATTTTTTGATGCACCAGCACGCTCCCTTTGGCCTGGATGGCGGTAACGAGGACAATGCTCAGCAGGTCGGGCGTGAACCCGGGCCAGGGGGCGTCGGCCACGGTCATATTACTTCCGTCAATGAACTTGGTGATGGTGTAGTGCTCTTGCGCCGGTACGAAAATGTCGTCGCCATTGCGTACCACCGCGATGCCCAGTTTGCGGAAGACCTCGGGGATCACGCCCAGGTGGTCGTAGCCGGTGTCCTTGATGGTGATCTCGCTGCGTGTCATGGCGGCCAGGCCGATGAAGCTGCCGATCTCGATCATGTCGGGCAGCATGCGGTGCTCGGTGCCACCGAGCTCTTTCACGCCATCGATGTGCAAGAGGTTGCTGCCGATGCCGGTGATCTTCGCACCCATGCGCACGAGCATTTCGCAGAGCTGCTGTACATAGGGTTCGCAGGCAGCGTTGAAGATTGTGGTGCGCCCCTCGGCCAACGCCGCCGCCATCACGATGTTGGCTGTACCCGTCACGCTGGCCTCGTCCAGCAGCATGTAGGCCCCTTTAAGTCGTTCAGCTTCGGCCTTGAAAAATCCTTCCTTACTGTCGTACTTGATCTCGGCCCCCAACTTCTCGAAACCGATGAAATGCGTGTCCAGTCGGCGTCGGCCGATCTTATCGCCCCCGGGGGTCGGGATATAGCCCCGCCCGAAGCGCGCCAGGCTCGGACCCACGACCATCACGCTTCCACGGAGACCACCACCCAGCTTTTTGAATTCGGGCCGAAGGAAGAACTCGATGTCCACATCCTTCGCCGTGAAGCGGTAGCTGCCGTCCCCGAGCTTTTCCACCTTTACGCCCATCTGGCGCAATAGCTCGATCAGCTTGTTCACATCCACGATGTCCGGCACGTTGTGGATGGTGACCGGCTCGGCGGTGAGCAGCACCGCGCAGAGGATCTGCAAGGCTTCGTTCTTCGCGCCTTGTGGCACCAGTTGACCCTTCAGGCGTCGGCCCCCTTCGATCTTGAAACTTCCCATGTCGCGAAGCAACATCGCCAGGCAGATCAATGGCCAAGCGAAACGTCCGGCGTATCAACAGCCGCTTGTCACCTAAAGGCGGGCAGGAGCAGGCGCCGGGGCAAGTACACGTCCTTGCTCCTGCGCCTGCCTACTGCGCTTGCGTTCAGTACCGCTTCTTGTTCCGGTTGCGATGGCGCTTCTTGCCACCACCACCGCCACCACCCTGGTTGCCATAGCGCTGCTTGCGCGTGTCCACCTCATTGCGTGGGCCGTTCTGCTGGGCCCGCAACAGATCAGCGGTGGAGGCGAGCTGGGACTCTTCCTTGAGTTTCAACTTGCCTTTGCTCATTTCGGCGAGGTCTTTCAGGATCACACCATCGGGCACGGTGTCGCGGTTCCAGGTAAGGAACTGCTTCTTCATGAGGTTGGCGATCAGGTGGGTATAGGCGTCGCGTTCCGGACCCTGCTCCATGGCCGCGCATTGCGCGATCATGCGTTCAACCAACTTGCCATAGTGCCCATAGCGGATCTCCTGCTTGGGATAGGGCACGCGCTCCGGCTTGGTGTCGAGTTCTTCGGCGGTCGGCTTGGGGAACGGTCCGTCCACATCGAGCTTGAACTCGCTCATGATATACAAGTGGTCCCATAGGGCACGTTCCGCGTTCTCGCTTCCGCGCAATTGCGGGTTCAGCCGGCCGATCACAAGAATGATGGCCTTCGCCAAGCGGGTGCGCTCGGTGCGGTCCTCCACACCCATGCAATGCTCCACCATGCGCTGCACATGGCGCCCGTATTCGGGAATGATCAGCCGGGGGCGCTGGGTGTTGTAGTCGTATGCGACGGACGCAGGAGTGCTCATGGCAGCCTGGGGATCAGGAAGAAATAGAGAAGGCGGGCCTGACCAAAGTATACGTGGCCCGCAGGGTCGGCCAAATGTAGGCAAGCCAGACCAAGCAGAGCGCGATCCGTTCAATGGGACGCCCCTATGCCGATCCACCGAACCATTCTACCTCGGAAGTGTTTAGCTTCGGTACGCCGTTCGAGCGGCAGAAAGCCAGAAAGCCATGAAAACCTTCGTACACACCCTTGCCATCGGACTTCTCTTCGCGAGCACTGCGGCCTCGGCCCAGGAGGTCTCCAAAGTGTTCGGCTTCAGCAAGCCCTTCCCGGACTCCTTCGAGAAGGGGGACTGCAAGTCGAACATGGGGTTAGCTCCGGGCATACGGGTAACGATGCCGATGGGCGATCGTTTCGGCATTGGCTTGGGGCTCGCCCACGAATGGCGTTCGGCCCGCACCGAACAAGAGACCGAGAACGGCACTGTGCCGCTCAGCGACGTGAAAGGCCGTGCCTTCCTGCTCCAGGCCATGGGCCAGTACAGGATCTTCACCTGCGCCAGCAAATGCCAGAGCAGCATGGGGGTGATGGTAGGTGCCGATGTGACCCTCCCTTATCGTACGAATGCGCTCCAGTATGCCTCGGATGGATCCGAACTGACCACGGACACGGATCGCGACCGTATGAAGGCGGGTCTCGCCTTTCGCGCTGGCCTGCGGTATTCTGTGCCGCTGTGCGAGCACATGGGCTTTTTCATGGAGCCACAACTGATCTACAAGGCCGTGCTGGACCGCACGGATGAAGCGGCGCAGTTCGGCCGCAGCGAACGCACGAGCGATCGGCTCGGGATGGGTATGCAGGGCGGCATTTATATGAAGCTGATGTGCCCG
>Ga0138256_10004071_pt1 | contig 15525 bp, 14 predicted proteins | sample KNB2016incub_MG_FD_105486 | JGI IMG/M metagenome (GOLD analysis project Ga0138256, IMG submission 105486) | Active sludge microbial communities from wastewater in Klosterneuburg, Austria - KNB2014incub_MG | ecosystem: Engineered > WWTP > Activated sludge > Unclassified | place: Austria... | reverse complement strand
GGCAATCCTTCACTTAATAAATGCCTTCTTGCATGTTCTGTATATACAAGATTAAAATCAGCGATATGATCAATAATTCTTCTGTTAATTTCTTCCGGTACATTAAAATCAAAACATCTGTTTCCGGCTTCCATATGGAAAATCGGAATGCGCATTCTCTTTGCCATATATGCTGAGAGACAGGAATTGGTATCACCTAAAACTAACAGTGCATCTGGTTTTTCTTTCTTTAAAACTTCTTCGGTTTTCTTAATAATATCACCAACAGCGGCACCCAGAGTTGTAGTATCAACATTCAAAAAATAATCAGGTTTTCTTAGTTCAAGTTCTTTAAAAAATATTTCATTCAATTCATAATCATAATTCTGACCTGTATGCACTATAATATGATTTACATATTCATCAAGAAGCGCCATTGTTCGACTAAGCCTTATAATTTCAGGCCGTGTCCCAACAATGGTCATCACCTTAAGCTTTTGAGAATTAGATATTTTTTTCATACTCTTATTTATTCCTTACTAATATACTATAAGTGGAAAAGTGGAAATGTGAAATAGTGGAGTAATCATTTTAGTTTATTTTCGAGTGAATGAATTAATCCGTGCAACATTTTACGTATGTGTTTTACTTTTTCAAGGATTATATCTATTGATGCTATATAACCAAGTTTTTGAGCTATTTCAATCTGCGTTTCGAATTCAGATAACGAACCATTAGCTATCCACAAAAACTGAATAAATTCTTTTGTCCCTTTTCTACTGGATCCTTCTGCAATATTTGAAGGAATAGAAATAACACATCTTCGAATCTGAGAAGTTAAACCATAAAGTTCTTCCTTTGGAAAAGATTTTGTTAAAGTATAAACTTCTGAAACAAAATTCATACTTACTTGCCATAATTCCAAATCCTTATAACTTTTCAAATTATCTCCATTCCACTTTTCCACCGTTCCACATTTTTACTCTTCCTCTGTTTCACTATTCCACTTTTCCACCATTCCACTGATATACTATTCCACCTTCTCAAAAAATGTATCCGCATCTTTCTCATCATAAAACTCATTTATCCAGAACATTGTTATCAATTCTGATTGCCCGGTGTTAGTAATATTATGTGTAAACCATATCGGCATATCAACAAAAGATGGTTCACTACCATTAAGCTTAAATTCAAATATTTCTTTTGTATTTATCTTTCGCATTTTAATTGAAGCTGCACCTTTAATAACAGCAAAGCGCTCAATTTTTCTTGTATGGAAATGATTACCGCGAGTAATACCCGGATTTGTAGTTGAGTATGAAACCTGCCCGCCTGTGTTTAATTTCATAGTTTCTACAAAAGTGCCGCGTTCATCGCTATTGAGTTTATAATGAAAAGGGAAGTGGCTATTCAAATCAATATACGATCTGAAAGTATTAAATAAATTTCTTTTGAAGTTCGAGTCCAATTCAGGAATTATAGCTTTATCAATGTAATCTGATTTATAACTCTCCATAATTTTAAGAATATCAGAAACCTTATACCTGCTTGTCTCCGCTAATCTTTCGATTTTTATACTCTTTTCATCTTTTTCAATGATACTTAAAATTTGTTTTACCAGTTCATCAACATATATCAACCCGACTTCAGCATCAATTTCAATTTTTGGTTCCTGGTTATGTGTTAATTGGTAAGAGAATGTTGATATAAAAGAATTATGGAAGGGAACCCCAAAAGGACCAAATACATTTGGAATTATTAAACCGGTAAAGCCGCATTTATTTCTATCTGCCCAGCTTTCAAACAGCTCTCTTCCTTTTTTCTTGGATGAGCCATATGCATTTTCTCGCTCTTCCTGTGTTGAAGAAGAAAAGATAATATGCGGTTTTGAGATCGTTGTTTCAAGTGCCTCAATCAACTGTTCAACAAGCCTGATATTCGTTTTTAATATCTCATCCGGTTCACTATGCCTGTTTAATGCTGCAAGATGTACAATCACATCACATTGTTTAACAAAACTTTTAAGCTGTTCTTCATTCTGAAAATAAGAATCTTCAAAATCAATTAGTTCGTATTTATCCTTATACAAAAAAATATTATTGGCAAGGTGCGTACCAATAAAACCCGATTTACCAGTGATTCCAATTCGTTTCATTTAATAATTTTGCTTTAATGTTCTATTATATATTCTTAGATCTGAATTAAACTTTTAAGTCAAATCTAACTCACCTTAAATCCCTCTCTTATAAATAGAGGGACTAAAATATTATGCTGTTCACTCCTTCTCTTTGAAAGAGAAGGAGACAGAGGATGAGTTAATTTACTTTTCCACTTTCTCACAAATCCTCTTTTCCACCATTCCATCTCAACTTTTATCTTTTTCCTTTAATCTTTTTACTTTAATCTTTTCTCTTGTTATAGTCTTTTCTCTTGTTATAGTCTTTTCTCTTGTTATAGTCTTTTCTCTTGTTATAGTATTTTATCTTGTTATAGTCTTTTATCTTGTTATAGTCTTTTATCTTGTATTAGCTTTAATCTTTACTCTTGTTTTAACTTTCATTATTTTACTTTTGTCTTTTATCTTTACGGAGCATACACCGCTTCCTGCTTTTCACCTAACACATCAGCACGAATAAAACTAAGTTTTAACAATAAATCTTTCGTTGCCTCTAAATCTAATTGCTTTGTATTATGTGAAGTATATTCTTCAATCTTACCAATCTTTGATTCACCTTCTGTAAAATATTTATTATAATTTAAATCTCTATTGTCGGCAGGTATTCGATAATAATTCTCCAGATCTTCCGCCTTTGCCATTTCTTCTCTGTTAACTAAAGTTTCATAAATCTTTTCACCGTGTCTTATACCAATTATCTTTATTTCATTTTTTGCTTTGTATAATTCTAACAATGCCTTTGCAACAGTTTCAACAGTTGAGGCAGGTGATTTTTGTACAAAAATATCGCCGGGGTTGCCATTATTAAAAGCAAATACAACAAGCTCTACTGCATCTTCCAGTGTCATCATATACCTTGTCATCATTGGTTCTGTTATAGTAATTGGTTTACCTGATTTTATCTGGTTAACAAATAAAGGAATAACAGAGCCCCTCGAAGCCATTACATTACCGTATCTTGTACCACACATTATTGTACTTGAGCCATTACCATTTATATCCCTGGATTTTGCTACCATAACTTTTTCTGAAAGTGCTTTTGACATTCCCATTGCATTGATAGGGTAAACTGCTTTATCAGTGCTTAATACAATTACTTTTTTAACATTATGCTCTGCAGCAGATTCCAAAACATTCTGGCATCCTAAAACATTTGTGTTTACTGCTTCTATAGGAAAGAACTCACAGGAGGGGACTTGCTTTAATGCAGAAGCGTGAAAAATATAATCAACTCCTCTCATTGCATTATCGACCGATCTTTTTTCCCTAACATTGCCTATATAATATTTTATTTTTGGGTTATTGTAAAACTGCCTCATATCATCTTGTTTTTTTTCATCCCTGCTGAATATTCTTATCTCTTTTATTCCAGAATTTAAAAATCTTCTTAGCACAGCATTGCCAAATGAACCTGTACCGCCTGTTATTAAAAGAGTCTTATTATTAAATAAATTACTATTCATGTTAAAACCTTATTGAATAATTTGGAAATTCATATCAGAAATTAATAGCTTCTTAAATTCTTTATTTATAAATACCGGGTCTTCGTGATAATACTTTGTATTTGACAGAGTCTTTTCCTTGAAATTAATATAATAGGGGCCATCAAAATTGTTTTTAAGCATTTCAATAATTTTATTGCACTCATTAGCTTCAACAAAAATAATTTTTACTGAACTAATATTGTTTTTTAATCCTTTTAGAACATCTACTTCATAACCTTCATCATCAATTTTAATAATATCCGGGCATATTTTATTTGCAAATATAAATTCATCAAGACTAAATTGATTAATTGTAATTCCATCTTCTAAAGTATCTGTAAGAACTTTGTTTATACTGCTATATGGTGAATTACTTAAACGGACAATACTATTCCGACTTCCTATTGCAATATTTTCTGGAAAGACATTCTTCCTCAAATTTATTTTCAAGTTCTCTTTGAGTAAATTAAAAGTTTCCGGGTGTGGTTCAAAAGAATAGATATAAACATTGGAAACTTCAGAAATTAGAATCGAATAAACTCCAATGTTTGCACCAACATCAAAAAAGTAACCACCATTATTAGCAAAATAATATTTTATAAACATGATATTGTCATAATCATAGATACCACAGGTAAATAATTTCGTACCACCCTGATTAGCTACTATGGCATTCTCAATCAGAAAATTTGAATTAGATACTTGAATGATTCTTGGAAATAAACCGAATAATTTTACGATTTGCCAGATTATATATTTAAATAATGAATAATATCTATTACGATATCTATATTTCAAGATAAACGAAATTGAATTATTAAGTAAAGGCACTATCTATCCTTAAGATTATAAATTACTTTTTCAAAAACATCTATCATATTTTTTTCAAATATCTTTAATGTGTATTTTTCTTCATATTTTTTGCGGGCTGCTTTACCCATTGTTTCTAATAAACTCGGATTCTTTTTAAGAATTTCAATTTTATCTGCAATTTGATCAGGTGAATCTTTTTCAACTAAAAATCCTGTAATTCCATCGTCTATAATCTCGGGTATTGCACCCTCTTTTGTAGCAATTACTGGTAATTTAAATTGCATACATTCAATTATTACATTACCCCATATATCATTTTTTGTTGGAAAAACTAAAATATCATTTGAAGCAATGATGTCGTTTTTATCCTCGCCATACATTGCCCCGAGATATTTAACTTTATGTGTTAAATTAGCTTCTGCAATAATACTACTCAGTTCATTTGCAGAAAAGTCACCTTCAGCCCCAATAATAGAAGCAATGAAATTAATATTTTTATTATTTAATATTCTTAATGCTTGTATAAAATCAATTATACCTTTTGACTTAATTAAATTTGAAAGAAATAAAATATTTATTGGATCAGTTTGTTTTCTTTCAATTACCTTAAACTTGCCCAAAGCTGCATCAGGAACACCATTGTTTACTATATGAATTTTGCCTTTAAAAACATTTTCTATATCTGAAACCAATAAAGTTGACAGGCAGATTATATCAGAATTATGAAAAACAGATTTATAAAGCATTCTATTTAAATAATTCTTTGATGCTTCTTTAATTCCTTTACCATGCAAATGAAATAAAATCTTAGTCTTAAAAAGTTTTATAATTAAAACAAAAATAGCATCTCTATAAAAAGCAGAACCAAGAGGGGATATTTGAAAATATACTATTGCTGGTTTATTTAAGAGAAGTTCCTTTAACAGTTTTAATAAAATTGAGAAAAAGGTATAAATCTTATGTGTATTTATCTTACCTAGTGCATTCAAACTGTTTGCATAACTGATTGGTATTTTACGAATACTAAAATGTTCATTAATTAGTAAGCTATCATAAACCCTTTTATTTGTTAAAGTTGCACCTGTAATAGGGGGAGGTATCTTTAGAAAAAAAAGAATAATACGATTTGTGTTCATATTATTTTAATATTAATCCCTTCATAAAACTTATTACAGCTTTTTCTGCAGTATAATCTTTGATGATATGTTGACAGTTTTGTTGTAATTGTCTATAAATTTGAGGGTTGCTAAGTAACCAATCAATTTTATCAACCCAAATATCAGTATTTAATGGCAATACAAAACCGTTTATTCCATCCTGAACAATTTCACCAGCTGCACCAGCAAACTGTGAAGTAATTACCGGAGTACAAGATGCTACTGCTTCATTAGCAACCACTCCCCAAGAGTCTTCATTCGTAGTAAATAAAAATAATTTAGATTTTGCGTAATATTTATATAGCTCACTTGGCTCAACAAATCCTGCAAAGTGATATTCCAACTCATACTCTTTAAGTTTATCCAAAAATTTTTTCTCTAATGGTCCATAACCTAAAATGAGAATTTTTAAAGAGCCCCTTCTATTTTTTAATTTTTTTGCTATTTCTGCAAAAAAGAAAGGTAACTTTCTCTCAATAAACTGACCACTAAATAAAATGTCATATTCTCTTTCTTCTAATGTTTTACTACTATATTCAGAATATAATTCAATATCAATAGTATATGGCACAATAAATATTTTGGATTCTGGAATATTATATGTTAAGAAATTTTGTTTACCCTTCTCGCTTACTGGATAAAAACCACTTGCATTTTTATAACTAATTTTTCTTATAAGTTTGTGAAGTTTAGAAAGTTTTTTTTCTTTCAACTCCCATGAGTCGCTCATAAAGTAAAGTTTACGTTTGTATAAATACGAAAAAATAATGCCCAAAATCATTGGTAATTGAAAACCACAAACAACTATTATATCTGGACTAAAGTCTTTAATTATACCCCAAGCTGAAATATCAAACAAATAATTTTTATTTAAGAAAGTGACTTTTTTTGATATTAAAATTGAATGGCTGTGATTTATTTTTGATTTATCCCAGGGCATAGATGAATTGTTGGAACAATAGATTACTTTAAATGAACTTCCAAGGTTAATTGCTACTTGATTGCAAAAAAAAACGATATAGGGAGATGGGGTTATTGTTATTAATAAAATTTTCATTTACTCGCTATATATTTACTATTATAACGCTGTTTTGATTTATAAATCTTGTAATAATCTAATCGAATCAATTTTTTTAAGAACCTTTTAGCTATAAAATAATATCGCAAATGTTTACCAAATTTATATGGAACTAGTTTTGCAATTTTTAACCTATTATATGAATTCACTTTTTCTAGATTTATTTCATATTTAACTATTTCTTTCCATTGGGGATTATTTCTACCTGCAAGCGAAACTTCTTGTTGTCTGAAGTTTGCAATACTTTTATCTAAAAAATATATATTTGCATTTTGTGTAAGCCTTGAAAAGTATTCGCCATCCATATTGCATTTCAAATTTTCATTAAGCAATCCGGTTTTTTCAATCAGTCTCTTTCGCCAAAAAATACAATTAGATGTAAGTGTATTACCAAAACCAAGGAAACAACTTTCTATAAAACTAAATTTAAAATGTCGTTTTGTATAAATGTATTTTCCATCTATATCTACAACATTAAAATTTCCATAAACTATGTCTATTTCAGGATTATCATTAAATACTTCTTCAACTTCAGATAAAATATTATCACTATAATAGTCGTCCGAATTTATCCATCCTAATATATCTCCGGAAGCTAAACGCAATCCTGCGTTGATAGCGGGTGTTTGACCTTGATTCTTTTGTTGAATCAATTTTATTATTTGCGGATAATTAGCCTGGTAGATTCTAATTACTTCGACTGAATTATCATTTGAACCATCATCAACAATTATGTGTTCTACATTCTTATTGTCCTGAAAAATTACACTTTCTATTGTCTGCCCAATAAAATTAGAATAATTATAATTTGGGGTAATAATAGAAATGGAATCTTTTATGTATTGCATAATCTAAAGTTTATTCTAAAAAATCTTAATTGTATATTTTAGCTAATCTAATATCGGCTTTGTAATTATAAAGTTTTGTTATTGAAACTAAAAAAACGATTTGAAATACATTTTGAAATGTAAGGAAGATGAAATCACCTGAAAACCATCCCGTTATTGCACGAATAATAAAATATAGGGAGACAGCCATAATTAAATAACGATATAAACTGAGTTTATTTCTGTCTTTTATTGTTCTAAAAAAGAAATATAAAAAGTAAATGAAGAGAAATAAATAGTAAAAGACCCCAGGCATACCAAAATATTGCCACATTGCAACAATGTTGTTATGGACACCACCGTAACTCTGTCCCTCGATCTGTAAGTAATTCTCATTTCTTCTATTTAAACCACCGCCCCAAAACAAATCACTGTTTTCCAAAAAGAATTGTGTCGTTTTCAATGACTGCTCTAAATGGCCGCTATCTGAATATTCGCTTGATCTGATGTTGTCAGGTAAATAGATCAATCCGGTAAATTCAATTGCTGAACCGTACCTTAATATTAATTCTTGGCCTACATTGGTAATGGTCAATAGATAAAATGAGATAATGACTAGAAAAAACCCTAAAGCAAGATTTCTAAAAAAAATCCCCATTTTTTTACTTAGCAGAAGAGTAAATAATGCATAGAATACAAGATCAAAAATAGCTGAAATTAATATTGCAGTTCTTTGATATGAAAAAACCATCGTAACAAAAATTAGCATAATAGGAATAAGCAATAATTTCTTTTTTGTGTATAGAAATAATGCAAAAGTCATTGTATGTAAAATTGCAAGCCATATTAATATATCACCACCTATTGTTGTAACTTTTCGATAAAAAAGATTTCTTGGTGCATATCCGCTAATGAAAACAAAAATGTCTAAAGAAGCTTTACAAGTAGCAGCAAATAATAATATAATGAAGAACTTTTTTGCTAAATCTTCAAAATCAACATTTCTAAGAGTCAAAATAACAATACTAAGTATAGCACCAAAAATTGTGGAAGCAGTCAATTTAAAAAGTAAAAATGATAGAAGTCCTGCTTTTAAGTGGTTATAAGGATTAAGTAGTGCAACAATCACAAATACTGTTGTAATGACAATAAACCTTTTTATGTGTGATTCTTGTACTTTAAAATTAAAATGATAAATCAAGAACATTATTAGTACAAATAATACACTAATTACTTCGAATCCCGGAAAATCACCTTGGGTTGTGTTAAATAATTTTGTAATAGGATGGTAAATTTTGTGAAAACCTAGATCAACATAGGCATCTGAAAGGGTCACAAAGATTAAACTAAAACTAAGAATAACCATCAGTATCTGTAAGATCAAAGGTGTAGATATTTGATTTTTAATTTTCGTTAAAGAATTATCCTTTGATTGTATCGTTCTATCGCGAATCATTTAAAATACTTTTATAAATATTAATAGCTTCGTTAGCTACATTACCAGGTAAATTTCTATTTAATGCTGTGGTTTTTGCATTAACACTTATTCTTTTACGCTCAGAAGAATTATTTAATAGATAAAACATCATCTCTGCAAGAGCTTCGGGGTCATTAGATTTTACAAGATAACCATTAAATTTATTCTCAATCATAGATGGAATTCCACCCACATCACTTGCAATTGATGGTGTTCCAACAGCCATTGCTTCAGCAAGAGAATTAGGACTATTATCCATTAGAGTCGGTAGGACAAATATTTGTGCTTTATTTAATTCTTTACGTATAACTTCAGTAGGTTGTGTGCCTAAAAAATTCACATTCTCATTTAATCCATTATTTATAATAAATTTTTCCAAAGTCTTATAATAATCTTCATTTACAGAACCTATTAAATTCAGAATAATTTTAGATATTTTTTGCTTACAAATCGCAAGTGCTTCTAATAAAATATTGATACCTTTTAATTTACTTACAGAGCCTACAAATAAAATATTACTTTTATCATCGCAAATCCAGCCTTCATCAAAAAATGCTTTATTGATTGCCTCATCCAAATGATGCACAACCGCACTACTATTATTCTCTCTGACAAATGATTTGTCAAAATCAGTGCGGCAAGCAAAATGTTTATTTAACCTGATCACTTTTAGTTCTATAAGGCTTTGAATTTTATTACTAAAATGATTATCAAATTTACTAATCTCATTAATTATTCCTTGAATAGATATTATACATTTACATTTGGATCTCAATGCTGTAATTGCATAAGATGTTTCTGTTCCATGTGCATGTACAATATCAGGTGCGATTGATTTTATTTTTTTATTTATTTTGTACGAATTAAAGTAATAATATGTTAGTTTATGTATTGGTAAGAAACTTGGATAGCCTTTATTTGTAAATGGTACGCTGCTTTTGACTAAGTGAAACCATATATTTTTATAAAAAATATTTTGATCTTCAGTAATTTTTGGATTTTCTGTCAATATATGTAATTCAATTTCTTTATTTGTGCTCAATTCTTCACCAAGATTTACAATCCAGGTAGCTGGATGGAAATTATGTGATTTTGAAAATTTGACTCCAGGAACTTGTGAAATTGGATATGGTGCTAGCCAGAGAACTTTAATTTTATTTTGCATAATCAAATCAATAATATTTTTTAGCAATTATAAAAATATAGGGTGCTAAAAATCTGTTTTTACTAAAAGGTATCCTACTTATAATTTTTGAACTAAGTTCAATTATTTTTCTTGTACCTGATTTTACTTTGGCATCCGTTTCTAACCAAAGTCTTGGTTTACCATAGTAGAATACTTTTATCTGAACAAGGTTATTTCTTTCACAAATTTCTTTTAATAAATCTAAATCCATTGAACGTGTATTATGAGCATTAAAATTCCGTTTGTCAAAATAGAACTGAATTAAACCATTTAACCCTCTGAAGTTTGGAATATTAACTAAAAGTGTTCCATTATTTTTTAATAAAGCAATATGTTTTTTTAAGGCTAGCTCCGTATTATCAAAATGTTCGATAAGTCCAAAAGAGCAAACGATATCAAATGTTTTTTCAAAATTATATGTAAGAAAATCACCTTGGCAAGTTTTAATTGTACCTTCTGCAAGATCATTCAATCTTTCCATCTTGTTAATGATATCGATATCAATGTATTTATCAAGAATTGTAACTCTTAATTTTTTTATTTTGTTAAAGTAAATTGCATATCTTCCTGGGAAACCTCCAACCTCTAATAGATCCCCTTTCAGATCTAGGTCATTTAGTAATTCGTCAAAATAAATTCTTCCGAGTTTTTCAGGTTTAAAATCTTTCCAATAATTAACCCAAAAATTGTCATTTGTCAAATTATTATTCACAAGCATAATATTCATTGTGCCCAAATTCCATTTGCCTTACCGTTAATAACTTTATAAAATTGGATTGGTGCCCAAATAGCGCCCATTAACTGGCAAATACAAATAGCTAAAATAACTCCAGCACTCTTTAAATTAATACTTTTTGCAAAATAAATGCTTAAGGGAATATTTACTATCAATATTACAATTGAAAAATACAATTGTAATTTTATTTTGCCTGTACCATTTAAGAATGAAACAAAAACCAAATTCCAGTTAGTAATTATTACATACAATCCCATGAGTAGTGTTAAAATAAAAGGTATTTTTAACTCATTCCCTATCCATATTGCATAAAAACTATTTGCAATAATTATCATAAGTGCGGTAATAAAAACAGACAACATCCAAAACGTTAAAAACTTTTTTGTCATCCTATTTATCCATTTAAAATCATTTTTTACAAATGCTTCTGTATAGGCTGACCACATAGGAGTCATTAGAATATTAAAGAGCATAGTTACGATGCTAAAGTACTTAAATGAGATATTATATATAGTTACTTCCTCGGGATTATACAATTGAGTAATAATAATATTTGAAGTTGTAAATAAAATCAAAGCTGCGATTTGTATGATGAAGAATTTAAATCCCAATGTGAAAAGTTCGCTAGAATATTTCCAATTTATATTTTTTATGCTTGGTTTGATATTCTGATACTTACCGCTAAATAATATAAAATTACTAGCTAAAAAAACTGATACAGCCGGTAAACTTATAGCTAAACCAAGATTTAGGATTGAGCTACTTTCTGTTTGATTAAGTATGTAAATACATGCAAGGCTTATCAAATTACTCAACAATAAAAGTGTATCAGTTAAAGCTGATTTTTGGTCTGCACGCAGAACAGAGTTAATCAATTGCAGTACGAGCCTTAGAAAGAAAAATAAAAACACAATCACTACAAGAGGTTTTAAATCTGGCACATCAGGTGCGTTTAGAATTTTAAACCAGTCCAATATTGGATTGATTATTAAAAACAATAAAAATGAGGCTATAGAGATAATCCCAATAATTGCATATGAAGTGCTTGTATAAATATTAGCTTTATAAATATCATTTAATGCAAAAGCCTCTGCGAGTTTGTTCCTCAATCCATTACCTAAACCAATATCAAAGAAACCAAACCACATTACAATAGAACTTAAAGTAAGCCAAACACCATATGTGTTTGCATCAAGATAATCAAGTGAGAGAGGCACCAATAATAGATTGACTAAAACATTTAATCCTTTAATTAGGAATGAATAGAAGATATTCTTTTTAACTATTACGGTTCTTTCGTGCCCAGTATTTAAATATTTATTTAGGTTCAAAATACTTTAATAATCTAAAATTTTATTAGAGAAGCTAGGAATATGGATTGCAGTATAACGAAATTTTGCTGATCTAGCCAAGAACACACAAAATTTATTAGAAAAAAAAATATTACTAAACTGAATACAATTGTTTTATTCTGTCTTGCATTATGCTTCACCGATTTTAATAATGCCCAAAATAAAAATATGATTAATGTAAGACCAATTATGCCCATCTCAAAATAAATGTTTAAAAAACTTCCACTCCAATCATATATTGAACTTCCGAAATCATTGAATGAAAAGTAAATTTGTCCGTACTTATATTTTATCCAGGATGTAAATGGTTCTACAAATATCGGAAGTTTTGAACTCGTTTTTACGTACTCCCTTGTATATGTCATCATATATTTTAAACTGTCTTTAGGTGTTCTGCTATTTGCCGCAACGCTTAAGAATGTTCCTGGTCCACTTCCAAAAATAAAAACTAAAGGATCATTCTGAGGTAAAGCTATGGCGTTTTTAATTAATTGTCCTTTGGGCGTCTGAGGAAAATGCTTAATAATTCCGTCATATGTATAGGTGCTATATGTTAAAGAAGTAGCAGAAATGGGTAATGCTCTGTTGGTGGACATAAACCAGTAAGTAATCAAACAAAAAAATAATGTCAAAACTATGCTCTTGTATTTCCATGGTAGCTTAGCATAAATTAAAAATGTTATCGCCGTAATCAGTAATACAAATATTAGTATATATTTTGCATCAATTAAAAAAAGTATTGGGATCGTTAAAACTATAATTGCATTCTGATAAAATTCACTTATTACAATTTTATGATTCTTATTATAAAATTTATTTAGTACGATAAAAAAACCAATACTCAAATAAATAGCAGCAAAATGTGCATCCTTGGTACCACCATTTCTGAAATCTGGATGCTCATTCCAAAATACGATTGTCTGTATCGAGATAATTCCAATCATTATCATCAATATATTAAAGTAATGGTTTAGTAACTGATTTATGTTTTCATTATTTACATTTTTATATGCTAAACCAAAGAAAACCCAAGGTGTAAAAAACACTATAACAAACAATAGAAACGAAAGAGGATTAAACTCAATAAATTGGTTTATTACGTAAGAAATAAATCCCCAAATAAATAATAAGTAAATTGGTTTAAGCAGACTGTTCCAGGGTAGCAGCAGTTTTTTATTAAAAAGTATAATCGTTAAAAATATAAATGCATAGTGCAGATGAAAATCAATTGTAAATGGAACAAAAAGTGCAAGCTTTAAGTAGTCGGTAGGTGGCTGATTGTTTGCTTTTGCCTTATACCACGTCCATACCCCTATACCCAATACCGCCCCAATAATTCCAAACTTAATAACATAAAACCATATAGAGCCAACAGGAATTTTAACCAGTCCGGAGCCCATTAGGAGGACGAAAAATATTCCAACATAGGGTAATAAGCTTATTATATTTTTTTTATTTAAAAGGCTCTGGTTCAAGTATTTTGTATAGTCAGTTGGAATATTTTTTAATTATAAATTATAAAGGCTAAATCCTAAATTATTTTTCGTAGACAATTCTTGTTTTGCAATCTCTCATTGTAAATTATTAACCTTGCCGGCAGGTAGGTTTTTCACTACTAATTCTGGATAGGCTAACTCATTTAATTTTAATACAATAACAATGGCAACTTAATAAAATTCCTTAAAATATAGTAATTTGTATCAAATCTGAACTCAAGTATCTAGCATCTTGCAATCCCCACAAACAACATATCGCCCCTACAGGGCTTAATTATTTTGTTGGATACTATTTGATTACAAACATTCCACCCCTCTGGGGTTGAGTGATAAATTCATCTTTAACCATTCACCCTCCATTAGCTAAAGAGCTTGTCCCGATTGCAGTTCGGGAGAGGGCAGGGGTGGGTTAAAGAAATGCAAGTAAGGATATACCAAAGGCAGGTCCGCGCTACGTAATACAAAAAATCAGTGCAAACCAGCCTGCCCCTATGGGGTTTCATCCGCGTCATCAGCGTACCATTGCGTTTGGAAAAATAAAATCAAAAATCGTTATTCAACATTACTTGTTCGAAATTCAAAACAGGTCCGGGCGAGCCCCGCCCCTACAATGAATAACCCAATGACAACGAATGACTAATGATGACTATTATTACTGCGCTTCGCTCTTACCGCTCTGCGCTAGTATCCAGTATCGGGTATCAAGTATCTGCATCTCACATATCGCCCCTCCGGGGTTTAGGTCTTCTGATGTAGATTTATGATTACAAACATTCCACCCCTCTGGGGTTAAAACAAAAAATCAAAATTCATATTTTCAACAAATTCCTTTCCCTCTCTTAGCAAGTCATAGATCCCTACGGGAAGAGGCTAGGTGAGTTGGATGAAGAAAATCAAAAATCATCATCCATCATCCAGCATCAAGTATCTTTTCGTATCTCGTTTCATGTCTTGCTTCTTACCTTTCACTTTCTCACATAATTCGCTGTATAACTATCAAGCAGATTTCTAATCACCTTTTGATATTGGCTTTTATTCTTTTGCGCTAATGCCTTAAAAAAATCAACGCTTGATTTACTGAGGTTTAAAGTCACCTTAACAGTGGAATCTTTTAAAGCTAATTCATCCGGTGCAGGAAGAAAATCTTTTACAATTTCAATTTTCCCGATTTCCTCATTTGTATATAAAAGTGATTTAACTCTTTCATTATCAGAGCGATACACAACCTGCTTTTCCTTAACTGTTTTTGATGCCGCACTTTTGAACTTATCCGATATGCCGGATTTTGATCCTGTTCGTTGCATTTTATTTTGATTTTTGAATTTTGGTTTTTGAATTTTGGTATTTTTACTCGTTTTCTTTTTCATATATCTGTTTTCCTTTCCTCCAATAACCTGCCCCGATTATTCTTATTTTATTATCTCTATATGTAAATCTTACTGTTAATATCCTGTTACCGCATTTACCAAAACAATAAAATCTTTCTTCTGCTTCACTATGTTCTAAATCTCTGGCTATGATTCTGTTGTTATCCAGGAAAGCAAACTGAGCCTCCTGAAAAGAAACATTATGTTTTCTTTTATTCTGAATATTCTTATGTTCATCCCAATCAAAATTACTCATAACTTAAATCTAACATAAAAAATATACATATAAAAGTACATATTATCGTATGGCTTTTAATTAGTGATTAGTTAATAGTAATCAGTAAACAGTGATTAGTAAATAGTAAACAGCACATTACATATAGTTTTAATTTCATTG
>Ga0138256_10004069_pt1 | contig 15531 bp, 16 predicted proteins | sample KNB2016incub_MG_FD_105486 | JGI IMG/M metagenome (GOLD analysis project Ga0138256, IMG submission 105486) | Active sludge microbial communities from wastewater in Klosterneuburg, Austria - KNB2014incub_MG | ecosystem: Engineered > WWTP > Activated sludge > Unclassified | place: Austria... | reverse complement strand
TACTAACCTCATCATTTACCTCTTTATCCGTAACAGTAATATGCCTTTTCTGAGCTTCTTGATAAAGAAGTGTCTTAGTAACTAACTGATTAAGGGCCTGCTTGCCTGCAGTTACTCTTTGGTCTTGAAGGTATACCCCCTCAACTTCTTGCATATATGAAAGTCTCGTGATAGGCTGACCATTAACAATAGCAACTACAAAAAGCTGGCGATAATAAACCATGAGACCAATTAGCGCTATAACAATAACCGCTAAAATAATATAAAGTTTTCGCACTTTAAATTTTGGAATTTTTATGGTTGAGGTCTTTGACGCAACTGGAGAAATTTCCTTATGGACAACTGATTTTGGTGACTCTTTAACCGGAGCTTTCGTTGCTTTTGTAACTGCTATTTTAGGGCTTGTAGTCTTTTTAGCAATTGAGGGTTTAGTTTTCTTTGTAGCCATTAATCAATTATAGATGCTATTTTAAAAAAAGCAATAGTAATTTTTTATTGCTGAGGTGCAGTCTCAAGTATAATTTTTTTAGTAGAAGTAGTTCCTTTGCCATTTTCATCCTCCCGATAAAAAGTAATTTCTAACGAATCTCCTACTTTCTTTGTTGAAATTATCGTTGAGAGCTCCCTTGTTTTAACAACTAATTTCTGACCATCAACTTGGGTGATAATATCCCCAACCTTTAGCCCTCCTTTATCTGCGGCAGATCCCGAAACTACAGTCTGGATATAAGCTCCTTCAGGTAATTCATTTCGAAGTGCTGCTTCTTTTGTGATCATTGCATAAGCCACACCCAGGTAAGGTCGATTAAATTGACCTGTTTGATTAAAGTTATTGATAGAGTCTTTTATTTTATTTATTGGGAGTGCAAAACCAATATTCTGACCACTTTCAGAAACTGCAGTATTTACGCCGATAACTTCATCATTTGAATTAAGTAGTGGTCCACCACTATTTCCAGGATTTATAGCAGCATCTGTTTGAATAACATCTGACAGCTGTTCAGTGTTGCCCTCATATACGCTTCCTGCCGTTATTCCCCTTCCAAGACCGGAGATTACACCAGTTGTAACTGTATTATTAAATTCACCTAGTGCGGTACCTATTGCGATAGCTAACTGACCTACCTGTAACTTATCTGAGTCCCCAAGAATAAGTGGCTTTAAAATATTGCCAGCATTGTCGTCTGGATTTATTTTAACGATTGCTATGTCATTTAAGGGATCTCTGTAGATTTTTGATATATTATATTTTTTACCATTATTTGTGACTACTACATATTTAAGCGTTGAATCACTTACTACATGCTTATTGGTGACGATAAATCCATCACTTTTAACAATGAATCCTGAACCTATATTTTGAGGCTCTTTTGGAAGAGATTGCTGACTTTGATTTGGAACAGGAATACCAAAGAACGAAAAGGGATCAATGTTTTGATTTGAAGAACTCGACAGACCTTGTGTGGCAGCAATAGTAACAACTGATGGAGCAGCACTCTTCACAACTGAGATGACAACTGACTCTTCGCTAACTACCTTGACTTTCTCTGTACTTCCTGGGAGAAATTGCTGAGTATTTGTAGTACCGAGATATTTATTTAGTTCCGGCCAAACTTGACTGAAGGCAAGAATACCGGCAAGTAGTGCAATCAGAAGAATAACAAGAAATATTAATCTACGCATAAAGGTTATTCTACAAAAGAATTCTGAAAAATAACTGAATCTTTTATTTAGTTAATTCATCCACTGCTTTCTGCAATTGAGTATCAAGCGTTGGATCTTTACTGTCTAGCTTTACCACATCGTCTGGAGTAAGTCCTGTACCATTTTTACCATTTCCTACCCATGTACCTTTTGGAGTAAGCCATCTAGCAATTGTCACATGAAGACCGGCACCACCACCCAAATCATCAGTATTTTGCATCGTACCTTTTCCAAAAGATTGTTCTCCGACAAGTCGTGCACGCCCAGCATCTCTCAGTGATCCTGCCACAATCTCTGCAGCAGAAGCTGAACCTTTGTTAATAAGCACGATCAATGGCACTTCCAAAAGAAGTCCATTTCGCTTTACTGAAAGAGTCTCCTGTCCCAAATTGCCCATGTCCTGAACCACTACGGGGGTTCCTACCTTTAAGAACTCCGAGGCGATAAAGACAGCGTCTGTGACATAACCACCTGGATTATTACGTAGATCAAGAATTACCCCTTTTATAGAACTGTCTTTCTGCATCTGGAGAGCAAGAGCGTTAGACATAGTTAGCCACTCTTGATTCGTATTATCACCAAACTGTGAAAGCCTCACATAAGCAACCTTCTTCCCATTCTTACTGATCATTGAGTCATCTTTAGTAGGGGTAGGAGTTTTATCAGTTTTGTTCGCACCTTTTTTAATTGAGTCAATTTCGTCAGTAGGCTTAACCCAAGATGTCACACTTTTAATCTGGATAGTGTCACGAGTAATATCAATCTTTTTTTGGACTTTATCATCTTTGTGAATAACAGTTAAGGCGACGATTGTGCCTTTTGGCCCACGTATTTTTGAGACTGCCTGATCTAAGGTCCAACTTTGGATATAATCATCGTTAACTTTAATAATCGCGTCGCCCGCTTTAATACCTGCTTTTTGCGCGGGACTCCCATCGATTGGAGAAACTACTATAATTTGCTTATCATCAAGTCCTAGCTCAGCTCCAACTCCACTAAATTGTCCTGATAGAACTTCTTTAAAAGAACTATTCTGGGCCGGTGGAAGATAAACTGTGTACGGATCATCTAGACTGCTAACCATTCCAGAGATCGCACCATCAAGCATTTTCTGAGCATTAATTTCTTTTTTATTATAGAAATCAGTACTGATCTTGTCATAAACTGTCCAAAATTTGGACATATCAAGCGATTGATTAGCCTTCGGAGGCTCTTTACTAGTTATGCTAATCTGAGGGTGAAAGTTTTTCCAATCGAAATTTACCTTGTTTACTCCAGCATAATAGCCAAGAATTCCTGCTATTAAGATAAATGCTATGAAGCGAATTGTGTTACTTTTCATCATCTTGAATAATTGTACGATCACTACCGTTAATAGTAATTGGTTTTTTAGACTTAACTAATTTTTTACCTTTTTCCTGGTCAACAGCGATAAGTGGAATATCGATCTTACGATCCTTAATATATTCAAATAAGTCTTTAGATAGCTCAGTCCCTAAAATCCCTGCAACGCCTATGGCTGCTGCTTTTGCTATAGCGTCTTTCTCAATATCAGGCAAAAGTAAAACCTTGCCGATTGTTTCTTTCGTAATTTGCGAGCTACCAACGATATCACCTTTCCCGCTTGGAGCAAGTGCCATGACCATACCTGTTACCTTTCCTCCTACTCCGATATCCTCAGCTTTATCTTTACTTGGTGGAGAAATTGTTTCAAGAGACTCCTTCTCAGCATCTCCTGCCTCAATGACAATCAGATTATTATTACATAGCTTAATACTACCAGCAAGAGGTGAAAGGATGTCTAAGCTCTCGACTTCTTGAGTCTCGATATCATCACGAGTAATAATCAACCTACCCTCTCCTCTATCAAATCTGAGAATTGTGCCACTGAAATGAGCTACGATTTGATCTTTCTTAATGCCGAGGGTTCTTACTCGCGAAGCAATAATATCTCCAACTTCAATTCTATCTCCTGGACCTTTTAATAAATACTTACGAACAGTATTAGGAGATAAGTTGAAGATGGCTGTAAGATCAATAACAACCTCTGAAGCTTTGGCTGAAGTTCCATCAGGCGCCTTAGCGAGGATATCTTTTTTCTCTACCTTATTGCCTTTTTTGACAACGATAGTAAAACCTTCAGGAATAGTAACTGGCAGTGAAGTCATAAAAAAATGAAAATAATGAACTTGGATTTATTATCTCATAAATACAGGGAAACACAAACGCAAGAATGGGACTATTCGCGTCCTACGAAGGGAAGAAGTGCTAAATGACGTGCGTATTTGATGGACTCAGTGAGTTTGCGTTGATGCTTGGCGCAAAGCCCTGAGCGAACTCGACCTATCATTTTTCCACGTTCTGTTAAAAACTTTTGAAGCATACTAACGTCACCATAGTTTGGTGTTTTTTGCTCATCGCAAAAAACACACTTTTTTGGTGCAATTATCTTTCTTCTTGGTTTTCTTATAACTTTTGCTGCCATAGTTTAATTTTAAATTTAAAAAGGTATATCATCAGGTGCGACCATTTCCTCATCTGGAGAGGTGGCATCCTTTGCTACTTCTTCTTTTGTCTCCTCTTTTTCTTCTTTTTTAGGAGCTACTTTTTTAGGAGCGGGTGACGGGCTGACCTTAGTCTCTTCACCACCAGCTGCCTGAGCTCCCTTACTATCAAGAATGATCATATCATCGATAATGATTTCTGTTATCGACTTCTGTGCCCCATCTTGACCCGTCCAGCTTCTCGTAGAAAGTCGACCTTCAACATATATCTTTCGACCTTTTACCAAATACTGACTGCAAAGCTCTGCTAACTTGTTCCAAGCGATAATGCGATGGAACTCTGTCTCCTCGTGCTTTTCACCATTATCAGTTGTCCATGTCCTGTTAGTCGCAAGTCCAATTGTGCAAACTGCACTTCCCTGAGGTGTGTAACGCAACTCAGGATCGCGAGTAAGATTTCCGATCAACTGAACCCTATTCAAACTTCGTGCCATATACCAAAATTACTTAGTCCTTATGAGTAAGTGTCTTAAAACACTCTCACTTCTAATAAGTCGAGTTTCAAAATCTGCGGGGATAGCTACCTCTCCCTCAAGAATCATTTTAGTATAGACTCCTGCATTTTCATGCTTTATTGGGTAAGCAAGAGGCTTTTGACCCCATTCTTCTTCACTTTTTATCTTGACATCGCCCATCCATCCCTTAACTTGATCAACGAGCTTCTTGCGATCTGCAGCTGAAAGGGATGTCCTACTGACCATGACTAAATCATATAATCTCATAAGTATTAGCCACAATGATATCAAATTTTAGGCTTAGTAAGCAAGTAGCAATACGCATGTGCTAAAATCTCTGCTATGAATGAAGCCCCACAAAGATTTACCAGGAAAAGCTCAACTGGAATCAAAGAAAATCCAAATAAACAGTCCTTTAATGTAGGCCTCTACCTCGATCGCGAACATGCAACAGATTTATTAAACGCAGAGCCCTCTTCTTTACATTTATATGACCGACTAAGACAACAACGCCAAAGAGAAAAAGCTATAGCAGAAGGAGATTATTTACTTGAAGATTTTAGAACCGCTAGCCTGACCGCAACTGAGACGATCACCAAAGCACAGGAATTGGCAGGCTATAACAAAGACCAAAAATTTGACCTTGCTTCACAGTTCAACTCTCAAGAAGAAATTAACTCATTTCTTTTATCCCATTTTTCTAACTTTCCAAAGTCGAGGCGAATGAAGATGGTCTGCGACGCCCTAACCGGAATGTCAATTGAGAAAATATCTTCTAAATACGATGTGGATAATTCAACAGTCTCAAGGTCATTTTCTCCCTTTAGAAGACTACTTCTCGAGCCAACTATACTAACACCCCTTGGCTTTACAAGGTCTGCAAGTACCTCACAAGATCTGATCAATGCAGTTGGGAATAAAAAATTAATGACGCACGAAATCCTTTTTATACACTATATTACGCCTCGGCAACTTGCAGATTTTGAAATGAGAAGAAAAAAGATTGACCCTGAACTACTTAATTCAGGGATGGTTTTGATCGATAGCGAATGTTCTGCCCAAGAATGGGAGGCGATTACCCGTAACCCATATTATTCAGGAAAAATCTTGAAGAAAAACGGACGGCTCTATATCACCCTAGATGAACTTGCTGAGTTCCGCCAAGCGTATCATCCTCAAATAAAAAGTAATTCAAATCCTAAACGTCAAGAAATGTCTAGGACTGAGTTTCGTCGACAAAGTAGGGCTAAGCACCGATCTTAAATTCGATGACGTCGCCATCTTTTACAATGTAGTCTTTCCCCTCAAGCCGAGCCTTGCCAACTTCACTTGCTTTCTTACGACCTCCTGTGGATATATAATCCTCAAAACTGATAACTTCAGCTTTAATAAATTTCTTGATAAAATCTGTATGGATTTCTCCAGCTGCTAGTGGGGCGCTACTCCCCTTTTTAGTAGTCCAAGCCCTGACCTCTTTTTCGCCTGCTGTTAGAAATGAGATTAGACCGAGCTGCTCATAAGTTTTATTAATAAGTCTTTCAAGGCCAGATGCTCCGACCCCAAGTTCGGCTAAATAGCTTTGCTGATCAGATTCATCTAGACCTGCTAAATCCGACTCAATCTTGGCGCAGATAACGACAAATCTGTCCTCTGGCAGACTTAGCGCCTTTGCATAGTTAGAAATTCTTTCAAGAATAGTTGACTCGTTATATTCTGACTCAGTAACATTTAAGACAATGACCTCAGGCTTCATCGTCAAGAGAAAAAGATCAGTTATGGCATCTTTTTCCTCAATCGTTAATAAGACATCATACGCCCTCTTACCACTATCCAGCTCAGCAAGTAATTTTTTGGCTACAGTATGCTTGGTGTGTTCTGTCTTCCGATTATCTAACGTTTTTTGAAGCGTCTGAAGATCGGCAATAATCAGCTCAGTCTGGATAGTCTGATAATCCTCATCTGGCGTCGTACTCCCCTCCCTTATCACATCAGCATCTTCAAATGCCCGGACCACGTGAGCTATTACTGAAACCTCGCGTATGTGGGAAAGAAATTTATTACCAAGACCTGCTCCCTCACTTGCTCCTTTAACGAGACCTGCTATATCGACAAATTCTACAGTTGCAGGTTTAAGTGGTGGGAGGGCTGCTAATTTATCTTCAGTTCTTGTGATTTCTGCCAGCTGGATAAGACGTGAATCAGGCACGGGAACTATCCCGACATTTGGCTCGATCGTAGCAAATGGATAATTCGCAGCCAATGCCTGCTGCTTCTTCAGAAGTGCATTAAAAAGGGTCGATTTCCCTACATTTGGTAGTCCTACAATACCTACTGACAAATTCATGAAGCTAATTATAACATTATTTTAACGAGTTGTTTAAGCTGTAGATTTTGACTTAATTGGTAGAGAAAAATAAAATGTTGTGCCCTTTCCTTCCTTACTCTCTACCCAAATTTTTCCTTTATGCTGAACTATGATTTCAGAAGAGACATATAGTCCAAGTCCGAGACCTGAAATATCTTTTTCTCTTTTACTTTTCACTCGAAAGAACCTATCGAAAATTTTCTTTTGTTCTGATTGAGGAATTCCATATCCAAAATCCTCAACTCCTACAGTAGCTTCGTACTTATTTTGGGAGCATTTGACAACGATTCTGTTAGCTTTAGGAGAATATTTAATAGCATTAGAGATCAAATTAATTAATACTTGTGCTATTCGATCCTTATCAGCATAAACCAAAACGTTTGAATTGCAATTGTGTTCGATAACGTGAGAATCAGTTGTATACTGAAAGTCAGAAATAGTTGTACTTACTAAATCATTTAATTTGAAATGCTTTTTGTGAAGTGACAATTTCCCAGTCTGTATTTTATAGACGTTCACAAATGATGCCATGAGTTGAGTCAATCTCTCCACTTGATCAGTCATTTTCTGTAAATAAAATTCCCCTTTTTCATCTTTAGTCTGTAAGAGCCGTCGTTCTAAAAGCCGTGAGTAAGCTTTAATACTCGTTAAAGGCGTCTTGAGCTCATGAGATACAATACCGATAAAATCATCTTTTTGGTTTTCTAACTCCTTTCGAGCTGTGATATCTTCAAAAGCGAGCAGTATTGCCTCCGTATTATTGACCTGTCGATATGTCCTTCTAGCATTAAGGAGCATTGTCCTACATCCGATCTTAGGAAAATCGATCTCGACCTCATAATCATCAAGATGAGTATTTGCTGGAAGAATCTTCTCGAGTAGCTCTCTTAGCTTTGTAATATCCCAGGCACTATCGTTTAATTTGTAAATTAACTGATTTTCAGTTTGCTTAGGTGTAAGCTTAAAAGTATCGTAAAAAGCTCTGTTGGCAGTCAACACTTGTAATTTTTTATTCAGGACAATCAGTGGAACTTGTACAGTATCGACGATCGCCTCTGAGTAATCGAGTGCGTATTTTAAAAGATCAAGTGAGTGCTTAAGCTCATTTACATTAATTCCGGGAATAATACTGGAGTGATCAGAAGGTTTAATTCGTCTTTGTACTGCTTCTTTTACAGATGCATGAGGTAATTCTGGTTGAGTACTACTATGAATTACCTGCCCAGAGTACTTCTTATTTTTTAACATTATGAGTCAGACAGTGAGTAGATTATAGCAGAGTTAGCATATCAAGCTAAATCTATCAAAAAATTATCCTTTGAAATATAAGTTGTATAAAAGTTAACCCTCCCGATTTTCTCTCTATTATGGAGAGACTAAGACTTAAATACTGTGTATCCTGAGGACTGTTCCTCAAAGACTTCCGCAGTTCGAACTCTTGCTTCATCATTGACTGAAAGATTTAACGTAGCTGAATATCCTAGAATAAGGATATCGTTCGGTTCATTGGTCACGGCTATCTGACCGCCATCAACATCAGATGGATCAGTCTTTCGCAGATCTACAATAATTCCAGAGATTATATCAAACGAGGTACTTGTTAACGAATTTCACCTCACCTTTTTTGGAGTGGTCTTTATATCAATATGAACTTTTTGCATCTTATCTTTTATAATTGTACCGTCTCTGAGCTCGATATTTCGCTCAGTTAATAACGCATATTCAGGCTCATGAGTGACCATAACTATGGTCTGACCTTGCTTGTGAAGATCTAAGAAAATATCGAGTATTGTTCGTGAGGACTCTGTATCAAGATTGGCTGTTGGCTCATCCGCAAAAAGTATTTTAGGATCATGAACAATAGCCCTAGCTATACTTACTCTCTGCTGTTGTCCACCTGATAATTGGCTTGGTAGATTATCAAACCTCTCCTCAAGACCAACTCTAGAAAGTGCTTCCTCCGCTTTCTTGCTAACGCTACTTTCATTCATTCCCTGCATAAGAAGTGGCAACATCACATTTTCTTTAGCTGATAAGGATGGTAAGATCGCATAATCTTGAAAAATATAGCCAAGATTTTGAAGCCTAAAAGCTATTCTTTCATTACTAGTTAGTTTTGAAGCATCAACTCCGTCTATCGTAACAATTCCCTCAGTTGGATGATCGAGAAGACTTAGCTGGTAAAGTAAAGTACTTTTACCAGACCCAGACATCCCAGTTATCGCTAAGAATTGTTTCTTTGGTACCTCAAAACTAAGATTTTTAAGCACCTTGTGTTCTCTATCCCCTAAATTATAATTTTTTACAATATTTCTCGCAGTTATCATAATTACCTACCTAAAATTGCATCAAGCGTGTGCTGCTTAGTGACGAGCCAAGCTGGGATAAATCCTGAGATAAAAGCCGTCATCGTGAGAATAATCGCCCTGATCAGAAGACCAGTAGTTGTCACAGCTAGCTCTCCCTCAGTTACTGGAAAATGGATCGGATGAAGTGAGAACCAAGGTTTAAGAACCAAATAATTATAAATGAAGAAATCATAATTCCAGAGATAGCATAAAATAACGACTGAAGCATATAGGAGACCTGAATTGCCCGCGCAGAAATACCAATTCCCTTCATGATTCCAATATATTTTCTCCTTGTAATTGCATTTACGAAAATAACAATAAAAATAGTTACTGCACCTACGATAAGTGAGATCGCTCCTACGATATTACCAAGCATCGAGAACGTGTTTTTCATATCAAAAACAGCTTTTGGAAGTGTCTCCTCTGCTCTTTCAACACTTATATCATCTCTATAAGAAAAGTTTGCTAAAATATAATTTTTTGCATCGACTGATGAGGAGTTATTCTTTAAAGAAATCGCTAATTCATTAGGACTTAGGTTATTATTATTCATAAAAGATCGCATTGCGCTTTCAGGAATAAAAATTCTGCCATCAACTGTGCTGTTGCCAGTATCAACAACTCCTTTAACTATTACGTTCATGGTGTTAATGCCAGCTATCAATTTGAGCTTTGAGCCTATGCCTACTTCTTTTAACCGAGGCTCCGTTGATGATCCCTGAGAGTATTTTGACAACAAACTTTTGCCAAGAACTACACTATTTACATCACTATCTGTTAGATAATTTCCCTCAACAATCTTGTTTGAAAGCCCTGTCACGCTATCCTCATTTTCTGGATTTATTCCAACCAAAGTACTACTGACGCGCTCTCCAATATCTGTCGATCTTTCTTTTATCTTATCCTCATTCTCTGCAACAATAGCAGATAAATAACGATCAGATGAAGCTCTGTACGTAGGCAGACTAATCAAGACGCTTTGCAAAGCACTGTCTTCAATAATTGAGGCTTTTTTACTATCTGGCTTGATAATAATGTCTGATGAATAATAAGTTTTAAATGAACTCATCATTCCTTCCGCTAGGCCGATTAGTATCCCACCCATTAGGATCATATTAAAAAAAGTGAGTGACATTACAAAAACTATGAGGGCTGTTGACCAAATATTACTACGTTTCAATTCGCGGACCGCCAAGAACCAACCCACTTTTAGGTCCTTTAAAAGTTGGTCAATAAAGTTATCAGTCATTTTTTAAAGCCGTATTTAAATTTGCAAAAATAACCGACCCGTCTTGAAGTCCACTTACAACTTCGACTTTTGCAAAGCCCTTCTCCCCCAGCTGAACCTCCGTTAGATTATCTCTCCTGTCCCCAATCTTCTGGACATAGCTTTTATTATCTTTTGAAATTATGGCACTTTTCGGTACTGCCATGACATTAGTTTTATTAATGAGATCAATCTGAACAGTAGCAGTCATATTTGGCTTTATAGCTTCAGGCAAATTATCGACTGCAATCTTAACTTCAAAAGTAACAACTCCTGAATTTACACTACCTGCACTGTCGATACTTCTAATCATGCCTGTAAACTCTGTGTCCTTTAAGGCATCAAAGATGACTTTTACTTTCTGTCCAACGTATAGATTTGGAACATATACCTCATTTACATCAACTGAGAGTAGCGGCTCATTAATCAAAGTTTCTTCATAATCTACCTTTGCTGATGCCACTTGTGCCTGAGCTGCAGCTATAGCCACTCCTGACTCCTTATACTTTTTTTCTGCAGCATTATAATCTTTCTGAGCAAGTATCAAATTAGAATCTATCATTTTCTTCTCTAAGTCTGTGTAGTCTTTCTTAGTTGAGGGGTTGGTGGTGTTATCATTTTTGTAGTTCTCAGAATTTTGCGAATCTAGTACGGCTTGTCTTTTTAACCACATCGCAGTATCTGCAGATTCCTTATTTTGATTGGCTGTCGCCAAAGAACTGATTGAGAGTTGATATGCTGCATTTGATTTGGCCCTTTCTAAATCTGAATAAGTTCTATTATATGCGCCACTTGCCTCCACTGACTCGATAAATGCTCCTCTTTTAACAACGTAAGACAAATTGTTATCATCTACCTTCAAAATCGTCATTTTTACCCCTATAAAAATAGTAAGCAATAATAAAATTATCAAATATACTTTCTTATGCTTCATTTGTATTAAATTAGGAATTTTCATTAATAATTTTTGTAAAAATTCGTATCATTTCCTTCAAGTCATTATCAGGAATAGAGGTTAGAACCTTAAATTGCTTAGTGACTGACTGCTTCTTAAGTAAGCTTATCTCTCTTTCACCTGCTTTTGCAATCGATAAAAAGATAACTCGACGATCATCTGGATTTACCTCCCTAATCATAAGATTAGCGTTAACAAGTCGATTTATTAGCTGAGTAGTAGATGACAAAGACATGGAGAGACTTTTTGCCAAGGCTCCAACAGTTATTTTAGGACTTGATTTAACTTGCTCTAAAGCTTGGAATTGCAGCATTGAGATCGCCTTGTTCTCTATACTACTAGACTGCTCAATAAGTCGCTTTACCCTGATGGCCTTATTTATAAATTCAGCAAGAAGCTTTATATTCATAATTACTTAGGTATATTAATACTTTACTACATTAATTATTTTTATGTCAATTAATCTTCCCTATCTATATTTTTAAACCATAAATTTCTTGAGCCTGCCTCATAGCCTCAGAAATGCTATAATTAGAGATTCATGCTAATAAATACTATTAATCTATCAAAATCCATTGGTGCTAAAAACCTTTTCAATGATCTCAATATGACTATCACAAGAGGTGAAAAGGTCGCGCTCATTGGGCGCAACGGACAGGGCAAATCGACACTTCTTCAGATACTTTCAGGCGAAGATAAAGAATTTGGTGGAAGGATCGAAAATGCCAAAGGGCTTAAAATTACTCTTACTCGACAGGAGCACTTAACAGACAACACCCAGACTGCACTTGACTACATCTTAAAAAGTGTTCCCAACTACTTCGAGTATGAAAAGATACTTCACGACTTTGAAAAAGAACATCATGCAGATGCAGAACTTTACACTACAGCAGTCGATTACTTTTCAGAAAACGGATACTATTATATAAAGGACCTTATCCTAGCAACTCTTGAGGATTTTCAGATCACCAATGAAAAAGCCCACAATCCACTCGTAACTTTATCTGGCGGAGAAAAAAGGTACGTAGAACTTGCCCGCATGATGTATTCCCAAGCTGATCTACTCCTCATTGATGAACCGACAAACCATATGGATTACCTCGGAAAAGAACAATTTATCTCCTGGATGCAGACTGTAACTCAAAGTATGCTTATCGTCACACATGATCGTGATGTCCTCAAATATGTAAATCGCATCCTTGAACTAAAAGATAAAGAGATCTTTAATTTTAAGGGAAATTATGATCACTATCTCAAGCAAAACGCCATGCAGACGACAGGTGCTGTCATGGAATACCAAAATCAGCTCAGACGTCTGAAAGAAGCCAAAGAACGAGTTGACTGGGGTCTAAGAATGAGAGCCAAAAGTAAAGCTTGGAAGACTAGATATGATAAGTGGCTGCGTGAGTATGAACAAATAAAAGAAGAGACAGTCAAGCCATCATTTTGGATAGACCAAGAGTCAACAGAAAGCCTAGGTAAAAAAGTATCTGAGTCCTATGATAAATTTAAAGAGAAAAATATCTCAATTTCTTTCCATACTGGTAAAGAGAGAGCAACTGAATTACTTGATATTAAAGATCTCTCGCTAGGCTATAAATCCCCAGTCTTTGAAGATGTAAGCTTTAAAGTTGGTAGTGATGACCGCGTATTTATAAAAGGAAGAAATGGTGCTGGAAAAAGTACGCTCGTCAGAACGATACTTTCTCAGTACAAAAATGAGATACCCAAAGCAAGTATTCTCTCAGGAACAATAAAGTGTGGAGCACTACTCCGTATTGGTGAATATGAGCAGGAAATAAGCTCCAAATACCTACCGATGACTCTTGGAGGAGCGATCCAAAAAGTCTATGAAGACTATGACCTACCTCTAGAGGCTGGTAAAATTAAAGGCATACTTTCTCAATATCTTTTCGATCCCAAAGTCGATGAGGTCCAAAAAATTGAAAATCTATCAGGTGGACAAAAAGCTAGATTTCAGATTATTAAAATGCTTGCCAACAAGCCAAACCTGCTTATTTTGGATGAACCGACAAACCATCTAGATCTCCCGTCTATTGAGGAGCTGGAGAATGCCCTGCGTGATTTCCCAGGAGGAATTCTTTATATCTCACATGACAACTACTTCATCGAGCATATTGGCGGAGAAGTTGTAGAGATTTAAGACAACTCTACAATATATTTTTAATATCTTCTCTCCTTTTCTTATGACGCTTAAGAGTAAAAATAAGAAATGTTATGATTCCTAAAAGAATTATGAAATTAGAAGATATTCTACCACTACAAAATCTACTTACTATTTGATCTCTTATCGAAGCGATACCAATCAGAAGGATCTTGGCTGATTGCAGCATCATCATAGATAAAGACTAACTGCTCTTCCTCAAAAATCTTAAAAAATTCGTTCCAAGTTACATCATCTTTTAGCTGCTTACGTGACAGTAGTGACTCATCAAAATGTCCAGGAAAATTAATTCTTATTCCTTCTTTGTCACCATTTGCGATACGGTGGTCTATGATCGCAGGAGTCCCTTTCTTAAGAGCTACCCACTTTCTGATCACTTTATGGTCTGTTGTTCTCGTCTTCATTTGTCTCCCCTATCTTACATTATTTAGGCAATAAATGTAAGCCATTTTAGAATTATTCAACTCTTCTAACAGCTTCGCGGTATAGGCAGTAATCACAGTCAGTTCCTGACTCAGGAATAGTATCTGAGCCAAGACATTTGATGGCCTCAAGTATAGTAGGCTCCACCCAACTATCATCCCCTATGTATGGTAGAAGCTTGATACTAAATTCTAGCTTAGCGTCAAATGCTTCTCTATCAGTGTCTCCATTGCAGTAGACGAAATAACCAGTAGGTGAGACTTTAAATCCGTTCTTACGAAACAGCCATTGATAGAACTCCATCTGTCTTTTGTAACCAATCTGCCAATCAGCATCGAGTGTGACTTCATCATCCTTAGATGTCGCTTTATAGTCAACTATGATCAATTCTCCATCTGGTCGCACCCAGACATCATCGACTCCTCCAGTTACGATTACATGTGTACCATCAATAGGCACAGTCACTCCTCGACGAAGAGAGTCTCGCCATTCGTCCATACGCTCATGGACAAATGGGACTGCATCGATACCATATTCCTTCATCAGAGGATGCTTTGTACCATTGCTCCGGTGAATATCAAATTCTTTTTTAAGGAGTTTGTCTACAGCACTATTGAGTGAAAAGGGATAACCTGGAGGTTGAGCCACACCCAGACGCCGATCCATGTAGAAGCACCTAGGACAATTGAGAAAAGCATCTACCTTCCCCCTACTCAACCGATATGTCTCTGTCGAGTTAGGATCATAAATATTGCGAGTTCTCTGTGAATTATAATACTGCGACATACTTATAGCCCTCTCCTCATAATTTCATCCATAGTTTTGCCGTCTTTATTAACAAAAGTAATCCATGCATTGACATTTCTACCCGTCAAAAAACCTCCAGCATGATTTGGACCTCTAAAGGGAACGCTTTCAATCAGCTCTACTTTATCTCCTAAGTCTTTACCATATTTGGAAAATATTTCTTTTCGTTCTTCAAATGATTTTGGGAAAGCTTTCTTCCAACTTGGGGCTGTCTCTTTATCTACAATTGACCCAGCTAATACAACAAACTTATCGCCTCTAAATTCAGCTTTAGCCTCTGTTTTTTTACTCTGACAGAACCAATATGCTGACTGATCAGCATGTTTTTTAGCAAAAATACTAAATCCTAAGAACTCTGCAATAACTGCTGTATCATCAAGTATTGACTGGAGGGTATGGATCTTGAATTCATGGATATTATTCATTGATGGAACTGTTTTATTTAAGACTTCCAT
>Ga0138256_10004068_pt1 | contig 15533 bp, 16 predicted proteins | sample KNB2016incub_MG_FD_105486 | JGI IMG/M metagenome (GOLD analysis project Ga0138256, IMG submission 105486) | Active sludge microbial communities from wastewater in Klosterneuburg, Austria - KNB2014incub_MG | ecosystem: Engineered > WWTP > Activated sludge > Unclassified | place: Austria... | reverse complement strand
CGTCCACCGGCCGCTTGTGTCGAGATTGTGCAACAGGCCATTGAAAAGCGGGCCAAAGCGGCCTGGATGCAATTGCGCATTATCAATCTGGAAGCGGCCCAATTGGCCGAGGAAGCCGGTCTCGAAGTCACGTTTGCCCGCGAAGCGGCCGAAAAGGCCGATGTTATCATGATGGCGGTCCCGGACGAACTCGGGCCGACGATCTATAAAAACGATATCGAACCGGCACTAACAGACGGTAAATATCTGGCGTTCGCACATGGTTTCGGAATTCATTTTAAGAAGATCGAGCCGCCCGCCGGTGTCAATGTCTTTATGGTTGCGCCAAAAGGGCCTGGGCATCTGGTCCGCAGCGAATACAGGCGCGGCCGCGGCGTTCCGAGCCTCATGGCGGTGCATCAGGACGTGAGCGGCGATACCGCCAAGGTTGCTCTCGCCTACGCCTCGGCGATCGGCGGCGGCCGGGCCGGGGTGATCGAGACAACCTTTCGAGAGGAAACGGAAACTGACCTTTTTGGCGAACAAGCGGTGCTTTGCGGCGGCCTGACCTCCTTGATTCAGGCGGGATTTGAAACTTTGACCGAAGCAGGATATTCGCCCGAAATGGCGTATTTCGAATGCCTGCACGAGATGAAGCTGATCGTTGATCTGCTTTACGAGGGCGGGATCGGCAATATGCGCTACTCGATCTCAAACACGGCTGAGTATGGCGACCTCACACGCGGCAGCCGCATTGTCACTGACGCTACCAAACTGGAAATGAAAAAGATCCTTGGCGAGATACAGAGCGGCCAGTTTGCTGACGAATGGATGAGCGAGTGTGACAATGGCAAGGAAAATTTCAAGCGTCTCGAGGGCGAGGGCCAGCGTCATCAGATCGAAGAGGTCGGGGCAAAGCTGCGGGCGATGATGCCGTGGCTCTCGCAGGAAACTTTAGTTGATGCCGCAAAGAACTAACTATCATGAAATTTGTTGACCTCAAAGAACTGCAAAGCGACGAAGTAAGCTCGGCCTACCTGCGAAAGGTGGCCCATGGCGATTCACTAACCATCGCCCAGGTCGAGGTCGCCGAGGGTGAGGTGACCAAGAAACATTCGCACGAGTCGGAAGAGGTTATCTTCGTTCTAAAGGGCGCGTGGCTTTTTCATCTGCCCGATGGCGATGTAACGGTTCGCGACAATCAGATGTTATTCATCCCGCCCGGCGTCGAGCATTCGTCCGAGGTCCTGGAGGATACGCTCGCTCTGGATATTTGTTCAAAAGCCCGGCCCGATTGGCAGGCCGGGATCGACAAAAGCCTGCACAGCAATCCGGCCCAGTTTTTGTGGGGAGTCTGAGAACGATGCCGAAGCCCGCGCGTTAGCTAGGGCTTAACATCCAACCGGTTGCGAAATTATAGGATCTGCGCCGTAGTATAGTCTATACACATTGAGCCCTTGCTGACGCGCGGGCTTCCGCATCTCAAGAACTTTTTGTAAAACCTATGTCATTCGAAGGTGTTAAGTATATTTGGAAGAACGGTGAGATGATGCCCTGGGCTGACGCGACCGTTCATGTTTCGGCTCATGGGCTGCATTATGGCAGCGGTGTATTTGAGGGGATAAGGTGTTACGATACCGCCGACGGCCCGGCAGTTTTCCGACTGCCCGAGCATCTTGAGCGGTTTTATGCGTCGGCTGAGGTTTACAATTTTAATATTCCGTATTCAGCGGATGAATTGACTAAAGCGACAACCGATCTGATCGTGGCAAACGGCCTCGCGAGCTGCTACATCCGCCCGATCTGCTATATGGGCAGCGGAACGCTTGGCCTGCATCCCGGAAAATGCCCGTCCGAGGTTGTTATCATGGCGTGGCCGTGGGGAGCGTACCTGGGCAGCGAAGGCTTGCAGAACGGAATTCGAGTGACGGTATCACCGTGGCGAAAGACCCATTCGAGCATGATGCCGACGACGGCGAAGGCGTGCGGGCAGTATTTGAATTCGATCCTTGCCGTTAATGATGCATTTGCACGCGGCTTTGACGAGGCGCTGCTGCTTGATAAGGATGGACGCCTCGCCGAGGGGTCGGGTGAGAATCTGTTTGTGATCAAAGACGGCAGAGTGTTTACAAACCGGGCTGAGGATTCCATACTGATGGGAATCACTCGTGACTCGGCGATCGAGATCGCTCGCGTTCTTGGCTTTGAGATCGACGCAAAACCGCTCGAACTCGAAGACCTGCTCGGTGCCGACGAGGCATTTTTTACCGGAACGGCGGCTGAGATCACTCCGATTCGCGAGGTTGACGGCCAGCCGGTCGGCTCGGGTACGCGCGGGCCGGTGACGGAGCAGATCCAGACGACATATTTTGATGCGGTCAATGGACGCGATGCGCGATTTGCGAAATGGCTCCACCGCGTCAGCAGGGCGATGACGGTTTAGTGAACGACGGAACAATAAATAATCCGCGCGCTGAGATCGATGCGATCGATGGCGAATTGCTGCGGCTTTTGAATAAGCGCGCGGCGATAGCTCTGCGCGTTGGCGCGGCAAAGACAAGTGTTGAAACATCGCTCTGCGACCCAAACCGCGAACGAGAGGTTTTGGAGCGCCTCCGTCTGGAGAATAACGGCCCGTTTGACGATCACAGCATCAGCAATATTTTCCAGCGAATCATCGACGAATCGCTTCTGCTACAGCAGAAAACATATCATCAGCCGGTCGAACGTCCGGGCAGCGAGCAGGCCGAGGTTTCTCGTCTGACGCATCAATCGCGGGTTGCCTTTCTCGGTGATCGCGGCACTTTTAGCGAGGAGGCGGCGCTCGGGATACTTGGCGATGCGAGCGAGACAGTTTCGTTTCCGACGTTCGAAGACCTCTTTTCGGCGGTTGATGCCGGCGAAGCCGATCTTATCCTGGCTCCGCTCGAAAACAGCCTTATCGGCTCGGTTCACCGATGCGTCGATCTGCTTCTGGACAGCAAACTGCACATTGTTGCCGATGTGATATTACCGGTTTCGCATTATCTTGTGGCCTGTCCCGAAGCGACGATGGAAACTATCCGCTCGGTCGAATCACATGCCGCGGCCCTGGCCCAATGCCGTCGTTTTTTTGCCGCCTATCCGCATTTGAAAAGCGTGGCCGCCGACGATACGGCCGGCAGCGTTCGAAGGGCGGTCGAAAGCGGCGATGTTACGCGGGCCGGTATCGGCGGCAAACGTGCGGCTGAGATATACGGCGGCAAAATTCTACGCGAGCATCTCGAAGACAACGGTGAAAACTACACGCGCTTTGCCCTGCTGTCGCCCGAGGGCCAACCAAATGGCGACGGAACCAAGGTGTCCGTTGTTATTCGACTTAAAAACCAACCCGGTGCATTGCACGGAGCGTTGCGGCCGCTCGTCCGGCGTAATATCGACATCGCCAAGATAGAGAGCCTGCCGGTACGCAATTCTCCGGGGCAGATCAATTTTTACCTCGATATCAACGTCCCCTCGATCGAGGGCGACCTGACCGGGGCACTTGCCGAGATCGGCGAACAAGCGGAAGACGTTCGTTTTCTTGGACGATACTCGACGACGCGGCTTGAAAGCATTGATTGAGAGTGTTTTGCTGCTTCGCAGCTCTAAGGACTTATGATACTTGTATTAAAACCAAACATTGATGAACAGACACGCGAGTTTCAGCGTCTCGAAAGTCATCTTATAAATCTGCCAAATATCGAGTTTCGGATACATAAGGTGCAGGGGCGCGAGCAGCTGTTGACCGAGATATATCTGATCGGCAATACGGCCGCGCTCGCGCTCGATGAGATGAAGAGTTTTCCGGGCGTGGATCACGCCGTTCGCGTGTCCGAGGAATATCGTGTTCTCGGACGACATAAGGACGACAGCCGTTCGAGCGGTTTTCATTACAACGGCGTGGAATTTGGCCAGGATAACCTTAATGTCTTTGCGGGATTGTGTGCCGTCGATTCGCCCGAGAGCGTCGAGGCGATGCTAAGAGCGCTTCAGGAAAATGGCCAGGTGTGTACGCGAATGGGTGCGTACAAACCGCGAACGTCACCATATTCATTCCAGGGACACGGAAAGAATTGTTTGCCTTATGTTTTCGAGCTAGCTGGAAAATACGGGATCAAGGTCATCTCGATGGAGGTCACGCATGAGTCACACGTTGATGAGATCAACGAGGCACTCGACGCGACCGGCAACCCGACCGGCGTCATGCTCCAGATCGGGACACGAAACACGCAGAATTTTGAGCTGCTCAAAAGCGTCGGCCGCCAGCAGGAGTTTCCTGTTTTGCTCAAACGCGGTTTTGGCATCACGCTCGACGAATCGCTCCACGCGGCGGAATATCTGGCGAGCGAGGGCAATCAAAAGGTCGTTTTTGGCCTTCGCGGGATGAAGACAAATATTGGCGACCCGCATCGCAATATGGTCGATTTTGCCCACATCCCAGTTGTAAAAAGGCTGACCCGAATGCCTGTGTGTATCGATCCGTCGCATTCGGTCGGCACGCGTTCGCGCAGCTCGGATACGATCCTCGACATCATGCACGTCACCGCTCAGGGCGTCATTGCCGGTGCAAACATGATCCTCGTCGATTTTCACCCATATCCGAATAAGGCACTCGTCGATGGGCCGCAGGCGTTGAGAATGGAAGAATTGCCGACGTTTCTAGAAGATGTCCGGTTGGTCAGGGAATCTTTTGAGAGGCGAGTACAATTACATCGGGGAGGTACGGCGGCAGTTGGCAGTTAATTGATACAAGGCGGTGAAACCGCCACAAGATAATAGCCAGATGCGAAGCTTCTGGAATGTACACGATGGATAATCTGTGCGGTGGAGCCGCACCAGACGCCTATGCCTTGTGCGGCTTCACCGCACAAATCGTCGGTTCTACGTACCAGAAGCTTCGCATCTGGCTAGAATCTTAGGCGGATTCACCTCCCTTTTTCCAGTAAATCATTGTCGTTTCCTTATGCCAAATAATTTTAGAAGTAAGATCACAACCGCCGGCGTCGAGCGTGCGCCGAATCGGGCGATGCTCCGCGCTGTTGGATTTGACGACGGCGATTTTGAAAAGCCGATCATCGGTATTGCCAATGGTTACAGCACGATCACGCCGTGTAATGTTAGTCTCGGCAGACTCGCCGATGCTTCAATTGCAGAGGCAAAACGAGTTGGGTTGATGCCGCAGGTTTTTGGGACCATCACCATCAGCGATGGCATCTCGATGGGTACGCCGGGGATGAAGTACTCGCTCATCTCGCGTGAGGTTGTTGCCGATTCGATCGAAACTGTCTGTCAGGGCCAGCAGATGGATGGGCTCGTTGCGATCGGCGGCTGTGACAAGAATATGCCCGGGGCGATGATCGCCATCGCACGGCTAAACATACCGTCGATCTTTGTTTACGGCGGGACGATCAAGGCGGGACATTTGAACGGCAAAGACCTAACGGTGGTCAGCGCGTTTGAGGCGGTCGGCGAACGTCTCGCCGGCAAGATCGACGACGCTGCCTTGGCCGCCGTCGAAAAACATGCCTGTCCGGGAGCCGGTTCGTGCGGCGGTATGTACACGGCAAATACGATGTCCTCAGCGATTGAGGCGATGGGAATGAGCTTGCCCTATTCCTCGACAATGGCAGCCGAGGACGACGAAAAGACGCAAAGCACGCTTGATTCGGTTGCAGCATTGGCTGCGGCGGTAGAAAGCCAACTGCTGCCCCGCCAGATCATGACGCGAAAAGCGTTTGAAAACGCGATCGCGGTGGTCATGGCGACGGGCGGTTCGACAAATGCGGTGCTTCACCTCCTGGCAATCGCTCATTCGGCCGGGGTCGAGCTGGTGATCGATGATTTCGAAGAAATTCGCCGCAAAGTGCCTGTTTTGTGCGATCTCAAACCTTCTGGTTTGTACGTGGCGACCGACTTGCACGAGGCGGGCGGCATACCGCTGGTCATGAAAATGCTGCTCGAAAACGGGTTGCTGCACGGCGAATGCGTGACGATCACGGGCAAAACAGTCGCCGAGAATCTCGAGCAGGTGACTGGACCGCAAGCGTCCCCGCTTGCTCGCGTGGCGGCCGAAGTTCTTGGCTCCGAAAGTGATTACGAAGCGGCGGCGTTGCAAGCGGGGACGCTTGCGGTCCAGTCTGGTGCGCCGGTGATCAGGCCTTTTGATCAGCCTGTCTATCCTCAAGGACATCTTGCGATACTCCGCGGAAATCTGGCTCAGGAAGGTGCGGTCGCAAAAATTACCGGCATCAAAAGCTCGTCTATCACCGGCCCTGCCCGCGTTTTTGATTCCGAAGAAGACTGCATGGCCGCGATCATGGAGCGAAAGATAAAAGCGGGCGACGTCCTCGTCATTCGTTATGAAGGCCCAAAAGGCGGCCCCGGAATGCGTGAAATGCTCGCCCCAACCTCAGCGATCATCGGCCTGGGCCTGGGCGACTCGGTCGGGTTGATTACTGACGGTCGATTCTCAGGCGGAACTTACGGTATGGTCGTCGGCCACGTCGCTCCCGAAGCCGCAGTCGGCGGCAATATCGCACTTCTCGTGGAGGGCGACAGTATTACGATCGATGCAGAGAAAAGGCTGCTGCAGGTCAATCTAAGCGACGACGAACTCTCTGCTCGACAACAAGCCTGGGCGGGGCCGCCGCAAACTGAAAAAATCATTGGCGTGGCGGCAAAGTACGCAAAACTTGTCTCGTCCAGCGCCTTTGGCGCCGTTACTGACTAAAATCAGCAAAAAAGTGGCCCGGAGGCGTTCACCTTCGGACCACCCAGAAATTATCTTGGTTGTTTTTAGTACGGGAAATAGCGTTGAGTATTTCGCGGTTTTTGTTTAGCTGTAATGATCGCCCCCGTGGCAACGCCGGCAGCGGCCCCGATGAGAGCTCCTTTCTTACCGCCAAATATGGCACCCAGAATAGCTCCTGCACCCGTTGCGACGCCGAGGTTTATCGCTTTACGGTGACGGTCGTAAACGTTTGGCCGCTTGTATTCCGCATTGTCATCATAGTCCTCGTCAAAATACGGGTCATAATTTTGATCGTTGTAGCGATCAGAGCGGCGGTTGTCCCGCTTCTGGGCCGTCGCGGTGCCGGCAAATGCTGGAATCGCCACCGCGAGCAACATCGTCATTAAGAGCGTTGTAAATAGTTTTCTCATCATAGTTTTTGTCCCTCCAATGTGCCCGACATCGTCGTCGTTATTGGTTTAAGCAACGGGTGTGCCAGAGCAGTGTTATTGGGATGTTTGCAGTAAAATTGAGCATTCGTTTTTTAGGAGAAGCCATGCTTGCACGAAAATCGTCGCTTCAGTAACGCAATCGTGCAAATCCCTCTGCCGGTGGCTCGCGCCGAATGCAAAAAAACCGGGCATCATCTACGGACGCCCGGAAAATCTTGCTTAAGCTCTAAATTTGCGATCAATAGTTTCTGTAAACCCGACGGTTGCGATAAACAGGCCGGTAATAGTTTTTTGGTTTCTGTTTATGAGTAAATAGAGCTCCACCGCCTGCACCGGCGAGACCGCCAATGACGAGACCCTTTTTGCCGCCGAGAAGTCCGCCGACTAACATACCGATACCGGTGCCAATCCCTATGTTAAACGCCTTTCGGTGCCGTCGATAGACATTTGGCTTTTTGTAATAGACGCGTTTGCCGCGAGAATTTGTATAGTATCTCCCCTGAGCAGACGCGGTTGTCGCCAGGGCCGGGATCGAAACGGCCATCAGAATCGCCATTAAAATAACTGTTGTGTACTTCTTAACTAACATAAAACTCCCCCTTAGAGTGGTTCAAAATTAGACTTGTTGTCGCAATCATTCTGGCAAGGACTGTGCCACGCAAGTGTAAGAACACTGTTCACAACGACTTACACGTTTGCGGGAGACAAAATATTCGGCCGATGACGCACGATATACGCAAACGACAAACGGTTTGGTGCGATGCGCTGGAGCCGGCTTGCTGTATCATGCCTGATGTCGACGGACCCCGACATATGCTGGTCTCGAATAAAGTTTTGCCTGCGCGCGGGATATGTTAAACTTTCGATGATGGCGGACCGTAAGCGCAAATGGTTTCAGCGCTTTGCGGAAATCTCAGACATTCAATGCTCAAATCACCAGTCAGAGAACTTACGCTCTTTTTCGATCTTGAATGGGTTCCGGATGCCGCGGGTGCTATGCGTTTGTTTGACTTGCCTGAGGAAACAACCGAGATCGAGGCAATGCAGCGGCTCTGGGAGCATTCGTCGCAATACGATGCCGATAAAGTTCCCCGCCCGTTTCTTAAATACATGTTCTCACGGGTCGTTTCGATAGCGTTTCTGTCGCGGCGTAGGGTATTTCGCGATGGCGACGAGACCGTCGAGTTTAAGCTAAATTCGTATCCCAAACTCCCATTTGAGGGTGACGATGTGAACGAAGCCGAGATCGTCGGAGAATTTCTCGATAACGTTGGCAAGTACCGACCGCAGTTGGTTGGTTATAACTCACAGGAATCCGACCTGCAGGTCTTGATACAGAGGGGATTAGTTAACGAAATTTCGGCGCCTGACTTTTGCAGACGTCCCCAGGAAAAATTTGATAAGACTAACGATTATTTCACACGTTGGGACAATGAGAATCACCTCGATCTCTTGAAGCAATTTTCCGGATATGCGATGCAGCCAAAATTGGACGAGTTCGCAAAACTCTGCGGATACCCCGGCAAGATCGATGTAAAAGGGGATCAGGTAACTGACCTTTGGCTTGCACGAGACATTACAAAGATCGTCGAATACAATCAAATCGACACCCTCAACACATATCTCGTTTGGCTGCGGCTCGTTCATTTTTGCGGAAAGATCACCGGCGAAGAATATTTCGAAGAAACCGAGATGTTTCGCTCGTTTCTTGAGGCCGAGGCTGAGAAGCCGGAAAAGGCGTTTCTTACCGCATTCCTCGATAAATGGCCGCATTAGAATATGAATTTCGGCACAATTTATACCGAAAACTGCCTTGAAACGTTGAAACGGATGCCCGATGATCTTCTCGATATGACGATCACGAGCCCACCGTACGACGATCTGCGGGACTACAACGGCTATCATTTTCCGGTCGAAGAGATTGCCGAATCTCTCTTTCAAAAGACAAAACCCGGGGGCGTTGTGATATGGGTCGTTGGTGACAGAACGCTGAACGGGAACGAAACACTTACGAGTTTTCGTCATGCGATAACATTTCAGAACATTGGGTTTCGCGTTCACGACACGATGATCTATGTCAAAAACAATCCGATCCCGAGCGATTGCGGCAAGCGTTACCGTCAGGCATTCGAATATATGTTCTGTTTCAGTAAAGGGCAGCCAAAAACATTTAATCCGATAACCGAACCAACCAAATCTGCAGGTCAAAAGATCACTGCTTTTCGCATAACGGGAAAAGGCCGTGGGAATGTTCCCGACGAAGATATCGGCCGCGAGATCAAGTCCGAACGAAAGCTGACCAATATTTTTGGTTACAATGTCGGTACGGCAAGCTCGAACGACAAGATCGCGTTTCAACATCCGGCAATTTTCCCTGAACAACTCGTAGCAGATCAGATAGCAAGCTGGACTAATGAAGGCGATATTGTTTATGACTGTTTCATGGGAAGCGGGACAACTGCCAAAATTGCTCAGCATCTCGGACGGCGTTGGCTTGGCTCCGAAATATCTGAGGAATATGTTGCAATAGCAAACGAACGTCTAAAACCGTATCTAGCTGCCAGGGAAATTGCGGCCTCTCGATAGCAAGATAACAACCTTAGTTGCAGAACGAGCGTCTATATACTGATTACGTCAAAAACGAGAGGTTTTACCTGTATATGAAAAAGATCTTAATTCTAGCCGCTGCTGTGTGCTGCTTTGCGGGCTTGGCATTCGCCCAGCCACGGCCGGCGGACAAGCCGGCGCCGGACCCGGCCACGACACCGGATTCGTATCAAGCACGTTACGAAGGCGGCGTTTTCGGGGCAAGCGCGAAGGAAAAAGGCACGATCAAGTTTGATGATGCCAATTCGCGCGTGGTTTTTTTTAGGGAAGGCGAAAAGGAAATGTTCTCGATCCCCTATGAATCACTGCTGACAGTTTTTCCTGACTCTAAGGACAGTGTGCCGCAGTCGGGCAAAGTTATTAGCGCCCTGCCGTTGCCTGGTGCGGGCCTCGCCGGCCTGATGAATAAAAGTACAAAATACGCGAATCTGACTTTTGATGATCCTGATTTTGACGCAAAGGGAACGGCCAGTTTTCGATTTGACGACAAGGCGCTGCTGCTGGCGTTCATCCACAAACTTGGTGCAAAGGCCAAGTTAAAACAGCGTGGCGACGCGTATTACAGGCCTAAAGGCTCAGCGATATACTGACCTGTTAGTTAAGGTCGCCGAATTTGTGCTGGAGTATCGCCGCGATGGAAATTGCGGCGGTTTCGGCCCGCAGGATTCGGCCGCCGAGCGTGATAATTTTAACGCCGGCTTTACCGGCAGAGGCTAATTCAGAATCATCCCAACCGCCTTTTGGCCCGATCAAGGCGGTTATTTTTTTTTCCGCGGCGATTGTCGAGAAAGCGATGCCGCCGCGCTCGGAAAACAGGATCGTTTCCCCAAGTTCGGGGTGGCTCAGCAACGTGTCGAGGGCCGATGGATCCCCGAGCCGCATCAGGTTTGCACGGCCCGATTGTTTGGTGGCGTCGAGAACGATGCGGCGCCAGCGGTCCAGCCGTTTTGCGGCGTCGTTTACCTTTACGTCACACCTGACCGTAATTAGAGGAAAGAGATTTGTAACACCGAGTTCGACTGCTTTCTGAATAATGAGATCGTATTTCTCACCGTTCAAAACGGCCGCAGCGAGCGTAATCTCAAATGGTGATTCGGGCGACGCAGGCAGCGTTTCCCGTTCAATTGTCAGCTCCGTGCTCTTCTTTCCAACCGCTGCGACGGCACACGCAAATTCACGGCCCGTACCATCAAATACCGCTACCACGTCTCCGACCTTAAGCCGCAAAACGTCGCGCAGATGCCGCGTCTCGTCACTATCGAGCGTGACGGTGTTTTCACTAAAGCTTTCGATGGCTGCGTAAAATCTGCGCATATCTTGGTCTTTCAGCACCAGTCAGGCAGGCGGTTCTGACTTAAATAAGCTTATAAATTCCGGCGACCGCTGCCGCAGTGCGACCCAGGTTTCAAACATTTCCGGGGTTTCCAGCCATACGCGCAGCCATTCGACGATTTCTTGGTTTAGTTGTCGCGTGGCGGCGTCGGCATTTGCCTTCTCAACTTCCGCAGCGGCGTTGAGCTTGGCCTGAAGGCCCGTTTCGCGCACCAGCCGAAGCCCTTCCTTGTTATTCTCATTCTTGTATTTTTGCCGCAAGTTCTCCAGATTTGCTATCGACCGAGCTGTACTGCCAAGATCGCCGGTTTTTAGAATATTGCGGAGGGCTGCGTCATAAGGCCGGTTAGATGCCCGGACAATATAGAGGTCCATGACTTCGGAATGGCGCAATTCTGCCCCTTCGTCAGCGAGCAAGCGTGCGATTGCCATTGGCGAATCAACCGCCGACCGGCCGTATGTATCGCCAACAACCGTTTCAATGGCTTCGATCTCGACAGCACCGACATTCTCGCAATCGAGCTTTTCCCAGACCTCGATAATTAGATCGGTTTTGGTACGGGCATTCCACATAGACGAGAAGCAGGCCGGGGACAGGAGATTGTGGTCAAATGTAAATACCACCGTTGAACGCCCGACTTGCCGGCTGATTGCTATTTCCTTTCTCTTGCCCGTTCGATGAGCTCCGTCGAAGAATGGTCCTTCGGGTCGCCTACAATTATTACCTGGCCGCCATATTCGCGGACAATCTCACGTTCGGGCACAGTTTCGGTCGTATAATCGGTGCCTTTTGCATGATAATCAGGCTTGATCGCCCGGATCAATTGCTCAACCGTCGCCTCGTCAAATACCGTGACCAGATCGACAAAACGCACGGAAGCAATCAGTTCGGCCCGTTCATCTTCGGGCGTAAATGGCCGGCCATCGCCTTTTAATAGGCGCGTTTGACGATCCGAGTTGATGGCTACGACAAGTACATCGCCAATTTCTTTTGCTCCGGCCAGATACCTAACGTGTCCGACGTGAAAAAGGTCAAAACATCCGTTCGCGAGCACGATGGTTGCTCCTGCCGCGCGTGCCCGTGAGACTTCACTGACAAGTTCAGTTCTGGGCAGGATTGGAGCGGATCGAACCATGATATTGGGCTAGTTGGCGATGACCGAAGCGGTTTCGGACGCGCCGTTGAGTGATTCCAGCAATTCCGCCGCTTTTACCGATGCGGTGCCTTTTTTCATTACTACAATCCCGCCGGCATGATTGGCGACCGTTGCGGCATCCCCAAAGCAGAGACCTGACGCCAGCGCTAGCGCATAGGCGGCGATTACGGTGTCGCCGGCTCCGGTTACATCGACCGGTTCGGGCGGCCCGACGACGTTGAATTGCCGCGGCGGCCTGTCTTGTTCAAACAAGGTCATACCTTGATTTCCATTTGTAACGAGCAGCGCCTGATAGCTGAGTGTCTCTCGCAGCCGTGAACAATCGTCAGCAGTGAAGTGCTTACCAAGCATCTGTTCGACCTCCTCACGATTTGGCGTTGCGCTGGTTGCGTTTGACAATTCGGCCAAACGATAGCGGGAATCAACAATCAGCGGAATGCCGCGATCAGCGGCCATCGACCGAGCGTCGTCAAAAATGGCCGGAAATACAGCCCCGTAGTTGTAGTCTGAAACGATGATTGCATCCGCTGAGCCGGCCGCTTCGGCGAAGTTTTCACGGAGCTTTTGCTCTATTTCAGATGAGATGACAGCGTCATTTTCATAGTCGATCCTGATCACTTGCTGCCGTGCTGCATAATGCTGAGCTGCGAGAACACGAACTTTGGTCGTCGTCGAAAAGCCCGTGTCGCTGACGACCAGTCCGCAATCAACGCCTTCGGCCTGTAGCTTATCGATTAGCAAACAGCCATTTGCGTCTTTGCCAGCGAGGCCGACCAACTTGGCTCTTCCGCCAAGCGAGGCCACATTTACCGCGGCATTTGCAGCAGCACCGGGAATCGTTTCGGTCGTCTCATGGCGCAGAATAAAGACCGGAGCTTCGCGTGATACGCGCGAAATTGTTCCGTTAAGAAACTGGTCGGCAACCAAATCGCCCAGAATTACGACCGTTTTGCCGGGAAAGATGTTTCGAATTGTCTCGTCGATGTTGGTCATCGCAATAATGAGAAACTACTACAAAAGGGCCTCATAAACAAAAATGGCCAAAGGCCGTCGAGCCTTTAACCATTTAGACGGCAAAAATCTTATATTAGTGAGTATCGTAGCTGGCCACCGGATAATCATTGGCTCCGCCCCAGATTACCGGCACGATTGCTCCGGTCAGGCTGCGCTTCACGAAAAAAGCGCCATCAGCATGGCGATAGACGGCAATGTCCGTCTTTCCATCGCCGTCATAGTCGTTCTGGACATTGAGGTCGGCTCCGGTTATGCCGAATATTTCGATTATAGACCCGCCCGTGCTCTTGCGAATTAGCCACTGAAGATTGTCGGATAGTGCCGCGCCTTCACGCAGAACCGCATAATCCGTCGTTCCATCACCGTCATAGTCCCCCGGAATCGCAAGGTCAGCACTCTGCCCCCAAACTGTATTCACCGCTGTTCCGGTACGGCTCGACAGTGAAATAAAAGTCGCGGCACTTGTTTTGGTCGTGCCTGGCCGCCTGACCGTGAAATCAAACTTTCCGTCACCGTCATAATCGCCCGGAGCTGTAAAATCAGTCGCAAGTCCAAATTCAGTTTGAACAAATCCGCCGTCCGTGCTCCGCAGGACAAACCAGGTCATTTTCCCACCTTGGCGTCGAACAACGGCCAAGTCCGTTTTGCCGTCGCCATCGTAGTCACGTGCGACCGGTTCATCACCCGGTGATCCAAAATGGAACGACCTAAATGTGCCGGTCGAACTGTTTAGCCAAAACCAGTCGCCATCAGTTTCGCGCCAGACGGCGACATCGCCCTTGCCATCGTTGTCGAAATCGCCCGGTGTCATGTGGTCGAGTCCGGCAATCCCAAAGTTTGTATAAACAGGCTCGCCGGAGCTTCGAAGTGTGTACCAGATGTTATTCGACGGGCGAAAGATCGTATAGTCAGCCTTTCCGTCCTGATCGACGTCCATCGCGGTTCGCAGGGAAGCCTGTGAAAACGACGATAGTACGAGCGTAACCATAGTTACGCAAAATAAAGCTGATTTGCCGATAACACTGAGGAAATTTCTCATTACAATTCTAAGAGCCGAGCTTTGTCCAAACTACAAAATATACCACCAAACGGCCTGTTCGCTCAACTGGGCACAGAGCCATCAACCGGCAAAAGCCTTTGATATTCGTAGGGTTAGACGCGCGTAGTTAGGCTTGCGTTGGAACAGCGCGAGAAATTTGCAGATTTTTTTGGAATTGAACCGAAAAGAAATGGGGCGGCTAGAGGGATTCGAACCCTCGACATCCTGAACCACAATCAGGCGCTCTAACCACTGAACTATAGCCGCCATGCAATCGATCTCAAATTTCAAATTTGAAACCTCAAATTGCGAAAGCTTGGTACCCCCGGAACGGCTCGAACGTTCGACCTACGGCTTAGAAGGCCGTCGCTCTATCCAACTGAGCTACGGGAGCATTTCAAAACCAACTTACGATGTTAACGATTGTGCAATGGTTAGTCAAATATTTGTTTGGACGACTCTGCCGCACGGTTGATTTTGAGATTGCCAATGCCGGTGCATGCGAGGCTGGCCAATCATAGTCAGCTATTTTGCGGTGGATCGTTTTTTGCGGATAATTCAGCGATCATTTGGTCAAATACCTCACTCAAATCCAGTTCGCTGGTGTCGATGACGATGGCGTCGGCGGAAATGGTGAGCGGCGAATCCTCGCGTGAAACATCACGCTCGTCACGCAGGTTTATCTCGGCCAGTGTTTGCTCGTAGGTTGATATGCGTCCCTTTGACTGGTCTTCGGTGTGTCGCCGACGGGCGCGGGCCTCTGGCTTGGCGGTAAGGAAAAATTTGACGTCTGCGTTGGGAAACACAACGCTGCCGATATCGCGGCCCTCGAGTACGCAGCCATTGCGGGCGGATTCGCCGATCGCGCGTTGATGTTCGACCATGATACGCCGCACTTCAGAGATCGTCGAAACGATCGATGCGGCTTGCGCGATTTCGAGCGTGCGGATATCAACCGAAACGTCCTCGCCATCGAGAAATACCTTCATCGCATCCGGTTCGCCGAGCAGTTCTATGCGCGCGTTTTCCGCGATTTCCGCTATCCGGTCGATGTCGCGGGGCGGCACTCCGGCACGATCCACGGCAAGTGCGACGGCCCTGTACATCGCACCCGTATCCAGATAGAGCAGGTCCAATTTCTTGGCGATCATCTTGCCAAGCGTTGATTTGCCGGCGCCCGATGGGCCGTCTATGGCGATTAT
>Ga0138256_10004066_pt1 | contig 15538 bp, 13 predicted proteins | sample KNB2016incub_MG_FD_105486 | JGI IMG/M metagenome (GOLD analysis project Ga0138256, IMG submission 105486) | Active sludge microbial communities from wastewater in Klosterneuburg, Austria - KNB2014incub_MG | ecosystem: Engineered > WWTP > Activated sludge > Unclassified | place: Austria... | reverse complement strand
TGTTCACAACGAGGCGTCTATGATCTTACTACATTTTTTGGAGAGGGTAATGCCTGGAGGCTGGTTCCAAATTATTTCGGAGGATATCCCTGGGAACCCGAGGCTCAGAAAAATCTGGAAAGGGAGTCACCAATCAATTATGTAAAAAACATTCAAACACCGTTTCTAATTTTTCATGGAGAACAGGACCTTCGTACCGGGGTCATACAAAGTGAGCAATTATATAAAAGCCTTAAAGTCCTGGGTAAAACGGTGGAATATGTGCGCCATCCAGGGGCAACGCATGAACTTACCCGCAGCGGTAACAACCGGCAGCGAATAGATCAAATGCTGCGGACCTGGGAATTTTTTGACCGATTCATCCATAAAAAAGTATAACCATGAATGCTGTAATGATTACCGGAGTGTCCACAGGAATAGGACTGGCCACAACCAAATATTTAAAAGAATTGGGTTATCATGTTTTTGGATCGGTTCGTAAATCGGAAGATGCTGCCCGGCTTGAAAAAGAAATGGGTACAGGGTTTACTTCTTTGATTTTTGACGTGAGGGATAGGGGCGCTATAGATCGGGCTGCGGAAAAAGTACAAGCCATGATGGGAAAACAATATCTCAGGGCCCTGATTAACAATTCAGGAATCGCGGTTTCCGGACCTCTCCAGCATATATCTATTGATAAATTCAGAGAACAGCAGGAGGTCAACGTCATTGGTTTATTGCAGGTTACCCAGGCATTTTTACCCTTGCTGGGTGCAGTCAAAGACCCCACGGACAAACCTGGTAAAATTATCAATATCAGTTCTGTCGGTGGTCGACTAAGCCGCCCATTTTATGGTCCGTATAATGCGTCCAAGCATGCGGTAGAAGGGATGACGGGCTCGCTTCGACGGGAACTCCTGGATTTTGGCATTGACGCCATTGTAATAGAACCCGGGGCTATTGAAAGTGAGATGTATGAAAAGGCCAAACACGATGAGGATACCTTTGAAGGGACTATTTATCATGATTTATACCGTCATAAAAACAAGTTTATCCAGTTTTCACAAAAGATTTCTATTCCGGCTGAACAAGTGGCCCGCCTGATCCACAATTCCATTGAAATGAATAAACCAAAAACACGACAAGTCATCGTTGCTAAAAAATGGTATATCGAACTCTTATTAAGATTGCCGGATCGGATAGTTGACCGCCTGATTACCAATCAGATGAAGGGGATTGTCCGCAACCATCCCAAATCTTGACCCTGCATGCAAGCCTTTCATGCTCTGCATCGAAAGTTCTTGTATTTTTGAAGGATTAAAGTTTACAACATGAAGTACATTATAAGTTTAGGATTGGTCCTGATCAGCCTGGTAAAGGTTCGTGCAGAAGGTATGGTATTTCATCAGGGAACCTGGGCTGAAGCACTGGCACTGGCTACAGAAACCGGCCAACTTATATTTGTAGATGCCTACACCACCTGGTGTGGCCCATGTAAATTGATGTCAGCCAAAACCTTTCCTCAAAAATCGGTAGGTGATTTTTATAATGCCAATTTTATCAATGTCAAACTCGATATGGAAAGAGGGGAAGGATTGCAGTTTGCAGACACCTATAATGTTTCCTCTTATCCCAGTCTGTTTTATATCGATGGTGATGCCAAGCTGGTCATGAAAGCGGTGGGATACATGGAAGCTGAAAAATTTATAGAAGCAGGTAAATCAGCGCTCAAAAAAAACGATAAAACAGCGCTCTATGCCAAGGCCTACGATTCCGGCAAAAGGGATTACGTGACCGTGTACCAATATATCCGCGCCTTAAATCAGGCCGGTAAACCGAGCCTTAAAATTGCCAATGAATATATCAATGCCCAAAAAGAACTCAACACTGCTGAAAATCTCAGGTTGATCTTTGAGGCGGCCATTGAATCCGACTCCCGTATTTTTGATTTGATGGTAAAGTATAAAGAGCCGCTTAAAGAACTGGTTGGTGCCGACAAGCTAAAAAGCAGAATATTACAAGCCGCTCATAAAACGGTCAAAAAAGGAGTGGAATACCAATCTGTTGACTTGTTGACTGCTGCACAGGCCAAGATCAATACCGTTTTACCAGAAGAAAAAGATGAATTTGAATTTACTTCAAACCTCAATTATTATACTTCAACCGGCGATGCTGAAAATTTATACAAAGCAATGAAAAAAATGCCGGCTTCTGCGGAAAAGGATTCCAAATTGTTGATATCGCTGGCGATTGCTGTTGAAAAATCGTTTAACACAGATCCAAAACTGATTGGGATGTGCGAACAACTCCTCCCCAAAGTGATCAACTCTTCTTCATCCATAGATCACCAGTTTGTGCTGGCCAGGGTCTATGCATTAAGTCAGAAAAATGATAAAGCTTTCCGCTTAATTGACCAATTGATCAGCCAGGCCAAATCGAAAAACATGGATGTGCAAGCCTTGGAGCAATTTAAGTCCAGGTTAAACTCCCTGAATTAAGGCAAAGACGTTTGCTATATAGCACATGTCATTGTATATCATATTATTATAAAAGCTTTAACACCTTAAAATATAAGGCCACAAATCTTAGTATAAGTTCCTGGCTCTGTCTATTTTTAATCTTAGATGCTGGAATTCTTTTTAAGCCGTGTTTTCAGGAACCGTTACCGACAGGTAGAAGCTTCTTTAAAGGAGCCTGTCCGCTATCAGCGTGACCTGTTGACCGATGTCTTGTTTAAAGGTAGTTTTACCGATTTCGGGAGAAAACACCGGTTTGAATCTATTCTCGATTATGAAGGATATACCCGCCAGGTCCCGGTGCGCACTTATGATGAATTTCAACCCTGGATTGATCGCATGCGGAAAAACGAAGAGGACGTCCTTTGGCCCGGACTGGTAGACCTATATTCCAAATCATCCGGCACCACTAGCGGAAAAAGTAAATATATTCCGGTGACCCGCGAATATCTGGAGCTGAACCATATTAAGGGGGCCAGTGACACCCTTTCCATTTTGTATAATCAATTTCCTCAACTCGGGCTTTTTGAAGGCAAAAACCTGATCCTTGGCGGCTCTTTGGAAAGGCTTCCGGATTATCCGGGAATCACGAGTGGGGACATATCAGCTTTGTTGATTAACAATATGCCCTGGTATGCACGGCAGGTATTTGTCCCTTCTATTGAACTTGCTACCTCCCCTGACTGGGAATACAAACTACAGGAAACTTCAAAACAGATCTTGACGGAACCCCTGGTCATGTTTGCCGGAGTGCCTACCTGGCTGATTATTTTGTTCAGAAATATCCTTCAAATGTCGGAGAAGGATAACCTGCTTCAGGTATGGCCTAACCTCAAATTGTATATCCATGGAGGGGTCAACTTTAAGCCTATACTGCCGGTATTTAAACAACTGATTCCCAGCGACCAGTTTTTATACCAGGAAGTATATAATGCATCAGAGGGTTATTTTGCCACCCAATATGACCAGAAAGAAGAGGGATTGCTTTTATTGATGAACAACGCGGTTTTTTTTGAGTTTAAGGAAGTAAATACCGATCATGTGGTACCGGTGGAAGGGATACGGTTGAGTGTCCAGTATCATTTGATTATAACAAACAATTGCGGGTTGTGGAGATACGATACCGGTGATGTGATAGAGTTTGTGGCGACAGATCCATACCGGATAAAAATTGCAGGCAGGACCACCCAATTTATCAATGCTTTTGGAGAGGAAGTCGTGGTGGAAAATGCGGAAAAAGCCCTTCATCTGGCTTGTGAGGAGCACCAGAGCATCGTGACTGAATTTACTGCGGGTCCCCGTTATATGGATGGGGGTAATAAAGGAGGTCATGAATGGATCATTGAATTTGATAAAAGACCCGCCGATCTGGTTGGCTTTTCCCGTTCACTGGACCGGGCTTTGCAACTAGTCAATTCAGACTACGAGGCAAAACGCACCAAAGATATTGCCCTGGAACAATTGACCATTTTCGAAATCCCAAAAGGCACCTTTTACAATTGGATGAAAGCACAGGGAAAATTGGGGGGACAACATAAGGTGCCCCGGTTAAAAAACGACCGCAGTGTAATCGATGCCATCCTTGATTTTCATCACCATGGAAACTCCTGAAGGCCCTGTCGAACTATTTTGGGCAGGAATGGATCCCGCCACCCCATATCTCAATGAAGAGACCCTGGTGCATTTGATTGAATCCAGAGTTCAACAACTGCTGACTGAACAACCGGATTTATTGTGGAGTTTTTTGTACCGGCTGGATGTGGAAGAAACAAAAATCCAATTTGTACTGGCCAATTCCGGCGAAGTGGCCCTGGATCTTGCCCGGTTGATCCTCCGTCGCCATCAGGAGCGGCTTGCCACCCAAAAAAAATATAAGTCGGATTCGTCCAGAAACACCGTTGACTGGGGTGATTTATAACAGGTATATTTAAACCTGTTTTTCTATAAATATTGCATTTTAAACAATTTTTGATCCGATTTCATAGCAGTATTATATCATTTTTCACTCAATTATCAATTTTTGGTTAAAATTAAAGCTAAATTTGACCGGAGTGAAAATTACAATTTCGGTAACATTTTGAATTTTCAGTACCTCATTCTCTATATAGATTTGATCCATAATCAAAAAAAGAATTAACCTATGTCAATGAGTAGAAAGTTAGCACTAATACCCTTTTCGATCCTTGTGGTCATTGTAATTTTGAGTCTGATCCATCCCAGTATACCTACTTCGGTATATGCAGGTCCGGAAATAAACTCCGGTGATACGGCCTGGATGATCACGGCTACCGCCCTGGTTTTATTTATGACCCCCGGGTTGGCGTTTTTTTATGGTGGAATGGTCCGCAAGAAAAACGTGATTTCCACCATGGCTCAGAGTTTTATTTCCATGGCGGTTATTACCATTATGTGGGTTATCGTCGGATTCAGCCTTGCTTTTGGTGATAGCATCGGTGGAATTATCGGAAACCCTGCCACCTTTTTTATGATGGATGATGCCCTTGCCCATGCACCCTGGTCCCTGGCGCCCAGTATTCCCTTGATTCTCTTTGCCTTTTTTCAATTAAAATTTGCCATTATTACCCCTGCGTTGATCACGGGAGCTTTTGCGGAACGCGTAAAGTTTACTTCCTATATCCTGTTCATCGTATTGTGGTCTTTATTAATTTATTCTCCGCTCGCCCACATGACCTGGCACCCGGACGGTTATTTCTTTAAACTCGGCGTTTTGGATTTCGCCGGGGGCACTGTAGTGCATATGAGTGCAGGATGGGCCGCATTTGCATCGGCTTTGTTTTTCAAAAGCCGGTCGACCGGAGGTCTGGAACCAGCCCGTATCACTTATGTATTGCTCGGTACTGCTTTACTTTGGTTTGGCTGGCTTGGATTTAATGCCGGTTCAGCCCTAGCTGCCAATTCCCTCGCGGTAAGTGCGCTTGCCACGACGACGAGTGCTTCTGCAGCCGCTGCTTTTACATGGATTATTTTTGATGCAGTGCGGGGACGTAAACCTTCCGCTATGGGAGCTTGTATAGGTGCCGTCGTCGGTTTGGTTGCCATTACACCTGCCGCCGGTTTCGTCAGTATACCCCACTCACTTACTGTGGGCATCGTCGCGGCTCTGGTCTCTAACCTGGTGATTGAATGGAGGACTTCCCGTACCAACATCGATGACACGCTGGATGTATTTCCTTGTCATGGTGTAGGAGGTATGGTAGGTATGATCCTTACCGGTGTATTTGCCCATCAATCCATCAATGCAGCCAATACTACAGGTAATGGTTTGTTTTTTGGGGAAACAAAATTATTCTTTCTCCACCTGATGGCTTTGGTAGTAGTATCTGCGTTTGCTTTCATCGGTACCTTTATTCTATTAAGGGTGGTAAATATGATTACACCGCTTCGAGTCACGGCTGAAGAAGAAGAAGCAGGATTGGATTTGTCCCAGCACGGTGAAAAACTTTAATTAAAATTTAAATCTGACAAATATTTGAATAAGAGGGCCCTGCATCCGAGCAGGGCCCTTTTTATTTTAGAATATTTATTCCAAAATCTTCATTCATTCGGAACTGAAGAATTAGCCCTTGATTTAATTTTCAATGCTATAATTTTTTCTTAACTGCTGCGGTGTGAACTTTATGTCGTAGCTATCGCTGTGGGAGCCTTTTTTGGTGAGCCCGCCACCATAAAAAATTATCGGGTTTATTCAATAATTTAATCCTATTTAAGTTGTAAAGAAGTACACTCCAACCCGTTAATCCAACGTATTGATTAACTCTGGTCTTGGGCCAGGTAGTTTCCAATAAGGCACTGCAACAATCCGATACTACTTTATACGAGACGACCTTCAATGAATGTCTGGAGACTTTTTCGATTCCCTAAGGCAGCTTTGTCCGCCAAATAGGCTTATTGTTTTCCCTCGATAGTATTGTGGGAAGGGGTGTCCGCATGGCCAAGGCTTTTGGACGGGGCAACGATATCCCTTACTTTTTGTTTTAATACTTTTATTTCCGGGAAACCACCATACTCTTTGCGGTCGAAAATTTTGATTCCGTTGACATGTATGACAAAACTCCCATTGGTCTGACTGGGGACCAGGGTTACACCTTTTAATTCTTCTTCAAAAGAAGATAAAAACTCCTGGGCAAAATAAGCTGCCCGAAGCAGCCAATTACACCTGGGGCAGTATTCAATGGAGATGGAGTGATCATTCATGGTTACCAATGAAATAATAACCAAAGATAATTTCAGGACCTTGATTTCCCTCCGGATATTGTAAATTTGAAAACTAATCCTTTCTATAACTTGAAAAAGATACTGGTACCCATAGATTTTAGTCCTGGCTCAAAACAGACCATGGAATTTGCGATGCAGACCGCTGAAGCACTGAATTGTAAATTGTTGGTATTGAATGTGATTGATTTTATGGAAAAAATGGTTGGCCTTAAATCCGTCAACCAGGTTATTCAACAAGATGCCATTTACCGGTTGGATAAATTCATTGCCCCTTATAAGAAAAAAACATCCTTAACCATCCTGTCAAAAATAGCGCGTGGCGAACCTTATACCGTCATTAGCCGCCAGGCAGAAATCAATGGGGTAGACCTCATCATATTAGGTGCACAGGGCGAAGACAGTATGGATAATTACTTTTTGGGAAAAGTGGCAGGGAGTATTATTAAGTTTAAGGAAATACCTGTAATCGCCGTACCTAAATTTTACGAGCCCCGCCGGATCAACAATATCCTCTTCCTTTTCAGACGATTGGATAAAAGTGTCTTCGATATCCTTTCACCTTTGCTTGAACTGACCGACGCCTATCAATCTAAAATACATGCCGTGCATGTCACGGGCACTTTAACGGGGCCGGTGGCGTACTCACCGGATTTGATTTTTGAACATCGCCAATACGATTATGAGGAGTTGAAGGCGGATACCCTTTCCGAAGCCATGGCAGATCAGTTTTCCAAAGCCAGCTTCGATTTGTTGTGTATCATCAAAAGGAAAAGGGGTTTCCTTGAACATATTTTTGAAGCCAGTCCGACACCCAAGAGTGTCATTGACAGTCCGGTGCCTGTTTTGTTCCTCAACGATGATGAATAGAGCCGCGGGATAAAGAATTTACTTTTATTACCCGGGTTTCAGTATCCAGTGTCTCAATATATAATTTCAGCCAGCTGTCATCCATCCATTCTTCAATCAATTCGGGCCATTCTACAAAATAATAATCATCGCCTCGTATCAGTTCATAGATACCCGCCTGGAACGCTTCTTCGGTGTTTTTAAGCCGGTACAGGTCCAGGTGCCAGATGGATTCATGCCGGATCGTCTGGTATTGGTTGACTATTGAAAATGTAGGACTCGAACCTTCATCAACAGAACCCAATATTTTCATACACGATTTGGTCAGCGTGGTTTTACCAGTTCCCAAATCGCCATACCAGGCCCATTTTTTGAAATTTGCGTATTGAAAAAGCAGGGATTTGGCAAGTATATCTTTACCGGACTGGGTATAAATAAAGGTCTTTTCCATACTTTAAATATAAATTAATTGTATATGTATAGATCTTTAAAATACATAATTTTAGATTGTATAGACCCCTAAACTATTTCGATTTATTTTAATATATTCTCCTCCTAAATGTGTACTTTTGCACCCAATTACCGCCATAGCAAAAATGACACAAAACCGGGGTGAATATACCGCAAAAAACATACAGGCACTGGAAGGCCTTGAAGCCGTCAGAAGGAGGCCTGGAATGTACATTGGGTCTACCGATACCAAAGGACTTCACCACCTGGTGTGGGAAGTCATAGATAATTCTATAGATGAACACCTGGCCGGTTATTGTACCCATATCGTCACGACGATCCATCCGGATAACTCTATTACCGTCAGTGATAATGGCAGAGGAATCCCTACCGGATACCATGAACAACAGAAAAAATCTGCTCTTGAAGTAGTCCTCACTGTATTGCATGCGGGGGGTAAATTTGATAAGGATACTTATAAAGTTTCCGGAGGTTTGCACGGCGTAGGGGTATCCTGCGTCAATGCCCTGAGTGAACACCTTAAAGCGGAGATCAAACGCGAAGGCAAGATCTGGGTCCAGGAATATTCAAAAGGGAAGCCGCTGAGTGATGTCAACATTGTTGGCAATTCCGAAGAGACCGGTACTACGATTACGTTCAGACCAGATCATACCATTTTCGAAATGTTGGAATACAAAAGGGAAACCCTTTCCAACCGTTTACATGAATTGTCCTTTCTCAACCCCGGCCTCAAAATGGAATTGTTTGATGAAAGGGAATTGGATGATGATGGTCAACCCATCCGCGAAGACTTTTTATCTACCGGTGGATTAGCAGAATTTGTCACCTATCTCGACGAAGGCCGCACTCCCCTGATTGAGCATCCGATAGTCGTAAAGGGCAAGGAAGACAATATCGAAGTCGATGTAGCCATGCAATACAATGACGGTTACAATGAAAATATTTACAGCTTTGTCAACAACATCAATACCCGGGAAGGGGGAACCCACCTTCGCGGTTTCCGGATGGCGATTTCAAAAGTATTCTCTGATTATGGGGAATCCAGTGGATATTTTGCCAAACTCAAGTTTAAAGTAGCCGGTGAAGATTTCAGGGAAGGCCTGACCGCTGTCATTTCAGTCAAGATCCCGGAACCACAGTTTAAAGGACAGACTAAAGGAGAACTGGGAAACAATGAAGTCACCACGGTGGTGTCCCATGCGGTAGGAGATATCCTCAAACATTATTTGGAGGTAAATCCAGGCGATGCCAAACGCATCATGGAAAAAGTCATGCTGGCTGCACGTGCCCGGGAAGCCGCAAGGGCCGCGCGTGAACTCATCATTGGCAAAAAAGGCTTAAGCACGATTACACTGCCTGACAAATTTGCTGATTGCTCCAGCAGACGACCCGAAGAATGTGAAGTCTATCTGGTGGAAGGAGAAAGTGCAGGGGGTACTGCCAAGACCGGCAGAGATCGCAACTTTCAAGCTGTGTTGCCACTGAAAGGTAAAATCCTGAATGTCGAAAAAGCGTTTGAACATAAAATTTACGAGAGTGAGGAGATCAAAAATATTTTTAATGTATTGGGCGTAAGGATAGAAGAGAAAGATGGCGAACGCCGGTTGAACATAGATAAATTGCGTTTTCACAAAGTGATCATCATGTGCGACGCTGACATTGATGGCAGCCATATCGTCACCCTGATCCTGACCTTCTTTTTCAGGTATATGAGATCCATGATTGAAAAAGGATTTATTTACATCGCCGCCCCACCACTCTATCTTATTTCCAGGGGTAAACAACAACAGTATTGCTGGACAGAAGAGGATAGAAAAAAAGCGGTGGAAACCCTTGCCAAAGGAGGCAATGAAGCCAACGTAAAAATTCAACGGTATAAAGGTCTGGGAGAAATGAATGCAGACCAGCTCTGGTCCACCACCATGGACCCCAAAGAGCGAATACTTAAGAAAGTGAGTATAGATGATGCAGCCGCAGCTGACCGTACCTTTTCGATGCTGATGGGATCCGAAGTCGAACCCAGACGTCAATTTATCGAAGCCAACGCCAAGTATGCCAAGGTAGATATCTGATAACCTGCCTCAAATCATTTCTTTTTTCTTTTATCCGGATGAAAACACATTGTACCGGATAATGCACCAGATGGCCCTGAATCCGTCTTTCCAGTTTATTTTTTTCCCTTCGGCATAGGTTCGGCCATAATAAGAAATACCCACTTCATAAATGCGCACCCCCGGGATTTTGCAAATTTTAGCAGTGACTTCAGGTTCAAATCCAAACCTTTTTTCTTTTAGTTTAAGTTTTTTGAGTATGACCGTGCGGAATACTTTATAACAAGTCTCCAGGTCTGTCAGGTTAATATTGGTCAATAGGTTGGAAAGAAAGGTCAACAATTTGTTGCCAATCGTATGCATAAAAAACAATACCCGGTGAGGCTTTCCGCCAACAAACCTGGAACCATATACCACATCCGCCATACCCTCTAAAATAGGTCTCAACAATAAATGGTATTCATTTGGGTCATATTCCAGGTCAGCATCCTGTATCAGGGTAAAGTCTCCCCTGGCTTCCTGGATTCCGAGATGGAGGGCCGCCCCTTTGCCCTGGTTACTGTCTTGTTTGAAATAGCGAAGGTTGGCCTCCGGATAGGCTTTGATAAAACGGTGGATTTCATTTGCGGTGTCATCGGTAGAATGATCATCGATTACCAAAATTTCCATCTGGCCCTCTTCCGCCAACCGCACACCCGCAACAGCCTCCAATGCTTTATAAATAGTAGCAGCTTCATTATAGGCCGGCATCAGAACAGATAATAGGTACTTCGACATCACAGATAAATTCGATTTAAGCCCGGTTGGTAAACGGTTGGGCACCCGCTAATACAGTATTACTACAATCCCGTGGTCTGCCGGAATACCGGGTACCTGGCTTTGAAAGTAATGGTCAAACATATCAATATTTTCATAATTTTACGTTGGATAAAGAACTGAGTACATGTATGCCCATCCGCGTTTGCTTATTTTTATCGTCGCTTATAATGCAGAACGCCACATTGAGAAAGTGTTGCACCGCATCCCCAAAGAAACCCTCGAAAAATACGATTATGAAATCCTGATCATCGATGATCAATCTCGCGATAAAACCTTTGAACGGGCCTTAGATTATCAAAAACAAAACCTCAATCTCAACCTGACGGTGCTTTATAACCCTGTAAACCAGGGTTATGGTGGCAATCAAAAACTCGGATATCATTATGCCCAACTGCACCACTTTGATATCGTTTTATTATTGCATGGGGACGGGCAATATGCTCCCGAAGAGTTTGATCGCCTGGTGATCCCGATTGCAGAGGGCAAAGCCGATGCAGTCTTTGGATCCCGCATGTTGAACAAACAAGATGCACTCAAGGGCAAAATGCCTTATTATAAATTCGTCGGCAATATTATCCTGACCCAGGTTCAAAACCGGATTTTAGGAACGCGTTTGTCTGAATTTCATTCCGGGTATAGGGCCTATTCAGTCGCTGCTTTATCCAAACTGCCCATTGAGCGAAATTCTAATGATTTTCATTTTGACACCCAGATCATCATACAACTCGTAATGGCCCGGATGAAAATTGTGGAAGTTCCGATACCCACCCATTATGGGGATGAGGTATGTTATGTTAACGGCACCCAGTATGCCTATAATATCATGAAGGCATCCATACACAGCCGCCTTCAACAATTCGGCATTTTTTATAAAAGAGAGTATGATCTGGATGCCATGGATACCCCCTACCGGCTCAAATCCGGTTTTTTATCCTCTCACACCAAGATCATTGATCAAATTCCACCGGGTAGCCGGGTGCTCGACCTGGGGGATAGCATGGGTTTGATCTCCATGGAGCTACTAAAGAAAGGATGCACCGTGACAGGTATCGATTCCCGCAGCACAATGTATCCGGAACGTTTCACCCATTACCTGCAATCGGATTTGCCGGAGCTGCCACATTCAATCCCTTATGATGAATACGATGTCATCGTGTTGATGGATGTCATGGAAACCGTTGAACACCCTGAAAAAATCCTCGATCAATTGAGGGAAAATATAAAATTATCCAATCCTGAAATTTATTTGCTGACAGCGAATGTCGGATTTTTTATCACCCGCTTTCAATTATTATTCGGCGGTTTTAATTATGGCAAACGGGGAATCCTGGACCTCAACCACAAAAGGTTGTATACCAAAAGATCGATCCAGCGCTTATGCGAACAATCCGGTATGAAGGTAATCAGCGTTGAAGGACTGCCTGCACCTTATCCAGAGGCATTTGGTCTAAATTTTTGGTCGAAGTCTCTCGTCCACCTCAACGCTTTTCTAATCAGCTTATTTAAAGGTTTGTTTTCCTATGAATATCTCTTACACGTTAAAGCCACTCCGGTTGTAAAAAACCTGATTAAACACAGTATAAAAGCTTCCGAAATCAGGAAACAAAAACAAATAGCATCCTAAACCCCTACCCCTATGGCTAAACAAAAAAACAATCCGGATTTGACAAAATCCTCGGCGAGTACTTCATTAAATGTATTGTTGCTCCATACCGGTGCATTTGAAACCCAGGCCATACAGGAAATTCTCACAAAGATTAAAAATCAGACTAAAGGCGTTGATACCATCAAACTGTTCACAGAAAATGATCAACTCGCAGACGCCTTACCTTCCCAATCCATGAGGATTGGCCAGGAAATGGATCCGGCGTTCCTTCAAAAAAACATCCTAGTCATCGACCTGAATGCCTCCAATTGGGAATCAGACCTGGAACATTGGAATCGATACAAACTCACCAGCGAAATTCTACAACCCGTCATCATCAATTATGTCAGCGCAAAAGGAAGCGTCGACAGGTCAGCGGCTACCACTTTCTTCCCAAGAGGGTATTTTAAATGGGATAAGGACACCAAAAAACAAAATGTATCTGATTTTTTGACCACCATAAAAGAAAACCTAAGCAGGTCGGGGTTGACCAAGAAGTCCTGGATCATACCCACTGAAACTAGTGCCATTCCATCCTTAAGCTTAAAAGAAAAAATAAACAATCGTATTCAGTCTGAAATCAAAACCCCCTGGAACTTATTCCGCCGACCGGGTTTGGATTTAACCTTAAAATTGCAGTCTCTTTACCCATTGGTCTATATCGGTTTATTAGCCCTTGGCTTGCTGTATGCGCTTTTGGGCGCCATGAACGTTGGTGTCAGCAGCGACGAAAGCAGATACCTTGGACAGGCAGAAAAAGTATACCGCTTTTATGCTACCCTGGGAGCAGATACCAGTTCCATGGTCAAATCAGGAATAGATCCACAATATTTTAACGGTCAGGTATTTGATAACGCCTTATATGCATTTGGAAAACCATTTGGTTTGGAACGCAATTTTACTTTTCGTCACCTCATCAATGCCCTGACGGGTTGGTTTAGCATTTTATTTGCTTCTCTGATTGCACTGCGTCTGGGAGGATATCGCATTGCGTTATTTACCACCCTTTTGATGGTATTGACACCGATTTATATGGGTAATGTCTTTAACAACCACCGCGACATTCCTTTATCCACGTTCACTGTATTTGGGGTGTATGCTATCCTTCGATATTGGGATCATTATCCTTTGGTCAGTAGAAAATATACCATATATGTTATTGTGGCTCTTGCCTTGAGTTTTGCTTCGAGACTGGCAGGGGGAGTTTTATTGGGCGCTTTTATGGCATTGTATACGATGATGCATCTGGTAAAAAACAATTCGATCCCCAAATTGATTAAACTGGACAAAGCAGAGTGGCGTCCAGCACTTTTCCTTGTCGGGGCAGTGATCATCGCTTTTGTGCTTTCCTTAATGGTCTGGCCGTATGGACTGGTATCCCCGATCAAACATTGCCTGGAAGTCATTAAAAGTTCTGGTAATCACCCCGTAGCTTTATATCAGATTTTTGAATCCAAATACCGGCTTTCATCGTCGATGCCGGACTATTATGTCATTAAATATGTCCTGATCACCATTCCGGTTGCCGTTTGGATCGGGGTTGCATTAATAGGATATTTTTATTTTACCCGTAAAATGATCGTTGAAAAATACCTGGTGTTTTTCTTTTTGTTTTGTTTCCTTTTCCCTTTGATTTACTCATACCTGAAATTGGGTAACATGTATGGTAGTTGGAGACATTTTTTATTTATTTTTCCTTTCATAGCCATTTGTTCTGCCATAGGATGGGATAGCCTGATCCGTTCAAATCCCTCCCTTAACCATTCGTATTGGTCGATGGGAATGGTAATGATTTTATTGTTGCATCCCCTTCAGTACGTATTGCGCAATCATCCTTTTGAATATTTATATTATAATGAAGCTATCGGAGGTACGGGGGGTGCTTATGGTAAATACGAATGGGATTATAGCCTGAACAGTTTAAAACAAGGATCTTCCTGGCTCAAAGACTACATTCGCGAGCATCACCCCAAAGGAACCAAACTGGTCATTGCATCCAATGGAGGTGTGGAAACCGCGGAATATTTTAAAGGATTTGACGATAGTGTTACCACGGCATATACCCGATATTATGAGCGCAGCGCCTCAGACTGGGATTACGCAATTTTCCCCAATATGTATATCCATCCTTTTCAATTAAAAAACAATATTTTTCCAAAAGGGGATTCCCTGCATACTTTGAAAATAGATGGTAAACCGCTTTGTTTTATCTATAAAAGGCAAAACCGCGATGACCTGGAAGCTATGCGGGCGATTACAAGAAACGATGCCAATGGCGCTATTCAAAAGCTGACAGCTTATCTTAAATACAATCCCAGGAGTGAGTGGGCCTGGTTTCAACTGGCTTATATCTATGCTCAAAATGGTAATTGGTCTCAGGCAGAGGTTTACAATAAGGAATGTGCCAAATACCATCCTGAATTTATGCCCAACCTGGCGTTAAAGGGATTGATCTATGTCAACACCGGGAAACCCACTGAGGCCAAACCAATTTTTGCCAAATTGATTGAAGAAAAATACGATCTCGCCAATTCCTACAAATGGTCCGGCATGGTCTATGAAAATGAAAAAAATTATAAAAAAGCGCTGGAACAATTTGGTTTTGCCTTGGGAGCGGGAAACAAACAAAAAGACTTGTATCAACGGATAGCCAAATGTTTCAGGCAATTGGGCGATAATACCCAGGCGGCTAAATATGAGGCGCTGGCGCTTTGATAGGTGGTTAGTGGTTAGTGGGTGGTGGTTAGTTGGTTGTTATTGGTGTTGGTTGGATGAGTACCATTCAGAAGCATTACAGAATATGCCACCGATAATCCTGATATGTAAAATCGAGGCTCACACCAATCACCAACCACCAATCACCGTGTATAATCCCTCAATAAAGCTTCAATTCTATCAATAGCGGTATTAAGTATATCCGTATCCGCTAAAAACACGATCCTGAAATGAGCGGCATCGTGGTGATTAAATCCGGT
>Ga0138256_10004065_pt1 | contig 15538 bp, 19 predicted proteins | sample KNB2016incub_MG_FD_105486 | JGI IMG/M metagenome (GOLD analysis project Ga0138256, IMG submission 105486) | Active sludge microbial communities from wastewater in Klosterneuburg, Austria - KNB2014incub_MG | ecosystem: Engineered > WWTP > Activated sludge > Unclassified | place: Austria... | reverse complement strand
TGGTTTGCCATACACTCTGTATCTTGCATGATTAGAATCTATGTTCTTGGTTCCGCCGTTACCAACTAACCAATCATAGAATGGTGATCCACCGTAGACTGAATCTTCGGAGAGTGAAAACGATGATGCTGCATAAAACTCATCTTTTGCAAGAACTGTGATGTCATCATAGTCCATAATTTTATCCCCCTTTAGGATAAGTAGATCTTCAAATCTAAAATCGCCTTTGAAGAATTTTTCTTTCGTAAACAATTGTCTATCGACGATGTATTTACTAGGATTAATGTACGTGTTAAGTGCCATTTGTGTTAGTCCTTTCTTTTGTTTTTGTAATTTTAATTATAGTTCCCATGTCTCACCAGGGTTTATCTATCCGTGTTTATATATATATATTAGCTACCGAGTGTAACTACTTTTGCATTTTTTGGTATCTCAAAAGTTCTTGTTCCATCCGAACTCTTTCTTGTAGTAGATACTTGTGAAGGAAGTTTTACTCCCTGTTTCGTCATCTTTGTTGTTAGATTCTTGAATAAAGATTCCTCCGCCCGACCTTCAGCAGCTTGTTCTATAATTTTTTTATCCATATCACGAAACATAAGTAACTTGAATGCAAGTAGTTGTGTCTCAAAATTATTTTGGATGTCGTTTATAAATTTATCAAACTTAGACGCTTTATATGCCTGTCCGTTGATTTCCACTATTTCCTCCTGCATTCTCAGCCCACGTCTGAAATCTTCTAACTGTGCTGCGGTCATCTTCTCTCCCGCAATCTCTCCTTTTGTTTCAACCTGAGTTAGTAAGTCTCTATTCTTTTTTTGTGTCTCAAGAATAGTTCTCTCTCTTTCAATAGTGGCAAGTCTGTTTTGTTGATCAAACTCTTTTGACTTTGTGTCAAAATAATTAACGGCCCTATTATAATCTGTTTCAAATACTTCATCGTTCAGAGTGTATGTATCTTTTCTCTCAGTTATTTCGTCTTCAAAAAGGTCTCTTGACTGTAACCATTGATTTACAACTGATTCTTTTACATCTCTTGATACGTCTTCCTGATCCTTTAGATTTGAAAAAGCTTTGTAACGATTTTGCTCTAATAGAAAATCTGGAGAATACCCATTTTCAATAGCCATAGCCATTTCAAGATTTCTCTCAGTTATACCCCTTTGTTGGAGTGTAGAAAATATTTGATTCTGTATCCTTTCTTCGTGTGCAGAAGTATATAGTTCTACTACTTGTTCTTCTGTTATGTCTTCAGGTACATTATCTAAATTAAGTATTCCCTTTTGTCTTAGTGCGTCCGCCATAAAAAATGAGACATTAATCTCTTCTTCCTGACTTTCTTCTTCACCTGCTGTCTCGGGTGTTTCTACTCCTTCTGATAAATCATGGGGGTTTTCTTCACCATCATTTACTCCATCATTTATACCCCCATTTACTCCATCATCTTCGGAGTTGTCATAAGGGAAATCATAATCTGCTTCCTGAGATTCTTCTACGTCTACCCACGGTCTGTAAGTGTCAAATTCTTCCATTTTGTTCTTGTCTGTTTTATGTTCAAAAACGCTTATGGAGTATTCGCAGAATAACACCGCAAATATACAACCACAATATACGCTTTCTTGTCTTTTTTAAAAAAATATTTTAGTAAATATAGTGTCCTACGTGAATTAAGCTTTTTTACCTAACTTTAGCAATTCAACTTTCATCTTATCTTCGTGCATTTTGAGTTGTGTCTCTCTGTCAAGCTCTGCTTTTTCAAGTAAATCGTGCTTTTGATTCTCATTCACATCGTTTGCAAGCTGAAAAGATTTAGATTGGATATCTGCTCTTTGTAAAGAAGTTTGTAAAGACTCCCTTTGTTTCTGCAACTCAAACTCAAACTGCTGCTGTTTAAGCTGCATTTGTAATTGTGCATTTTGTTGTTGCTGAGCCATTTGAAACTCTTGTTGCTGTTGTTGCAACTCTTGTGTACGCTTAGTACCCTTCTTAGCAATATTAGATATCTCAGATATTGAATTAGCTGACATAAGTTCTATAGCAAATTCTGGTCCAAATGAATTCTGTATAAGAGCCTGTACCTGAGATTTTATCATCTCTACCTGTCTAAGTGTTCTACCTGAATTATCAAACGATACCCCAAGTTCTGAATACCAAAATGCAAGTCCTGCCTCTAACTCTGCATAAGATGATGGTGATAATATATTCCTTATCTTTTCTGGGTGATTCTTGTAATGAAGTCTTGCTTTATTAATTAGCGCCCCGATTGCCTTTTCTACAATTTGTCTGTGCATGTCGTAGAATGGTTCTATCTGTATAGAGCTTGCCGCTTGCTGAGACATAACATTTCCATTTGTAGCATACTGCCCAACCTGTCCAAGTGTTGCTTCATTACTATACATTGCTCTGTATAGATTTTGTCTTATTGATTCCATCAGTTGCACTCGCGCCGCGACATCTTGCATTTTAGAAACGTCAACTGTCTTAATTAGATTTGGGTCAAGGGCGTTTATTCCCTTTTGATTTGTATCTGCCATTACAATACCGAAGTCTTTCATGGTAGTTAGGAACTCCTGCCATGACTGTTCTTGTGGCTTTAAGTTCTTAAGGAAAACAAACACCTTACCTAAATTAGTTCCTAAATCGTGCTTTAATGCGTGCATCTCTATGTCGTACTCCTGTTGATAAGGCTTACCTAAATCAATAAGAGACACATTCCTTGACATATTTCGGTGCGTATTATATGCTCTTCCATATATAGGCAACTCACATTTATAGTTTGTAAGAGATCTAAATTGGTACTGTACAGGTTCAACTTTTACGTACACGTTATTTTTGGTCCCAAGTTTAACAACTCTCCATACTTCATCCACCCACACTTCTCTTACTGATATATCTTCTTCTGTAGCTCTGTAGTGTTCGCCAAACCAATATTTCTTTTCTTCACCTTCTTCAAATCTTGTGACACGTTTAAGCATCATCTTGTCTCTGAAGTAAATAGTTGCTTCTCTTATTCCAAATGATGACAGAGTTGACCCAGCGCCGTATTCCGAAAGAATTCTATTGTATATTTTTGTTAAATTACTTGAACCCTCTGAAGTTTTATAATCAAGAGATCCTTCTACGTTCTTTGTCCAAGCACCTTCTGCTGACAACTCATACATAACCCTTCTTGTTGCATAAGAATTAGGGTCATCTGAAAGTGTTTTTCTGTTTGATGAACCAAATAGTGGTTCTACGTATTCGTATATTTCGTTCCAATCCTTTTCTGATAAATACTCTGCGTATTTCTGCGTTGCTTCTTCTACGCTAAGGTATCTTTCGACTTTCGCCCAGGACATGTCTTGCACCCACTCGGTTTCCACAGAACCCCCATAACTAACGCTCGCAGGAAGTAAAGTATCAAAAGTAAGCTCATCATTGTGGATATCGACGAGATAATATTCTTCCCCTGTAATAATAGCATGTTTAGCACCTTCGTCTTGTTTTTGTTTTATATCTAATTGATCTATTAAATAATCTGTTACTTCTTGTGCCTGTTTGGATATAGGAGTTCTATAATCGTTCTCCATATATTCATATATCTCCTCGGGGTTCATAGCCCGCACCTCTTGTTGCACTTGACCTTGAAGTTGTTGTAGCTCTTCAGGTGAAAATGCTTGTATCTGTTCTTGGGGTACAAGTTGTGCCACTTTGTCTTCAACCATCTTTTGGGCTGGTGCAATAAAGTTTAGTTGTATATATTGTTCTATTAATTTTTTATACTCCCGCTGCTCAAACGATTCTTTGAGTGGTGTCTGATCCTTAATAGACATTATAAACGGCATTGATATCATCTCACCAAGCTTCGCGTGAGCTACCTGAGATATAAGTGGGTAGTGAGTAATAGCTTTGTTATTCAAAGTTACTTCTTCTCCCATTATTGTATAACAAGCATTGTCATCGTACAATGACACATCTAATCTACCGTTAAATAGATCATAATTTATTTTATGTTTCTTTATTCTTTCTTCATCTCGGTACGCGCCGTAATACCCAAAGTCAATTGCTTCTGCAATGTCTATTTGTCTTTGAAAGGAGAACTTCTCTTTGTTCTTCCTGGTGTCGCGAACCTTAATGTCTTGATAATTTCCCGTAGCCATAGTTAATATTGTAGGAAGGTTGCCCGCTGTCTTGTTGAATTTGTTAACAGGGAGTGTTTGGAATATTTTGACTTATTGAATTCTTCAAACTCGTCCACAATTTCAATCACATCCTCGTCTATCTCAAGTAGAAGTGGCATAAGAAGAAGAGCCGACGACATGTGGTCAAACTCTGTCTTCCTATCCATTACAAAATTTATTGACTCATCAAGTAGTCTCAACGAGTAAATGTTTTGGAAACGTCTTTTCATAGGCGTCCCATCGTCGTCTATCAATACGGGGGTGTTTAGCCAATCGGCATATCTGTTTAAGGACCATTTGTTAATGTGTTCATCAACTCTTAATCCCTTTCTGTAATAATTCATTTGTGGGGCTCTTCTCACTTCTGACATAACCTTTCTTGGTTCGTTCAAAATATAATGAGCATATCCCTTTCTTTCACACCAATCTACAAATCCTGGTACGTTTGTTTCGGGAAGTATTTTGGCGCCGTAGTACATTGCGGCTTTTATCACTTCTTCGTAGTTCTTCTCAAGTGTATCTTTTCTACCTATAAACTCAGCCACGAAAGTTTCCTGCATTGATTTATCTCCACCTGTGAACTTATGTTTGTAAACAAGTATGGAATGTAAAGACGTACCTTCTCCCCCTTGTGCTGCGGGGTCATAAAGTATATAGTATAAGTTTTCTGGTCTTTGGAACATTACATCCTCGTACATTATCCAACAACCACTTCTGTTTAATAATTCTTTATCTTTCCCCCACGAATTTATAGGTGTAAGGTTTTGTTCTATATCTCTTTTCCACTCTACCTTTATTTCTTCTTGGGCGTTCCATCTAAATGTTCCAATAGATGATTTTGCTTTCCATATATCCATTTCCTGCATTAGCCCGCGCCATTCTGACATCTCCGCAACAGGTAGTACACTTTTGGTACTTGGGCGAAGAATTTCTTTTGGATATAGTGGGTTGTATGCAATGAATTCCCAAAAAGAAGTTGAGTCTGCATTTTCATATTCCCTTTCTCTTTTCTGTATTGCGTCTATAAGAGCTTCTTCAAGAATAGTATTTCCGTTATCATCCTTTAGTTCTTCTGCCTGATATACAACTGATAGGAATAGACCTATTTTGCCCGCACGATTTTTATCAAAATAGTTGTGTAGTGCAAAAATAGAAAAAGCTTCAGGTGACTCAAACATTTCCTTAGCTTCTTTTATCTCTTCAGCAAGACCCCCCGTTCCAAGGTATTTTGCTTTACCTACTTTTTTCTTACCTACTTCAAGTGAATTCCTAAAAGCACTCCTTACTGTCTTTACATATCCGAGGAACCCCACTTCTTCTATAATAATCATTGCCATCCTGTCACCTGCAAATGATGCTACTGCATCGGGAGTAATTACAGATGACTGAAATACGTTTCCGTTTATGGCAGGTGTGTTGTCTACATTCTCTACTTTGTGTTCTGTTTTAGACCCTACATCCCATGTTCCAATTACTCTTTTGTATAGGAATCCTTCTACTTTATCTTCTTTACCTTTTGAGTCCACCCCGTAAGAGTAGGAGCCTGGCATATCATTATATAATCTCTTTACAATACCTAATGACCTTTCTAATTGATCCCTTCTTGCAGACCCCGCGCCGAATAGTTTTTGTGTTGAGCCATCTTTATAAAAATCATCTACATTCTTTGCGCCGTTTGTTAACCACTCATGGGAAAAACTTCCTCCAAACGTGTAAAAAGATTTGGCACATGCTCTGGCTGCGAGTATCATCTCGTCGTACTTGTTGTTTTCATACAAAGCTTTTCCTAATGGGAAGTCCTTTTTATGAGTCAATAAGTAGTGCTCAGTTAAGTACTCCCAAGCATTTATATACTTTTTGTAAGTACCATCTTTCTTTTTTACATTAGGTGAACTTTCTAAAATATCAGACTCCCACTTCTGTAGTTCAAAGACATTCTTTTCTCCTTGCTTTTTTCTATACTCTATATCTTCTATACGCGCCACAATATCATGACAGGTAAACTCTTCATCTAACTCAAAGCCTGAAAATCCTTCAGAACAAAGATCATACGTACCAAGTATCCATTCATTATCTCTCAATCTTGGTTTTATCTTCCTACGATCTTCATCTACAATAACAACGTAGTTTATATAGAAATCTAACTTCGGCGGCATAAAAACCCATGTACCTTCGTCATAAACCCACCTGCCTTCAAGATAGTTCTTTAGCTTACTGCCCCAATATATCTCATACTCAAATGATTCAGGTGATATGTTTGTGGGGTGATTCCTGTCATAAAACAGTTCACGGTTTTTTATTTTATAGGGAAACATATCAACAGCGAAATCACCGTTGGACGCTTCTATTATCCTATTTACACTCCCGTCTTTATTGTATTTTGTAGTTGCTTGCATATAGTAAAAAACATCGGGGCGGCCAACACAGATTCACTTGCGTGAGATCATCTACCTACTCCCGATGTCATTTTTTCTGATGGACTCATTCTATATCCACCCTTAAATCTTTTTTCTTTTATTTCCTCATTTACTAATGATTCGCAATCCGACAGATTTTTAAAGTAGACAATCATCTCCTTGTTTATTTCCTTCTTAGTGTATTGGTCTTCTGCATCTTCCCAAGATAACCTTTCCATAAAGTTTGAAAGACCTGTTAAATCTTTTTGAAATTTTAGTAGTGCCTTTTGCTTTACTGTGGTACAGCTATCTTCGTATGCTGTTATTATTTCTTTGTAGTCATCCCATTTGAAGTCTTTCTTATTTAGAAAGTTTTTTGCTACGTCGTCTTTTGCTTGATCTTGGGGTATTCCGCCACGATTAAACTTAGATTTAAAATCATAAACGAGATAGATTGCCTTCATAATATTGGATGAATCCTTCTTCTTACTAAACGTAGCAAAAGGTTCTATGTACTTTAACTCTGGGTTCTGTTCCCAAAAATCTGCCTTATCGTCTTCTAACGTAACAAAATCTAACATTCTCTTTTTCTTAAATTAACCACTACCCGTACAGTGGAAACATTGCGTTGGGTAGTGGCTATCTTTTGGTGAGCTATAAGGGGTAGGAGTCTATGGAAACAGGCATTGAAAGCCTAAACTCCAGAGAAAGGAAAAACAATTTCTATTCACACCCACCCGTCAACGTAAACACTATTCTCTTCTTCTGTGGGTTTGGAATCTTTTTTAATCTTTCATCAGGTACAAATTCAGGTACCGATGGGTCCAAGTATAGTATAGGGCTTTTGTGTATTACTTTATGTTCACCTTCAGTCGCCCCGACCTGAGTTGTGTCTATCATAAAAGTAAGTGTACCCAAATCTTTGTCAAGTAAATACGATGTGCAAGAACATCCACTATCTATGTAGTGTATATTTCCTACGTGCTCAGGTATTGAAAACAGTGACATAGATTGTGTTCCATACTTTATATCACCGAAGTGATGCATTAGTACTTTTGTGTTGTCTTCCATACTTCTTCTATTCTTTTATCTTTTTCTTTACTAATCCAAATTCTACGTTGCTTAGGTATTTAGATTTATACTCCGCCCAACTTTTTGAGTTCATCACTTCTCCCCATCTGCCTGCAGAACATACACTATTTTTTGCAACGGAAAGGTCATAAAAATTGCAACCACATTCAACGCATTCACCCTTTTCTTTACACTCTGGGCACATCAAGCCCTTAAATAGAATTTGTTCAGAGTACGCTAATTGGTCTTTCTTTACTGTCCATACCCCAAATATACTTTGAAGTTTTGAATTAATATATGAAAACACACGCATACTGAAGATATCTTTTAAGCCTCTTTTTTTAATGTTTGTTAATATACTCATCTAATATTGGTTTTTTATTAAAGCACTCCGTCATTCCACCAAATGACTCTTTAGGAAAATATTTATAAGGTGCCATATCCACTTTTATTTCATTTTCTAACTTAAAAATAAACTCTGGACTTGTAGACCCAACTGTACACAAAAGTTTGTATCTATAAGGCATGTCTCGTTTTCTGTGATAACGCTCTTTAACTGTAGTATATGTTCTTCCTATTTTATAGAAAAACTCGCTTCCATCATAACTTTCACACTCAATAACATATAACTTAAAACTATCAAATTTCTTTGATTTATTAGCGGATTTTATCCAATTAGTTAGTGACCACCCAGAGTTAATATGAATTTTATTATCTTTAGTACATTTCGGGCACCCTTTGCCTAACCTGTGGGCATCGGTCTCTTGAATAAACCGCCCATGCAACTTGCACTCAATCAACACTTTTGGTTTTTTACCTTTATTGCGAATCAACTCTAAATAATTAAATCTGTCTCCGTGTTCTTCCCTAAAGCCCCTCACAAAAAAATCTAAACCCTTTCTATTATTATCTCTAACCCTTTTGTCTGAACATTTAGGACACCCTCTTCCATTAAAAATTCCTTGTATGTTTGTTGTTATGAAATTGCCGTGTATTGGGCAGTGTAACTCAACTCCTTCATAAAGCCTATCTCCACAAATTACATTTTCTGACAGTGTTAGACTATCTCCGTGCACAGACTTGATTCTATTTTTAATCAACTCTATTGGTGTCAAGCAATTATGTAATTCATATCTATTATGCTCTCTTCGTAAAAAGTTATATATTTTTGATTTATATAAAAAACCGTCAATATCAAGTATTAGATAAGGGTATCTTTGTATTGTTGGTTCTAATACCACATCTTTGACAAAAGATATATTATCTCTACTCCTACAAATACTGTTAAGGTAGTCTAATATATCTTGATAATCACCAAGCTTTTTCAAATCTCTAACACGTTGCTTCATTAAATACTGTACTTCGCTTTTATTTTATGTGTTGGAATAAGAAATACATTTGCATCCTGTATCTTTCTGTCGTAATCTTCTGGGAGTGCCATTGTGTACTCTAAGTAGTGTACTTGTATAGATGGTATAAACTCTCTCATATCATCTGGGGGTATAGGTTCAATTCCCGCCGCTTTTTGGTATTCCATAAAGTGTAACCACTGCGGATTTCTCGTCTCCTGGCATACATCAAATGGGTTCAACAGTACACAATCTCCTTGCTTGTAGTTTGTTGCGGAACCCGCCTTAATAACCTTTGCTACGTGTGTGTAGTCTACAAAGTAATCCTTGTTTGTTGTTATACCGCCACTTAAAGGGTTTTGAATTAAAATTGTAGGAATACTTCCTTTATCTTCTTCAAACTTTCCTTCTTTAGTTCTGAACCTGAATATCTCTATCAGGACCATCATTTCTCCTATCTCTACTTTGCTATACTTTTCTAATTGTGTATTGTCTTTTAGGAATAAGTCTAATTGTTCATTAAAATTTTCTTTCACTTGTCTTTCTTTTTTATTCTTCTTCGTCTTTATCTTTTATGGTCGCGGATGTTTCTTTATGAGTTTTTTCCAATTCTCTCATATAAGATTGCATCCTACTTAGGTATGATGTTGTCCACACTCTCTCACGCTTTCCTCTCCACATAAAAAACATCTTTCCTTTTAGGTGTGCTCTCTCCATTTTTTGATGGAAAGCAATGTGTTCCTGTGCGTAAGCTTCGGCGTCCTTAAGTAACTGTTCTTCTGTTGTAGTACCTTCCTTAACTTTAAACTCAAAGCTGTCTATATACTTATTTATAAAGGCTTTTCGATACTCTCTTTTATTTGCTGCAGTTAATTTTGCACCCGCAAATTGTTCTCTTTCATATGTATCCCAGTCGTAACCTTTTCCTTTACCAGCTACACCCGTTTCTACTGTCTGTTCCATCTTATTCTTTGCCCGTCTTCTTTAAAATATGTTAAAAACTTTTCTTCTCCAAGTAATCTTTTTCCTTCATCCACAAAAAACGTATCTGGATTTATTTTTTCCCAATTTATATCATCTGATTTTCTAAGTCGCGCCAAAAATATTCTCTTTCTTATCAACCACAACTTTATAAAGACTTCAAGAAATATTGAGTAGGAATTATTTGTGGGGTTTATTTTATAGGATCTTATTGCCCTATTTATAATTTTTATTATTGTTGTGTACTTTGTTTGAAATGTACCAAACACACCGAGCTTTATAATTGGAAGTCTTGGGTCTGATAAAAACTTTCTGAGTGTAATAAAAAAACTATCTAATATATCAGTCCCGTCTTTAACATCTATACCTACATGGGCACAAGCCTGTTCAAGCTCTTTTTTTACTGCAACTAAATATATTGTGTTTTTCTTATTAACCCGCACATTATTTCTTTATTTTGTATAGAACAAACTCTTCTTTTCCTGGTTCGTGCATAAGAAGTATCTCTACACCTAAATAAGACTCTAAATCAGAAAACCTTACTATATCTTTTTCAAACTCCTGCTGGAATTCTTGTTTTATCTTTATTGCTGAATCTTGGGTCATTGCCGCCGCGTCAGCTTTATAATCAGCCTTCTCTATTCTATCCTTTAAGATGTCAATCTTCCTGGTCATGCTTTATTGTAATATTAAAATTTGTCGTGTCTGACTTTATTAGATTTTCTAAAAACGGAACGAGCTTATATCCATCATCTGTTTTAATTATCCATTTTTTTATCTTTTTGTTTGATAAGTAGTTCCGCGCCAATCTTGCATTAGGCACTCCTGCAATTTTTACATAGTTTAGTATGGACTCTTTTGATAGCACTCTTCTGTTTCCTTCACTAAAATTAATTACACAAGCAATTAAAAATAGTAACTCTTTATCTGTCAGAGATTCATCCGTATCCAACGAGAAGGTAGCCTCATACAATTTTATTGATAATTCATAAAATGATACTGTAGACTTAGGTCGATAAACCGATCTAACATCAACTACATTTCCAAACTTTTTTACCTTCAGTATCGCCAACCTAACTCACTTACGTTTGATACCACAAATATACAACATAATTTCAGAAGTTTTCGCAACACACATAAAATTTGTGTGGATATTAACTAAATTTAAGACAGAAAATGCAAACTTTAACAAACATTAACAGTCTAAATTGAATTTTCTTTTGTTTTTTCAAATTTTTTGTTTTAAATTTCGCGCGTATGTATACAAAATTATTTTTATACAAGATGTTGTTCAAAGGTTAATGTTTGTTAAAGTTTCGTTTTTTTGAGTTAAACTATGTTAATTCTTGCACAAATTTTATGTGTGTTGCGAAAACTTTCATTTTAATGTTGTATCTTTACACAATCAAAGAAAAACACGTTTGGAGAAGATAATTTTTGTTGAAGATGGGCATCGTTACATGTACAAGGATAGTGTTCTGAATTCAGTCACAACTGAAGTTGGAAAGTACTCAGAGACATTCAACAGTATGTACCAATCCCGTGCATCGGCATATAAAGAAATCCTTGGGGAAAAAGAGTACCTAAGATACAGAAAAGAAATATTTGGGTTTAACTACAGACCTGATGAAAGCATCTTGTTTCCACTCTTTGATGAAATATGCGGGTTAGAAGAAGTTGAAGATGTTCAAAACAAATTTCTTGAGAAGTGGAGGATGTCTGGTGTTAACGGAACTATCTTTCATAAAGACAGAGAAAATGAATCCTACAAGAGAGGGTATGAAATAAATCCATTTACAGGTAAGAGTTTCGATGTAAGGGTTTTAGATAAACAGTTTGATAATGAATCATGGGGGCTTAATCTTTTTAGCATCCCCGACGGTTATTACAGTGAGTTCATCGTATTTGATAATCTGTCACCATTAGAAAAAACACTATGTGGCACAATAGATCGCATGTGGGTAGAGACTGATTATTCTACAGGAATCAGATACACAGATACAAGTGACTATAAGACAAACTCAGACCCACCTAAGAATAGTAAATACAATAAAATGTATCCACCATTAAATCACTTGTGGGCTAACAAAATAAACGATTATAATTTGCAAGCTTCTTTATACCAAAATCTTTTGTCTACTCATGGTTTTACGCCGCGGCGAAGTTCATTTGAACATTTTACAGATTATGATGTTACTCAAGTAATAGAGTATCCTTTAACATTACTTAAAGACGAAGCACAAATTATTTTAGACAATTACAGAAAAAAAGTCTTAAATTAGGGAACTTTTTTAATTTTAAAGCGTTGTATATATTAGGATGAATAGGATAAAGAAAAGAGACATTCTTATTAATGTAGAGTTTAACCACAGCTATGCAGACAGGATAGGTATGCTTTATCTTTTCTACAAACTACGTGCTTATGCAATTAATCACGCTGGTTCTATAAAAGGATACAACTTTACAAAATCAGAAAGATACAACGTACTTAATAAACTTCAAAAAGAAGGTTTAGTAAAAGATAACAGAGTTGTTTCTTACAGGAAGCTTTGTTCTAAAATTGGTTGTAAGGGAATCTTCGTAAGCATGTCTTTTGAAGAGCTTCAATGTATGGATATTTTCCGTGGCTTTATCTTGGCCGCCGCGGAATCTTATGTTTTAAATAGAAATTATAAAAGACAAAATAAAAAGGCAAAGAAATACTCAGGTCCAATCGGGTATACACAGATGAATTGGGTGAAAAGCGGAAGTAACGCCTGGCACAAAGTTAAGAAAATCTCATCTGGGGATAACGAGGGGTGTTTAATGGGTAGAGTATTTGGTAAGCAGTTATCAGAGCTTGTTGGAATATCCGAAAGATCTATCTCCCGATGGCGTAAAAGTGCACCTAATGTTTATAGGTACAATATGTATACGCCTGACAACGTGCCTGTGCCAGGCCGCGACAGAGAGAAATTCAGCAGGATGAAATCTGGCGTTCTGATGACTGCAGACCTTTACATTATTAGTAAGGTTGGTGTTTTTACTTCGTCAGCGTATGACGGTAACAGATTTAAGTGTTGTAAGAAAAGCGCGCGGCGTGTAAATTCTACTCTAATAAATCCTATCATTCCTACTATTAATAGCTTATACTTCTCAGATTTAGAGTTAGAAGAATTGTTAAGGGATTAAAACCCCCTATTTCCGCTTTCTTTTATCAGCCAAATTTGGAATTCAGTAATGTTAACTAAAGATTAACACAGGCACTCTTGACTTTACTTATATAAAGATGTAGCTTTGTGGTTGTAAAAGATGTATATATGATGTTAAGGACAAATAGTATATTTGCAAGGTTGCAAAATGATTGTGTAATGGTTAGAAAGGTTAACAAGGCTTTTGATTACAAAATGTGGGTGTCAAACACTGTTGATAATTATTTGACTAAAGAAGATAAGTTTGATTTTATAAACATAATAAAAAGAAAGTGATGCGAGTGAGACATCTTGATAGGAATTTTTCAAATGTAAAAGCAGAAATACTTATGGTAAGAAAAATGGATGAAGCATTTGATTTTAAAGCGGTAGATCACTGTCTTAATAACTACAAATTCAGTTATGGAGACTTTGTGTTTTTAAATCTTGCTAAGCGCTCTACAACGCACGATAATTCATCGAGTGGCACTACACCCCACTCAAGTGGAGATCGTGCGTAATTTGACACTATACAATACTCAAAAACGAATATAAATAAAAGATATAAACTACAAAATATAAATATAGTTATAAATATGGCAAAAGAATTTGATATGCTGCGGATTATGTGGCGGCACTTTACTAAGAAATCTAAATACATGTTTACAAATATATTCTTCTTTTACGAAGGAATATCTGTAGAAGCCGATTTTATGATAATAGATGATGATGGATACTGTAACGAGTATGAAATAAAATGTGATAAAAAAGATTTTGTAGAGGAGTTTAAATCTAAACCTGATAAACATAATCTTTTAAGAGATCGTCATTATTCTTGTCCTAATCGTTACTACTTCGCCGCGCTGCCTGGAATAATAGATAAAGAAACCATACCTGAGTACGCAGGATTTGTAGAATTTGAATCTACAACAGGCGGGGATTACAGGATGAGGACTATTAAAAAGGCGCCGTTACTACATAAAATAATACTTGACCCAAAGAATTTATTTCAAAAGATATATTATACTTATTTTAATTGTAAACAAACATTATACAGCAATGACAGAAAAAGGATTAGGCGCGCAGATGGATCAAAAGCAGAAAAACAACCAACAACAAAATCAACAGTCACAAAGAAGGGGCGTCGTTCTAAAGGGCTCTTTGGAAGGTAACTCAGAATATTTTATCGAAGAAGAAGATTTAGGTTGTTGTGGTGTAGAGAATACACTATATACAATCAGGAGAAGTGGTGATCCATCGTGGGTTGCTTCAGAAAGAAATAAGATAGTTCATTTTATTGAAGACAATAAAGCTTTATGTTCAGTTAAGTTAAATAATTTAACATTTTCTTATGAAGAATTGGGGGCTTTACGGGAACTTATTAACTATTTTTGCGTTAAGAGTAATATGTTTAATGATTTGTACATAACTCAAACAATAGAAGATTTCTATTCTCCCTATACTTGGTATTCGACAAATACGTTTGATAATTTAGTTGGTGATGAGTTTATCGGGGCGCCAGGATTTGATGACATAAAAATAATATAAATGAGCTATTTTAAAATAATTGAACACTCAAAAATACAATATGCATATCCTCAGTGGAGTACTGTAGAAGAAACGATAAAAAACTTTGAGTATGAACATAATTTAGTGTTTGGTGAAATGTATTATAATGAAGCCTTTGAAATAGAGAAGGGTGTATGGAAAATGTTAAAACTAACAGACCCTAGAACATTTGAGTATAGAACGATAACAACAGACATTAAATTTTATGTTGATTATAAGTCAAGCGGATATCCACTTATGTCTAAAATAATTATATCTACCATAGATGATGCTCACATGAGTCTGTGGATGAAAAATAGAGATGAAGATAGTATGTCTTATTTTATAAGATATTTTGCAGATATCCCCATGTTACACTCTTGTGAATTTGAATATGATGCTTTTGTGAGAAGATTTTCATATCTAATAAGTAATAAAGAAATTATTGAAATAAGTTTTAATTAAAATCGGTGTTAAATTAAGTGTAAAACAATATAAATGAAGATTTTAGCAATAGACCCAGGAACATTTAAAAGTGGGTATGTTCTGTTTGAATCAAAAGGAAAGAAAGTACTTGAGTCAGGTGTAATAGAGAACGAAGATTTATTACACAGGAGTACTTGGTCTGATTGTGACTTGGTGGCTGTAGAAGGTGTTAAGTCTTATGGTATGAGTGTAGGAGATACTACCTTTGAAACTGTTATGTGGATAGGGAGGTATATTCAATATGCTGTATCTAATAAAATCCCGCACGCCATCTTATATAAGAAGATTGACATTAATCCTACGTTGTGTTTTAGCAACAAAGCTAAAGACACAAATATTAGGCAAGCTCTTTTGGATATGTTTGAGCCAACTGGTGGAGG
>Ga0138256_10004064_pt1 | contig 15538 bp, 12 predicted proteins | sample KNB2016incub_MG_FD_105486 | JGI IMG/M metagenome (GOLD analysis project Ga0138256, IMG submission 105486) | Active sludge microbial communities from wastewater in Klosterneuburg, Austria - KNB2014incub_MG | ecosystem: Engineered > WWTP > Activated sludge > Unclassified | place: Austria... | reverse complement strand
GCGCGATCCGAGGCGAGTGCCAGTAACGACGCCTTGGCCTGGGCCCAGGGGTAGCGCAGCATGGGGTAGGCCTTGTCGCTGCGCTCGAATACCGGGCTTGGCACCACGCCACCGCTGGCATAGACCTGATCGCCGCGCCCCGGCTTGACCTGTTGGCGCACACCTTCGACAGCGTAGGAGGTCTCGGTGTAGTAAATGATGGGCAGGTCCAGCACATCCAGCCAGACCACGGGCTGATCGCCATCGTGTCCGTGCTCATGCCACAGACCGGTAGGGGTAAGGATCAGGTCGCCGCGCTGCATGGGGCATTTTTCGCCATCCACCGTGGTGTAGGCGCCCTGGCCTTCCACGACCATGCGCACGGCATTGGGTGAGTGGTAATGACTGGGGGCCCACTCACCGGGCAACAACAACTGCATTCCCAAGTACATGGCGGGACTGGCCTTCATGTTCTCCAGGCCGTGGCCCGGGTTGGCAAGCACCAGTACGCGGCGTTCCGCCTTTTCCATGGGAGTGAGCTCGCCCGCTTGCATGAGGAGCGGACGCAGCGTGGCGTAGGGCCAGTGAATGGCCTGCGTAGCGCGCGTGGGGACATTGTGCGGCAACACGGCACGCAGACTGGGCCACAGCGGCACCAGGTTCTTGCGGGTCAACGCATCGCGGTAGTCTTGGGGCAAATCTTCTAGGCGACCGAGTTCATGCATGGTCTGTCTCCGGTAATTTGTTAGGGGGTGTTGGACAGTGGGTTGGATCGTAAAAGTCGATTGACATGCTGTAAATCCGCAGCCCTTAATATTCAGTATTCGAAATTCGAATAAAGGTCGGCATGAACACCATCGATATTCGCCTCTTGCAGGTGTTGGATGCGATTTACCGCACCCGTAGCGTGACCGGCGCCGCCACGGCGCTGGATTTGGGCCAGCCCGCCGTGAGCGTGGCGCTGTCCAAGCTGCGCCAACAATTTGGTGACCCGCTGTTTGTGCGCACCTCCAAGGGCATGGAGCCCACACCGTTGGGTGAGGGGCTGGTGCGTCCGGTGCGCAGCGCATTGGAGGCACTGGAAGTGGTGCTGGGCCACCGGGATACCTTTGAGCCGGCCACGTCCGAGCGCACCTTTCGCATCTGCATGACCGACATCAGTCAGTTGGTGCTGCTGCCCAAGCTGTGGGCGACCCTGCGCGCTACGGCGCCCAATATCCGCATCGAGATCATTCCGCTGACCAAAGACATTGCCCGCCTGCTGGAAAGCGGGGAGGCCGATCTGGCTCTGGGCTACCTGCCGCAACTGGAGGCAGGTTTCTACCAGAACGTGCTGTTTGTTCAGCACTTTGTCTGCATGGTCAGTGCCCACCACCCGCGCATCCAGCACGAGCTGACCCTGCACCACTTTGCGTCCGAAGACCATGCCGTTATCAGTTCGTCAGGCTCTGCACCGCTGTTGATTGATCAGGAAATTGCGCGCATGGGTATCAAGCGCAAGATTTCGCTGAAGATTCCAAACTTTATCGGCGCGGCGCTGGTGGTGGAGCACACCGACCTGATCATCACCATCCCTTCGCGCTTGGGCGATGTGCTGCATGGCCGTGGCGCCTTGCGCACCTTTGCGGTCCCGTTTCAGTTACCCCAGTACGAGGTCAAGCAGCACTGGCACGAGCGCTACCACAACGACCCTGGTTCACAATGGCTGCGCCGGGTGATTGCCGAGCTTTTAACGACGCGGCCGGCAGCCTAAACGGGCATCACCCGCCTGCAAGCTTCGGTTTGACCGCCAGTTGATGTCGAAAGGCGCGCGGCGATATGCCTGCAGCGCGCGCAAACACACGGCTGAAATGGGCTGGATCGGCAAAGCCCAACGCGTAGGCAATGGTGGCCACCCGCAGGTTGGTGTAGGCCAGTCGGCGCCGGGCCTCACGCAGCACCCGGGCATCCATCAGCCGGGAGGCAGGTTCCCCAGTGGCGGCGCGCACTACGCGGCTGAGGTGGGTGGGGGAAATTGACAGGGCCCTGGCATAGTCGGCAACGCCCCAGTGCTCCAGAAAATGCTCTTCCACCAACGCCTCAAAGCGCTGCAGCAGTTGCGTTTTTTCCAGATCGGCAGGGGTCCGCTCGCTGTGCGACATGCAGCGGGCGGTCAGCCCCAAAAGGGTTGCGCACAGGCCGCGCAGCACCAGGGCGCGGGCCTGGCCCAACCCGTTGTATTCGTCCCAGATTTGTTGCATGACGGCGCCCAGCGCGGCATCGACTGCACTGACAACGGGCTGTCCCAGCGTGTGCCGCACATCGCCCACCCCGGCCAGGATCAGGTCCAGTATTTCATCCGCCAGGGTCACTACAAAGCCTTGGGTGTCGGGCTCGAAGGTGAAGGCGTGCACGGCCCCGGGGGGCACGTTAACAAGCGTCATGGCGCCAAAGGGAACGGCGCGCCCTTCCAAATGCACCATGCCGGCACCACTTTGCACCAGCATCAACTGGTGCAGGCGGCCATGGCGGTGGGGTACCAGTTCCCAGTCGTGCAGCGAGGAACGGGCAGCGATGGTTTCGCAGTGCATCACGTCGGGGAGCTGGGTGGACTCGCCGAAGAGACCGTGGGACAGAACGATGCCGTTGTGGAGTTGCATGTTCGAATCGTACAAGTTTTGGATGGAATGCGGTATTGAAGCCAGCAGGCTTTGCCATTATTCTTCGTTCACGGTATGCCCGTCGCAGCTTTCAAAATCAGGAGACATTCACATGAAAACCAGCGTTTGCATTATTGGCGGGGGCCCATCGGGCCTCATGCTGTCCCAGCTCTTGCACCTCAAGGGCATTGACACCGTGGTTCTGGAGCGCCAGAGCCGCGAATACGTGCTGAGCCGTATTCGCGCCGGCGTGCTGGAGCACGGCTTTGCGGCCCTGATGCGCGAGGCCCAGTGCGGTGAGCGCATGGACCGCGAAGGCGAGATCCATGACGGCTTCATTATTGCCCACGATGGTCAGCAGAGCCGGGTCGATTTACACAAGTACAGTGGCGGCAGCTCTGTGGTGGTGTATGGCCAAACCGAGCTGACGCGCGACCTGTATGAGGCGCGTGACAAGATGAAGGGCATCGTCATCCACAACGCCGAGGACGTGCAGCCCCACGACCTGAAAACTGCCAACCCCTTTGTGACCTACCGGGATGGCGACGAGGTCGTGCGTATCGATTGCGACTACGTCATCGGTGCCGATGGTTTTCATGGTGTCAGCCGCAAGTCCATTCCGCGTGACGTGCTCAAGGAATATGAGAAGGTCTATCCCTTTGGCTGGCTGGGCGTGCTGTCGCGCACCAAGCCGGTGTCGCCGGAGTTGATCTACGCCAAGCACGAGCGTGGTTTTGCCCTGTGCTCGCTGCGCTCACAGGTGCTGAGCCGTTACTACATCCAGGTGCCGCTCTCCGACACGGTGGAAGAATGGTCGGACGAGAAGTTCTGGGGAGAACTCAAGCGCCGCTTGCCAGCCGAGGTGGCCGCGCGCCTGATCACCGGGCCGTCCATCGAAAAGTCGATTGCGCCCCTGCGCTCCTTCGTGGCCGAACCCATGCGCTACGGCAACCTGTTCCTGGCCGGCGATGCGGCCCACATCGTGCCGCCTACCGGCGCACGCGGTCTCAACAGCGCGGCATCCGACATTTACTACCTGTACCACGCCATGGTGGCGCACTACAAAAATGGTGATGATTCGGGGCTGGACAACTACTCCGCCAAGGCACTGGCCCGTGTCTGGAAGGCCCAGCGCTTCTCATGGTGGATGACGACCATGCTGCACACCTTTGCGGACGGTATCGGTTACGACCAGAAGCTGCAGCAGACCGAGTTGGAGTACCTGTTTTCATCGGAAAAGGCACTGGGTTCGCTGGCCGAAAACTACGTTGGATTGCCGTTTTAAATTCCGCGCGCCCAGGCTGACCGCAACGCGGCGGCTTGGGGGCGGTCGATGGCCGTACGCACCTCGGCCAACAGGCGGGGCTTTTCGGCACCCAGCGTACCCTTGAGCACCAGCCAGTTGGAGGCGTGGTCGCTGCGAAACACTGTGCGTTTAAGGTCCAGCGCTTGCAGCAGTTGTTCAATCTCACGGAATAATTCATGTGGGTCCAGCGGTTCCCACTCGGGGAAGCCCTGGCGAAAGCGGGCCTCGCCTTGCGGAAAGCTCACGACCAGACTGGCCAGAAACTCGGGTTGGGTGGCGTTGGCCAGACGTGCGGACTGTAGCGCGTGCTGCTGGGTCAGCACCCGCCCGCCCAGTCCATTGAGCAGCATGACGGAGCGGGTGATGCCGGCAGCACCCAGCTTGTCCAACGCATCGCTGGTCGTCGCAAAAGTCTCGCCTTTGTTGACGCGCTGCAGCACTGTGTCGTCACCAGATTCCGCACCGACATAGGCCAGCGTCAGGCCGGCCTGTAGCAGGTCGCGCAGGTCCTGCACACTCTTGCTGCGCACATTGCGTGGCAAACAGTAACTGGAAATCCGCCGCACGTGGGGCAGGTGCGTGCGGATGGCCGTCAGCACCGCCATCAGCCGCCGGGTGGACAGCGCCATGGCATCGCCATCTCCCAAAAACACGCGCTGAACCTGGCTGCCAAATTGCTCTGCGCAGCGCTGGATAGATTGCAGCGTCTCGGCCTCGTCGCGCACGGCAAAGGCCTTTTGCGGCTCGGTGTACATCTCGCAGTAGGTACATTGGTTCCACGAGCAGCCGTTGGTCACCGGCAAAATCAGCGACTGTGCCTCGCTGGGTGGTCGAAACACTGGATTGATGTAGTGAATGGGTATAGTTGGATGCACAAAATCGACTCCATGCAGAAAGGCGCAGGCGCTCAATTGAACACCCATCTTAGTGCAACCAGCGCACTCGACCAATTGCTGGACTTGTTCCAGTTGGAAACCATTCAGGACGACCATTTCATCGGGCAAAGCCTGGATCTGGGCTTTCGCAACCTTTTTGGTGGTCACATTTTGGGCCAATCACTGGTGGCCGCAGGCAACACCTGCGCGCAACGCCGCGCCCATTCGCTGCATGCCTATTTCATCCGGGGAGGTGATCCTCTGGCGCCGATTGATTACAAGGTGGAGCGCGTGCGCGACGGCAACACCTTCAGCGTGCGCCGGGTGGTCGCATCGCAGGCAGACAAGGCCATCCTGATCCTGTCGGCGTCCTTTCAAGCGGATGAGCGGGGGTTTGAGCACCAGCTGCCAATGCCGCAAGTGCCTGCGCCCGAATCGCTACCCAGCGCTGCCCGCAGCAGCCGTCCGGTGCCGGAGTTGATCCCCTTGCAGGCGGGCGCCCAGGGGACGCCTGATCTGGCCTTCGACATTCGCCCCATCGACCCAGTGGACCCCTTCCACCCTGAGAAAAGGCCACCCCACCAGTCGATTTGGTTTCGCGCTGCCGGCCCAGTGCAGGGCGATCAGGCCTTGCACCAGTGCCTGTTGGCCTACGCTTCGGATTTTGGTTTGCTGGGCACCAGCCTGCGGCCCCACGCCGCCACTTACTACCAGCCGAACATGGTGACCGCGAGCCTGGACCATGCCATGTGGTTCTACAACGACTTCCGCATCGACGATTGGTTGCTATATGACTGCACAAGCCCGGCCGCCAGCCAAGCGCGGGGCCTGAACCACGGCAATATCTTTCGCCGTGATGGAACACTGGTGGCCTGCGTCACGCAGGAAGGCCTGATCCGGCGCGTGCCAGGCGTGTAGGCGCCTAAACGTCTAGGCACATTTTGGGTGTCTAGGTCTTGGCCACAAAGGCCTGGCGCAGGGTCTGAGGATCGAAACCCTGGGCGGCAATGGTCGAAATCAAGGGAAACAGCAGCAACTTGCGGTCCTGCTGGAGAACGGCAGCGTTGGGTAATAGGGGCGCATAGCGCAATGGCAGCGGTAAATTCCCTAGCGAGACGCTGGTTTGTGATTCGGAGACACTGGCGTTTGTGTAGAAATATCCCATTCATTCTGGAGAGACACCATGAACAAACGCGCATTCCTGGCCACCTCGGCACTCGTTGGCCTTATGCCCCTGACCGCGTTGGCGGCTGCCAAGACTCCAGCGCGCGGGCCGGTGCTGCTCACGGTCAGCGGGGCCATCATGCGTTCCAACCGAGGTGCGCTGGACCCGGCGCTGGACCAGATGATGGCCAAACATGGCCTGAAGTTTGACCGTGCCATGGCGTTTGATGCGGTCGATTTGTACCGTCTGCCGGCCGTCACGATCCGCCCGACGCTGGAATACGATGCCAAGCCCCACACGCTGTCCGGCCCGTTGGTCAGTACCGTGCTGGCTGCCGCCGGTGTGGCGCTGGACGGCGCCTTCACCATTGGCCTGCGGGCTGTGGATGGGTACAACGTCAATGTAAGCTTGGCCGAGTTACAGCGCATGCGCATGCTGGTGGCCACCCATATGGACGGCAAGCCGCTGACCTTGGGTGGGCTGGGTCCGCTGTGGGCTGTGTTTGACGCTGGGGCGGTCGCACCCTACAAGGACCAGCCACTAAAGGAGCGCTTTGCCCAATGCCCTTGGGGGCTGTACCACATGGACGTGCAGAAGACCTGAGCTGGTTGTAGCTGGTTAAAACGCAGATAGCTACAATTTTTGTAGCTATCTATGTATATTTGACGAGGGCTAGAGGCCTATTTTTCTTGTAACTATTTGGTGTTGACGTTGATGCCGGCAACGGCTTCCACCTCGACCAGACAGTCGTAAAACGTGGGCCCCTGGCCCATGTCGGTCAGCTTCTGGCTGGTGAGCTGGTTGACGTTGGTGCCGGCCAGCCCCAGCTTGCGCCACCAGAGCCCCATCCCATTGACCACGCCGGCACGGGCGCGGGAAGACACTACGGCCTTGCAGCGGTATTCGCCACGCCGGTTGAACACGCGCACCACGTCGCCCGAGCGAATGGCGCGGGACTGGGCGTCACTGGCATGCATCTCCAGAATGGGCTCGCCCTCCATGTCGCGCAGGCTTTTCACGTTGACAAAGGTGGAGTTGAGAAAGTTGCGCGCAGGCGGTGAAATCATGGCCAGCGGGAACTCACTTGAAGTACCCACCGCCTCGTGGTTGGGCACATGGTCTGGCAGGCCGTCCTGCCCTTGGGCCTGCAGGCGTGCACTGAAAAATTCACAGCGCCCGGATGGCGTGGGAAAGCCGCCTTGGGCAAACGGGGCCTCGGCCACTGGCAGGGTGGCATAGCCGTGCTTTAAGAGCACCTCAAAGTCCACGGCATCGCCATAGGCGGCGCGGCACATGGTCAGATCGCTGTCGGTAAAGCAGGGGTCGCTCAAACCCATGCGCTGGGCCAGTTCACGAAAAATCTGGGTATTGGACTTGGCTTCGCCCAGCGGCGCAATGGCGGGTTGGTTGAGCAGCACATCGGTGTGGCCGTAGCTCAGGTGGATGTCCCAATGCTCCAGTTGCGTGGTGGCGGGCAGGATGTAGTCGGCGTAATCAGCCGTGTCGGTCTGGAAGTGCTCCAGTAACACGGTAAACAGGTCCTCGCGGGCAAAACCAGCTGCCACTTTGGCGGATTCGGGGGCCACTGCCACCGGGTTACTGTTGTATACAACCACCGCCTCAATGGCCGGGCCAAACTCCGGGGAAGCCGGGCGCAGCAAGTCGTCCCCAATGGTCACCATGTTGATGGTGCGGGGTGTGCGCCCTGCCAGCAGTTCGGGGCGTTCCAGGGCTTTGGTGTTCACCGGAAACTGGCTGGAACTCGACAGCAACACCCCGCCTGCGCGGTGGCGCCAGGCGCCAATGAGTGCGGGCAGGCAGGCAATAGCGCGCACGGCATTGCCGCCGCCGTGCACCCGCTGCAGGCCGTAGTTCATACGGATGGCAGCCGGCTCTTTGCGCTGCAGGCAGCCACCGTAGTCGCGGGCCACTGCGCGCACCTGCTCGGATGGGATGCCGCAGACCTGGGCCGTGCGTTCTGGCGGCCACTGCAGCGCCCGCGCGCGCAAGGCATCCCAGCCCAGGGTGTAGCGCTGCAGGTAGTCGTGGTCCAGCCAGTCGTTCTGGACCAGTTCGTGCATCAAACCCAGCGCCAGGGCCGCGTCGGTGCCGGGCAGCAGGGCTATGTGCTCGTGGCATTTATCGGCGGTTTCGGATTTACGCGGGTCAATGCAGATCAGCTTGGCGCCATTGCGCTTGGCTACCTGGGCGTAGCGCCAAAAGTGCAGGTTGCTGGTGATGGAGTTACTGCCCCAAATGATTATGAGCTTGGACTCCGCAAAGAATTCGACCCGCATGCCCACCTTGCCGCCCAGGGTCTGGGTCAACCCTTCGCTGCCAGCGGAGGCGCAAATGGTCCGATTCAGCAGGGACGCCCCCAACTGGTGGAAGAAGCGTTCGGCCATGCCGTCACCCTGCACCAGGCCCATGGTGCCGGCGAAGCTATAGGGCAGGATGGCCTGGGCCGCCTCAGGCCCCCGGTTTACGATGGCTTGGAGGCGCTGGGCAATGTCAGTCAGCGCCACGTCCCAGCTGACCGGTTCGAACTGGCCCGCCCCCTTGGGGCCGCTGCGCTTGAGCGGATGCAAAATGCGTTCGAGGTGGTAGGTGCGCTCGGTGTAGCGCGACACCTTGGTGCACAGGGCGCCGTCGGTGTGCCGGTGTGCCGGGTTGCCCTGGACCTTGGTGGCCACACCATCTTGCACTGTGGTCACCAGGGAACAGGTGTCGGGACAGTCGTGGGGGCAGGCTCCCAGCACCTCGTGGGTACCGGTCACCTGGATGGGAAAATGAGAATCACGCATGCCCGGCATGGTAAGGCTTGCGGCGCAATAATGCTGAATTGACCCAACTAAAACCCCGCTGCCCGCTATGAAACTGATTGATGAAATCGTCACCGCCGCGCCGGCCATTGCTGCCCTGCGCCGTGACCTGCACGCGCACCCAGAGCTGTGTTTCAAAGAAGTACGCACGGCCGACGTGGTGGCCGCGCAGCTCACCCAATGGGGTATTCCCGTGCACCGGGGCTTGGGTACCACCGGCGTGGTGGGCATTGTCAAGGCGGGCACCTCGGACCGGGCCATTGCCCTGCGCGCAGATATGGACGCCCTGCCTATGCAGGAGTCCAATACCTTTGCGCACACCAGCCAACACGCCGGCAAGATGCACGCCTGTGGCCACGATGGCCACACCGCCATGTTGCTGGCTGCTGCCCAGTACCTGGCCACCCACCGCAACTTTGACGGCACGGTGTACCTGGTGTTTCAGCCAGCCGAGGAGGGGGGTGGTGGCGCTCGCGAAATGATCAAGGACGGGTTGTTTGAGAAATTTCCGGTGCAGGCGGTGTTTGGCATGCACAACTGGCCGGGCTCAGAAGTGGGGCATTTTGCGGCCAGTGCCGGACCAGTGATGGCATCGAGCAACGAATTCAGGATCACCATCCGCGGCAAGGGCGGGCACGCGGCCATGCCGCACAACGCGCTGGACCCAGTGCCGGTGGCCTGCCAGATGGTGCAGGCGTTTCAGACCATCATCAGCCGCAACAAAAAGCCCATTGATGCGGGTGTCATTTCGGTCACCATGATCCATGCCGGCGAAGCCACCAACGTCATCCCCGACAGTTGCGAGTTACAGGGCACGGTGCGTACCTTCAGCATTGAGGTGCTGGACATGATCGAAGAGCGCATGCGCGAGATGGCTGAGCACACGGCAGCAGCCTTTGGACTGGAATGCAGTTTTGAATTTGTGCGCAATTACCCGCCCACCATCAATTCGCCTGCCGAGGCCGAGTTTGCCCGCCAGGTGATGGTCGGTATCGTGGGCGAGGACCGCGTGCGGGCACAGGAACCGACCATGGGCGCCGAAGACTTTGCCTACATGCTGATGGCCAAGCCTGGCTGCTACAGCTTCATCGCCAATGGCGACGGCGATCACCGCGAAATGGGCCACGGAGGCGGTCCGTGCATGCTGCACAACGCCAGCTACGACTTCAATGACCGGTTGATCCCATTGGGCGCCACCTATTGGGTCCGTCTGGCAGAGGCGTGGTTCTTGCGATAGGGGCGCAGTCCTAGCAGGCGGGGAACCGCACGGCCGCCATTTGCAACAGGCCGTCAAAAATCAGGTTGTCCACCAGTTCAAACGGCAGCGACATGCTTGGCGCCATCTTCCAGCCCGCACCCCCGGTCATGATGCACATTGGTTCGGCACCGCAATGCTGGCGAACGTGCTGGACCATGCGTTCTACTGCGCCAGCAATGGCATAAGTGCCACCACTGGTCAGCGCGTCGCTGGTGTTGGTGGGAAATTCCTGCACTTCGCCGGTGGGTACGTGCAGGCCGGCGGTGCCGGATTCCAGGGCGCGCAGCATGATGCCGTGGCCCGGCAGGATCAGTCCACCCAAAAACTTGCCGCTGGCATCCACCGCTTCCACGGTCACAGCGGTTCCCACCATCACCACCACCATGGGGCGTGGTGCGCCTTGGGCCAGCATACGGTGGTATGCGCCAATCATGGCGACCCAGCGGTCGGCGCCCAAGCGGGTGGGGTGGTCGTAGCCATTGCGCAAGCCCGCCTCGGCCTCGCTGGAAACCACCCACTGCGGCGACACATCCCATAACTCCATCTGCTCCTGCAGGCGGCGTTTGACTGCGTCGGCGGCGACCACGCAGCCCAGGATGCAGTGGGGTGCTGACAAACCATTCCAGGCGCCATCGGAGAGTCTGTCAATATTTTCCAGAAACTCCGCGCCTTGGGCCAGGAGCAGGGCGTCAGGACGGGGGGACGCATATTGCGCCCATTTGAGGCGCGTATTGCCGATATCCAGAGCCAAAAAAGTCATGGCTGATTATCCCTGCCGCCAGGGCAGCCCCCGCATACGCCAGCCCCCCTTGTTGCCACGGTGGGCCTGGGCGTCAGGGTCGCCCTCAAAACCCTCCAGAATGTTGTAAGCCTCCAGGCCGAGTTCGGTGGCGCGTTTGGCGGCGGCGACCGAGCGCACGCCGCTGCGGCATAGCAGCACGACCTTTTTGCCGGCCGGAACCGCTGCACGCAGGCCTTCATCAAAACCGGGGTTCATGGCCATGCCAGGCCATTGTTTCCAGGCCAGGGTGACAGCACCGGGTACAAAACCCACCCATTCGCGTTCGGCATCGGTGCGCACATCTACAAGTACGGCGTCGCCAGCCAGCCACCAGGCACAGGCCAGGTTTGCGGACACGTCACCGGCGTAGCCAGGTGCCGGCAGCACGGCGTGTATCTGCGTGCCTCCAGCGTCGTGGCGCAAGCCAGACATCTGATTGGCTGGCACGGCCTCATCGATGCGCTTGGGGCGGGGCAGGTTCAGGGCCTGCATGATGGCCACAAACTCGTCCATCGTTTTACCAGCCACGCGGGGGTTGCCGGTGCGCTCGGCGCCGATGGTGGTGTGGGTATGCCCGTGGTAGTCGTGTCCTGGCCAAACCAGGGTGTCATCGGGTAGTTTGAACAGAACTTGGGTGAGGCTGTGGTACATCTCCTCGGCGCTTCCCGATTGGAAATCGGTACGGCCGCAACCATTGATCAGCAGCGTGTCGCCCGTGAATACATGGTTGTGCCAGAGGTAGCACATGCTGCCGGCGGTGTGGCCGGGTGTATGCAGGGCGGTGAGTGCCTCGTTGCCGAAATGCAGCACACTGCCATCCACCAATTGCATTGCCGCTGTATCAATGCCGCAGCCACTGGGCGCGGCGGTTTGGGCGCCGGTGTGCTCGGCAAGCCGCGCGGCACTGGTAATGTGGTCGGCGTGGGCGTGGGTTTCCACCGTCCAGGCCAGGGTGAGCCCATATTGGCGCAGCACCTCCAGGTCCCGGTCCAGTTGTTCGTCTACCGGGTCAATGATGATTGCCTCACGCGTGCCGGCGTCAAAGACGATGTAGGTGTAAGTGCTGGATGCGGGGTCAAAAAGTTGAATGGGTTGCATGGGGCTCCTTCTAACGGGCAAGGCCTCTACGACAAGAAATCAAGATGGAATGTAATGGATTTGAACGACCATTTGTCGAAGGTGAAATTGGTGCCACGTAAGCCGGAGGATGGCCAAATGGTTTACAGTTGACGTTTACGTAAACGTCAATCGTGCGAAGCGCAGCACGGTGATTTAGGAGCCCCGCATGAGCAACCTGTCCGCCGAATTCAAAGCCATGGCCAACTACCGGCCTGCGAACAAGGTGCGTTTTGTCACCGCTGCCAGCCTGTTTGACGGCCATGACGCCGCCATCAATATCATGCGCCGCATTCTGCAAAGCATGGGTGCCGAGGTGATTCACCTGGGCCACAACCGCAGCGTGGATGATGTCGTTACGGCGGCTTTGCAGGAAGACGTGCAGGGCATTGCCATCAGCTCCTACCAGGGCGGTCACGTTGAATATTTCAAATACATGGTGGACCTGCTCAAGGCGCGGGGCGGTTCTCACATTCGGGTGTTTGGTGGCGGCGGTGGCGTGATCGTGCCCAGCGAGATTGCCGAGTTGCAGACCTACGGCGTGACCCGCATTTACAGCCCCGAAGATGGCCAGCGCATGGGTCTGGCCGGCATGATTGGCGAGATGGTGATGCGCTGCGACCAGGATTTGTCTTCCTTTGCCCCCACCTCGCTCGATGCTATCCAGGGTCACAGCCAGCAAGCCTGGCGCGCGCTGGCCCAACTGATTACCGGCCTGGAAGGTTTTGATGAAAAACACCCGCTAGCCCTCGAATTGCGTACACAGGCCGCTACAAAAAAGATACCGGTTCTGGGTATTACCGGCACCGGTGGTGCCGGCAAATCGTCGCTCACCGATGAGCTGATCCGTCGACTGCGCCTGGATCAGGGCGACGCGCTGCGGTTGGCCGTCATATCCATCGATCCGTCCCGCCGCAAAAGCGGTGGTGCGCTGCTGGGTGACCGCATCCGCATGAACGCCATTGGCCCCTGGCAGAACGGCGACCGGGTGTTCATGCGCAGTCTGGCTACACGCGACTTTGGCTCCGAGATCAGCCAGGCACTGCCCGACGTGATTGCCGCCTGCAAGGTAGCGGGTTTTGATGCAATCATTGTTGAGACTTCGGGCATTGGCCAAGGCGACGCCGCCATTGTGCCGTTGGTGGATGTGCCGCTGTACGTGATGACGCCCGAGTTTGGCGCTGCCAGCCAGCTGGAAAAGATCGACATGCTGGACTTTGCGGAGTTTGTGGCCATTAACAAGTTCGACCGAAAGGGCGCCAACGACGCCCTGCGCGACGTGTCCAAACAAGTGCAACGCAACCGCGAAGCCTTCAGCACGCCACCCGACAAAATGCCGGTGTTTGGCACCATGGCCGCGCGCTTCAACGACGACGGCGTGACCGCCCTGTACCAGGCGCTGCTGCCGCGCTTGCAGGAACTGGGCTTGCCAGTAAAGGGCACCGGGCTGTTGCCGGTAGTGAACGTGCGTTTCAGCTCCAACCAGACACCCGTGGTGCCAGCGGCCCGCACCCGCTATCTGGCCGAAATCAGTGATACGGTGCGCAGCTACAAGCAACAGGCTCGCGCGCAGTCCCGTTTGGCCCGCGAGATCCAGCAGCTCAACGAAACAGCCCGCATGCTGCAGGACGATGACGCCGCCCGCGATGGTGCCAAGACCACGGTGCTGCGCCTGGCTGGTGAACGCGCCGAGCGCCAGGACCCGGCCGCCAAGAAGCTCGTGGCCCAGTGGCCAGAAATGCAGCGGGCCTATGCCGGCGACGAGTACGTGGTGAAAATCCGCGACAAAGAAATCCGCACTGCGCTGACCACCAAATCTCTGAGCGGCACCACCATCCGCAAGGTGGCCCTGCCCACCTACGAGGACCATGGCGAAATTCTCAAGTGGTTGATGCTGGACAACGTGCCCGGCAGCTACCCCTACACCGCCGGCACCTTCGCCTTCAAGCGCGAGGGCGAAGACCCGACCCGCATGTTCGCCGGTGAAGGCGACGCCTTCCGCACCAACCGCCGCTTCAAATTGCTGTCGGAAGGCATGGCAGCCAAGCGCCTGTCCACTGCGTTTGATTCGGTCACGCTGTATGGGAATGACCCGGACGTGCGTCCCGACATCTACGGCAAGATTGGGAACAGCGGCGTGAGCATTGCCACACTGGATGACCTGAAGGTTCTGTACGGCGGCTTTGATTTGTGCAACCCGGCCACCAGCGTGTCCATGACCATCAACGGCCCGGCGCCCAGCATTCTGGCCATGTTCATGAATGCGGCCATCGACCAAAACCTGGAAAAGTTCAAGACCGACAACGGCCGCGAACCGACCGATACCGAGACCGAAAAAATCCGCGAATGGGTGCTGGCCAATGTGCGCGGCACCGTGCAGGCCGACATCCTGAAAGAAGACCAGGGCCAGAACACCTGCATCTTCTCCACTGAGTTTTCATTGAAGGTGATGGGCGACATTGCCGAGTATTTTGTGCACCACAACGTGCGCAATTTCTACAGCGTGTCCATCAGCGGTTACCACATCGCCGAGGCCGGTGCCAACCCCATCAGCCAGTTGGCCTTCACACTGTCCAACGGTTTCACGCTGGTCGAGGCGTATCTTGCACGTGGCATGCACATTGACGACTTTGCGCCCAACCTTTCCTTCTTCTTCAGCAACGGCATGGACCCCGAATACACCGTCATGGGCCGCGTGGCGCGCCGCATCTGGGCCGTGGCCATGAAAGAAAAATACGGTGCCAACGAGCGCAGCCAGAAGCTGAAGTACCACATCCAGACCAGTGGCCGCAGCCTGCACGCGCAAGAGATCCAGTTCAACGACATTCGCACCACGCTGCAAGCCCTGATCGCCATTTACGACAACTGCAACAGCCTGCACACCAACGCGTTTGACGAGGCCATCACCACGCCCACCGAAGACAGCGTGCGCCGCGCCATGGCCATCCAGCTCATCATCAACCGCGAGTGGGGTCTGGCCAAGAACGAAAACCCCAACCAGGGCGCCTTCATCATCGAAGAACTCACCGAGCTGGTGGAGGAGGCCGTGCTGGCCGAATTCACCGCCATTGCGGATCGGGGCGGCGTGCTGGGTGCCATGGAAACCGGCTACCAGCGCGGCAAGATTCAGGACGAGAGCATGACCTACGAGATGCTCAAGCACACCGGTGAGCTGCCCATCATCGGCGTCAACACCTTCCGCAACCCGCATGGCGATGCTGTGATGGACAAGCTGGAGCTGGCCCGATCCACCGACGACGAGAAACAGAGCCAGCTGAAGCGTCTGGCCGACTTCCATGCCACGCACGCAACGGAGTCACCCGCCGCACTCCAGCGCTTGCAACAGGCCGTCATTGAAAACAAGAATGTGTTCGAGGTGTTGATGGATGCGGTGCGGGTGTGCTCGCTGGGACAGATCACCAATTCGCTGTTTGAAGTGGGTGGGCAGTACCGACGCAATATGTAGGTCTTGCCGTCGGCCTTTGCTAAACTCAAGCGATAGCAAAGTCTTCAGTGCTTGTGGCCCAGCTTGCGGTAGACCGTGGCGCGGCTGATGCCCAAAGCCTTGGCTGCGGCGGCCACGTTGCCTCGCGCATG
>Ga0138256_10004063_pt1 | contig 15538 bp, 8 predicted proteins | sample KNB2016incub_MG_FD_105486 | JGI IMG/M metagenome (GOLD analysis project Ga0138256, IMG submission 105486) | Active sludge microbial communities from wastewater in Klosterneuburg, Austria - KNB2014incub_MG | ecosystem: Engineered > WWTP > Activated sludge > Unclassified | place: Austria... | reverse complement strand
CCAACTGTTGGAACTGGAGGACCGGTTGGCGGCCCGACAGGTCTATTTACCGTTTACGACAGCTCGACTTTGAGAAAGGGCGAATACACTTTGAGTGCTGCCCTGAGTAACTACGACCGGGATCCGGGTGATGTTGATATTACCTCGGTTCCGCTAAGCTTTCAGGTTGGCCTGTCGAACAGGTTTGAATTGTTCTTCTCAACCGAAGGCTGGAGGGGCGTTAAGGTGAATTCTCCGCGTAACCTCTCGAGCTTTTATCTGCCGAACTCGCAATCTGTTTTTGGCACCACGCTTCGCGTGCCGGGCGCAATCGTACTCGAGCCGGGAACTGGAACACGTGCGATTTACCGACCGATCGGATCGCCTTTTGCGCAGTTTCCTTTCAATGGTTCTACCTTCTACACGCCAAATCTCGGAACGGCCGTTAATACATTTGGCCCGCCGAGAGTTGGAAGTGCCGCGGACCTCTTCCCGGGCGTTGGCTCGGTTTATGGAAGCATTCTTCCGGGTGTTGTGCTGACGACCCAGGTTATCTCGGCTAATGGAAATACTGCACCTGCCAGTTTTTCAACAATGCCGTCATACCTGAATGATGCTCCTTTTATCAATCGCACCTGGGGCACCTCGTCATTCAACACCGCAGAGGCTGGATTCAAATGGCGTTTCAACGATTCGATGGCCGCGTGGGGACACGGCATAACGGCTTTCTACCGCTATTATATGGATAAAGCCGATGATTTTAACGGCTTTAACATGATGCAGCGTGGAGCTGGCCGCGGCAGCCAGTGGGGCGATATCGGCCTGACTTACTTCATTGATGCACGTGCGACCAAGTGGGCTAATGTTTCATTTAACGCCGGGTATGTTTATACCAGCAAAGTTAACGGAACATTTGGCAGCAGCGAGTTCACGATGTTCGATCCGGGTGATGAACTTCACCTCGCGGTCGGTGTGGATTTCCCTGTTAACAAGTACTTCCAGCCGATCCTTGAGTTCCGTTCATTGGATTATGTCGGCGGCCGTACGCAAAATGCCCTCGAGCAAAACCCGAAAGATGGTATCGCTGGCTTCCGTGTTTATCCGCGTCGCTGGTTTGGATTTGGATTTGCATATCGCCACAACTTTAATCAGCAGGATTTCAGCAGCTTTGAGGATGACTCGACTACGAATACAGTAACCGTCCTTTGCGGCCCAGTGCCGCTTCCGGGCTGTGTGCCGACGACGACAACCGTTACAACGACGGGTGTTCCGCGTGGTATGCGTACCTCCAGCGACGGCCACGGCTACATCGCAAACTTCTGGATTGGCCGCCGCGACAAGCGTAAAGGCGAAGTCGTTAACCAGCCGGCAAATGTCGATTCGGTCACGCTTGGTGCAACCGTAATTACGCTTCCTTGCCGACCGGGAACATCTTCCAAATCCGGTGCTTGCAGCGACAGCAACAAATCAATCAGCGTTGCAACCAGGGCAAGCGATCCTGAGAATGATGTTCTTACCTACAACTACACCGTCTCAGGCGGACGTATCGTTGGTACGGGTGCAAACGTCACTTGGGACCTTAGCACTGCCCAGACCGGAACATATACAATTGTGACCGGCGTTGATGATGGGTGCGGAGTTTGCGGCCGTACGGATACCAAGACGATCACCGTTCGCGAATGTCCTGACTGCGAACCTCCGCCAGTCGAAGCTCCGAAGTGCACCTGTCCTCCGTTGTCAGTCAGCGGTCCGGCCGGCATTACTCAGCCGGGCGAATCGATGACGTTTACTGCCAGCTCTAGCGGCGACGTGACGTATAACTGGACGGTCTCGGCAGGATCGATTGAGTCTGGCCAGGGAACGCCGAGCATAACGGTTAGGACTACGCCTGATATGGCGGGCAGCAATGTTACCGCAACCGTAACCATTGGCGGTCTTCCGGCAGCTTGTGCAAATAGCAGCTGTCAGACATCGGCCAGCGATACGGGACCGGTTGCAGCGAAGCCAACCGCGGTACCTGTAGATGAGTATGGTGCATTGAAAGATGACGACGTTAAGGCGCGTATTGACAACTTCTATATCCAGTTGAACAATAGTCCGAGTGCCCGCGGTTACGTCATTATATATGGCACACCGGCTCAGATTCGGCGGCAGAGAACCCAGATAAACAAGGCGATCGCGTTCCGTAAATATGATGCGAGCCGCATAACCTTTGTGGACGGACCGAATAACGGCTCACAGATGGTTAAACTCTGGATGGTTCCTGCGGGAGCGGAGAACCCAAATCCGTAAACCTTAACTTTGCATCATCGATGCAAACACAACCAAGACGGCCGGGACGATCATCACGAAGTCCCGGCCGTTTTTCTGTCGGACCGCTGCTCGCGACATGGCGGCGCCGGAGTTAATCCTTTACTTTAACTTTTTTCTTTCCATTCTCTATGCTTTCATGTAGAATCATAGATGCTTAGGCGCAGATCGTATACCTTACTAATCGATTATCTAATCCAAGGAAAATGGTCCTGGAAACGCCGGGGCTGTTCTTGACATCAAATCAAACGTCCGTCCCTATCGGTTGATCGGACAAGTTCGCGATTGTTCCTTTCAGATTTGCGCGGGAAATTTCAATATGCTGAATTTAAAGTCTCTTCGATCATATTTAACTCTTTTGATTGCGGGTGCCATTTTTCAGGCGTCGGTATTACCACTTTTGGGTTCCGATGATGCCGGATCAGTTCCGGCATATAATGACTGGCAAGTTGTTGGGCCAACCGGTGGTGATGTCCGCGTTATAGCAATTGATCCCAAGGATAAGAACCGACTGTACATTAGCACGCTGGATGGCCAGATCCATACATCGTCTGATGCCGGGCGGTCGTGGCGGCTACTCGCAAATCTAAATGAACCTGAATTGATCCTCGACCAGCTTTTTGTCGATTCACGCGATTCGCGTAAGATTTATGCCTCGGGCCACCGGCATAAGGCTCCCGGCGGATTTTTCCGATCCACGGACGGTGGTGTCACGTGGAAGGAATCAGATGAGTTGAAGAAGGAATCGATCCACTCGATGACGCAGTCGCCGCTTGACCCTAGTTTGCTCCTTGTGGGCACGACGCATGGTGTGTGGCGCTCAAAGGATTCGGGGGAAGATTGGGAAAAGATTTCGTCCGCAACCATGCCCGTAAATATCGATTCTCTAGTCCTCGATCCGCGTACTAATGACACGATGTACGCCGGTACTTGGTGGCGTGCCTATAAGTCCACTGACGCGGGAAAGAACTGGCGTCTAATTCGGGACGGTATGATCGATGATTCTGATGTTTTTGCAATTACGCTTGATCCGAAGAATCCCGAACATGTGATTGCTTCCGCGTGCAGCGGCATTTATCAATCGCAAAACGGCGGTGAAAAATGGTCCAAGATCAATGGTATTCCTTCGCAGTCACGTAGGACCCGCGACATCCTGCAGCATCCGACAATTCCGGGTACGGTTTACGCTGGAACTACGGAAGGATTCTGGATGACGAGCAACGGCGGCAAGACCTGGTCGCTGACGACGCAGCGAAACCTAGAGATCAATTCGATCGCCGTGCATCCTCAGGAACCAAATCGTGTCTATATTGGCACCAATAACTATGGCGTCATGGTTTCGACCGATGGCGGCCGCAATTTTACGCCTACCAACGAAAATTTTAGCAGCCGTTTTACCTATTTGGTCACGCCAGACGTTCAACTGTCGGATAGGCTTTATGCGGCAACACATAACACCGCTACGGGCGGCGGATTCTTTTTCCTCAGCAACGATAGCGGCCGAACGTGGCAGCAGGCCAAGAACCTGGATGTATCCAGAGTTCGAATTTTTACCGTCCGGCAAGATACAGCCAATCCAAACTTGATGTATCTGGGTACCAACATCGGCATTTTTAGGTCGATGGACCGAGGAGCGTCTTGGGCACAATTGATCGCTCCAAAGGCAACAAAAGCGGCACCTAAGAGGTCACCGGCCAAATCCAGTGCGAAGAAGCCGGTCAAGAAGACCGCGGCAGTTACTGCGAGGGCCGCGGCGCCGGTGCCGGCACCAGTTGGGCCGAAGCTGATTCGGGCCTTAACCGATAAGGTGACAATTATTGAAGTATTGCCCAACAATGCCGGCCTTCTCGCCGGCACGGATAAGGGGCTGTTTAGGACGACTGACGTTTCGAAAGGTTGGGAAAAATTGGCTTTGGGCGAAGGGATTAGTGAGAATATTTTTGCAATCCACGTTTCGGCTTCCCGCCCTGACACAATATGGGTTGGGACGGCAAACTCAGGCGTGCTGGTTTCGCATGACAAGGGTATGACTTGGGACCGCACCGGCGGAGCGGTTGACAACGTGCCTGTCAGCTCAATCATGTCTGATCCGAAACGTCCTGATTATGTTTACGTCGGTACGACGCAGGCATTTTACATTAGCCGCGACGGTGGTAAGAAGTGGGTACGTAAGGGCGGCGGGCTCTTGCTCGGCAATTACACCAGCATCTTGATAAATCCGGATAACACGGATGAAATGCTTGTGTCCAGCTCTTTTGAAACTGACGGCGGCATATATATTTCCACCGATGCCGGCAACAAATGGAAGCGCGTCGATACTAAGGATATGAAGCTGCCAAGCCGACGAGTATGGTCGATGGCCTTTGACCCACAGGATACAGGTCGGATTTTTGCAGCGACGCATTCGTCAGGCGTCTATAAAATTGAGCGAATTGCCCGAACATCGGCGGGCATGTAACAAGAATGTCTGAATTATATTGCGAGACGGCCATTAATTTGGCCGTCTCTTTTCGTTTCTAACTTGGACATACCGGATTTGGATTCTATAATTTGAACATCACAGGAGCCAGCGTTTTGAAGCAAGAGATCGCCCGCGAAACTACGCAGAGTACCGCTACGATCGCCGTGTCGCGATTGCCGTTTTCTGATATTCCTAAACAGTCGCGGCTCTTTATAGAGTATCAGGATAATCCGGCCGGCCTTACTCGCTATTATCCCAACGCTGTTACTTCACCTGAGAGTCTTCCTGCCCAAGCTACTGAAATATTGGCGAACTACAAAACGGATCGAAAGCTTTTGTGCGATGCTTTGGTCGAAATCAATACCGGAATCGGTGCAGGCGACGCAACATTCAAGAATATTGACCGGCTGCGGGACACAGATGCGTTGGCTGTCGTAACGGGCCAGCAGGCCGGCTTGTTTACCGGGCCATTGTACACAATCTTCAAAGCCTTATCTGCGGTTAAATTGGCTGAAACGCTTGCCAGCGACGGGGTAAAGGCTGTACCGGTATTTTGGGCCGCAACCGAAGACCACGATTTTGACGAGGTAGCAGAGGTATTTGTCATCGGAAAGAGCGGAGAGTTGGTGCGGTCAAATTATCGGCCTCTCCAGGATGTCAATAATTCACCCGTTGGCAAAGTCAAGATCGATGCAGAGATGGATTCGGTAATTGAGAGATTTTTCTCTGACCTGCCGGAAACTGAGTTTTCGGCCGACCTGCGGCAATTGCTTGCGTCTGCGTGGTCCGACGGAACGCTTTACGGAGATGCCTTCGCAAGTACCATGGCGTCGATTCTTGGCCGGTTTGGAATAATATTTTTCGACCCGCTGCATGAAGGGATCAAGAGGCTTTCGGTCCCGATCTATTGCGAAGCGATTGACAACGCGGAGCAAATCGTTAGCGGTGTGATCAATCGGAGCAGGGACCTTGAAAGGGACGGATATCATGCTCAGGTGCTGGTCGAAGATGACTACTTCCCGCTGTTTTGGCATGACGATTTTGGACAGCGATTGGCTCTTCGAACTACCGCGTCCAGAACCTATCGAGTTAGGGCGACCAATACGGAGTTTACGACGGCCGAGCTTAAGGAGATGGCACTGAATAGCCCTGCCAAGTTCAGCCCGGGCGTGATGCTTCGTCCCGTAGTGCAGGACTATATCTTGCCGACCCTTGCATACTTTGGCGGAGCCGCCGAGGTCGCATACTTCGCACAGAATAGTGTTGTTTATCGAACTCTGGGACGGCCAGTAACACCAATCCTTCACCGTCAGAGTTTTACGATTGTGGAGGCTCGACAGCGGCGAATTTTGGACAAATTCGGTCTTCGCCTCAAGAGTCTGTTCGAGGGACGTGACGCGATCGCCCTTCGGGTGGCCGAGTTCGGACTGGTACCGGAAACGGCCCGAATGTTCTCCGACGTTGAAGAAAAGATCAATACTGAATTGAACCGGATCGATCAGGCTGTTTCCACATTTGATCCGACGATTGCCGAGAGCCTGGCCAAGCGGCGGCGAAAGATCATCTATCATATTGCAGCCCTCCGGAGGACCACACTTCTTGCCGAATCGCGAAAAAATGATACTCTGAATCGGCAAATCGAGAACCTGTTTTCAACTCTTGTCCCCAATGGCCAGCTTCAGGAACGGTCGCTGAATGTCTTTTCATTTCTTAACAAATTTGGCCCGAATCTTGTCGACTGGATTTATGACGCGATTGACCTTGAGGACAATGGCCATCGGATAATCGAACTCTAGCATGAACAAGATCAAGATATTGTCCGATAATCTAGCGAATCAGATCGCCGCCGGCGAGGTGGTCGAGCGGCCGGCGTCGGTCGTTAAAGAACTCGTCGAAAATGCAATAGACGCGGGCGGCACCAGGATACAGATAGATATAGAACTAGGTGGCCGCCGCTTGATGAGGATTGGCGACGACGGGGAAGGAATGAGTCGCGATGACGCGATCTTGGCTTTTGAAAGGCATGCAACCTCGAAGATAAGGACGGCTGACGACCTGGCTCGAATCGGCACACTTGGGTTTCGCGGGGAGGCACTTGCTTCGATAGCTTCTGTCGCCAAAGTCGAGTTGATCACTAAAACCGAGGTCGATCCTGCGGCGTCGCGGGTTGTTTTCGAGGGCGGGAGACTCATCGATGTCAAGGACGCTGCTCGTGATACGGGGACGACCATCTCCGTCCGCGACCTGTTTTACAACACGCCGGCCAGGCGCAAGTTCATGAGGTCCGAGGCGACCGAAAACTACCATTTGACGAGCATCGTTACTCACTATGCTCTGGCCCATCCCGAGATCGCATTTAAGTTGACCAACAACGGCCGCGAGGTTATTCATGTTTCGCCCGCAAAGGACCTGCGGGAGCGGGCATTCCAAATTTTCGGTCGCGATTTGCTCGAAAGTCTTTTGCCGGTTGACGGAGGCCGCGAATATGTTGCACGGATCAGTGGTTTTGTTTCGGCACCGCGGGAACGACGTACGACTCGAGACTCTCAGTATTTCTTTGTAAATAAAAGGTTTGTTCGCGATAAGACAATTGCTGGAGGATTGCTCGAAGGCTTTCGCTCCGTCCTGCCTCATGGTATATATCCGGTTGCTTTCCTGTTTCTCGAAATGCCGCTGGAGGAGATCGATGTTAACGTCCACCCGGCAAAAACCGAGGTGCGTTTTCGCCGCGGCGAGGCGGTTAAGGATGTCATAGCGGAAGCAATAAGGACGGCGCTTGCCAAGGCTGGAATAACGGCCGATCCGAGATCTGAGCAAACAATCGAACGTGAACCGAAACCGTCGTTCGAACCGCCCGAATTCGATCCGCCGCTGATCGAGCAGGGCGGAATCGACTTTCGGCATGAGGAAGTGATATATCATGGCCCGCAAGCTTTACCCGAGATAAAGTCGAACGGCCTTGCGGCTGCCGCATATGCGCGGGCGGAGCAGAATGCGGACAGTTTTGAGCCGATTATTGTCGAGGCGAAGACGCCCGCTGAGGGATTTGTGGTCGAAGAAGGAATTGCTGTTCCCGATACGCGCATTTCTCCGTCAGCTTACGCCGAGCTGCCGCCGGTCGACTCGGCGGCGAAGGTTGCGAAGACAATTGAAATCGAAGCCCTTTCCGCGTCGAAAGTACAGCCGCTTGGGCAGCTTCATGAGAGTTTTATAATTGCTGTCGATGATGAAGGCTTGCTTTTGATCGATCAGCATGTCGCGCACGAGCGAATTTTGTTTGATAAATATCGCAAGGGCGAGGTCGAGCGGTCGATCGAATCGCAGAATCTGCTGCTTCCGGAAACCATAGACCTGTCGCCCGCACAATCTGAAGCGTTTCGGCTGATCGAGGGCGATCTTGAGTCGCTCGGTTTTGGTCTAATGCGATTGTCGGGCCGGACCGTTGCGATTAAGAGCATTCCGACTGATTTGCAGCCGGCCGAGGCTAGGAACCTATTTTCCGAAATCCTAGACACAATCGAAATTGAAAAGCGCGGTTCGCCAAAATCGACGCTTCGCGATGACATCGCGGCGAGCCTGGCGTGCAAAGCAGCAGTCAAAATAAACATGCGGCTAACGCCTGAAAAGATGCGTTGGATGATCGACCGGCTGCTGTTGACGACATCACCGACGACTTGTCCGCACGGCCGTCCTGTGATTTTACGGCTTTCGATGAAGGATATTGAGCGGGCATTTCATCGCACATAATGTCCATCAAACTTCAAGTTTGTCGGATCACAGCAGGCTGCCAAATTTAGGGTTGACTACATTCTATGGAAAATAATACCGACCCAAGGCCTGAGAGGCCAAACGAATTCTGGAAAAAGGTCTATGTGGCGGTAGTTATTACTACCATTGTGGTTGTAACGGCCCTATGGGCCTTTTCGCAATATTTCAAATAAGGACGATAAATGAGAGCTCTTGACTGGGCGATTGTGGTTGCGTATCTGGTGTATGTCATCTGGGACGGTATCAGGATGACAAAACACAGCGGCAGCAAGGAAGGCTACTTCCTGGCGGATCGCGGTCTGCCTTGGTGGGCGGTAGGCCTATCAGTTATGGCAACCCAGCTTTCGGCCATTACGCTTGTCGGCACGACGGGGCAGGCGTATAGCGACGGAATGCGGTTCATCCAGTTCTATTACGGGCTGCCGTTCGCGATGATCATTTTGTGTGTGACGGTCGTGCCGTTCTTTCATCGGGCAAATGTATTTACCGCGTACGAGTATCTCGAAAAACGATTTGATGTAAAGGTTCGCACGCTCACAAGTTTCTTTTTCCTGATTTCACGCGGCCTCGGAGTTGGTACGATCATCTCAGCTCCTTCTATTGTTTTATCGATCGTATTCGGTTGGAACCTGATCGCGACCATCTTTGCCATCGGCATGTCGACGACGATCTACACCGTCTTTGGCGGTGTTCAGGCGGTCACGTGGACCGATGTTAAGCAGATGATCGTCATTTTCTTCGGTCTCGGAGTCTGTTTTCTCGTTATCTTGTGGAGCTTTCCGCCCGGAGTATCGCTTGGCGATGGTCTGCATCTAGCTGGCAGCCTCGGCAAGCTCAGTATGGTCGATACGACCTTTGATCTGAAAGAAAAATACACGATCTGGTCGGGCCTGATCGGCGGGCTATTTCTAATGCTTGGCTATTTCGGCTGCGATCAGAGTCAGGTGCAGCGATTTCTGACGGCAAAATCCGTCGATGAAGGCCGCACGTCACTTCTGATGAGTGCGTTTCTCAAAATACCGATGCAGTTCGGCATTCTGCTGATCGGTATAATGGTTTTTATTTTTTACCAGTTTACGGCTCCACCGATTGTCTTTAATGCAGTCGAGGTGAGCAAGGCAGCTCAAACTGCGGAATTTCAACAAATTCAAGGTAAGTATTCGGACGCCCATGCCGAGCGGCGGGCGGCGGCTATCGGGTTTGATACCGAAAGCTCCGAATCGAGACAGGCATATATCGACGCGGATAAAAAGTTTAGCGAGAGCCGGAAAGAGGCCGTCGCTTACGTACGCTCTACCAGCAATCCGACGTTTAACGACGTCAATTATGTATTTCCGACCTTCGTGCTCGAAAACATGCCGATGGGGGTGATCGGGCTGTTGATCGCCGCAATTTTTGCGGCAGCTATGTCGTCGATTTCGGCAGAGCTAAATGCGCTGGCAACGGCAAGCACTATTGATTTTTACCGGCGGCTCTACGCCCCCGAGGCGACCGATTCGCACTATGTTATGGTCGGCCGGATCACGACGTTTATCTGGGGCATCTTTGCCTGTATTGTCGCGATTTTTGCAACCAATCTCGGTTCGCTGATCGAGGTTGTAAATAAATTCGGATCATTCTTTTACGGTTCACTTTTGGGCGTTTTCGTGCTGGCGTTTGTCGTCAAGCGTGCCCGACCCCGCGGCGCATTTTTTGGACTGCTATTTGGCATAACCTCGGTCTGGGTTGCAAGCCTTTATACCGATATTGAGTTTCTCTGGTTTAATGTCATCGGCTGTCTCGTAACGGTAATTGCCGGGTATTTCATCAGTTTGACCGTTCGCGGTGAGCCGGATAGAAATGTTGACGGCACGCAGAGTTTATGAGCATTAATAAGTTAGCAAAAGCATTTTCAGGCACCTTCGTTCTTTTGGCGGCCCTCGTGGTGATGTCGCCGCTCGCGGTCGTCCACTCGCAGATCAAGCCGGTTTACGACCGGGGCATCATGGGCCTTGGCCAGGCACTCAAGAGGCTGAATAGGACAGCGAGCGTTCTGATGATCGGTGCCCATCCTGATGACGAGGACACCGCGTTGCTATCTTACCTCGCGCGCGGCGAAAACGCTCGAACTGCATATCTCTCGCTTACTCGTGGTGACGGAGGGCAAAACATCCTCGGCCCGGAGCTTGGTGAGGCACTTGGGCTAATTCGAACCGAGGAGCTGATTCAGGCGCGTAAACTTGACGGTGCTCAGCAATTTTTTACCAGGGCTTACGATTACGGCTTTTCGAAAACACTCGCCGAGGCGAGAGGAAAATGGGATGAGAAGATAATCCTCTGCGATGCCGTGCGCATTATTAGAGAATTTCGGCCGCTGGTGGTCGTCTCACAATTCTCAGGGACGCCGCTCGATGGTCATGGCCAGCATCAATACGCCGGATATATCTCGCCACTGGCCGTTAAGGCAGCAGCCGATCCGGCGCAATGTACGGCATCGGGCAATCCATGGCAGGTTCGAAAATTCTATATGCGGCATCGCGGCACCGGCGAACCCAGGCTTCGAATAAATACGGGCAAATACGATCCGCTATTAGGCCGTTCGTATTTTGAGATTGCAATGGAAGCCCGCAGCCAGCATCGCTCTCAGGAGCAGGGCGTACTGGAACTACACGGCCAGCAGTCATCGTCCCTGAATTTGGCCGGTAGTGACGCAAAGGAAGCCGGTATCTTTGATGGTATTGCGATAATGGTTTACGGAGGTTCAGAAACCGCGAAGGCGATCTCAGATGCCGCCTCAGCCGCCGAGAGCGAACTCGACATTCACCATCCGGAAAAAATATTGCCGCACCTTGTCAAAGGCTACCGGGCTGCTGCGAGTCTTGGTGCAACTGAGGACTCAACAGGCTTTTACCGGACTAAGCAACTGGAATTCGCCGAGGCGATTCGGCTTGCTGCCGGCATACAGATAGACGCGCTGACAGATCGTGAAACTGTTGTTCCGGGCGATTCTATCCCGGTGGCCGTTAAGACTTTTGTCGGTGCGGGAACCTCCGCGAAGACCAAGGCAGTGACGATCATCGCACCAAACGGCTGGACGGTCACCGCGGACAAGGCACCGGGCGAGACCGGAAACCAGGGATTCGTTAGACGCGAAGCAGGTGATTTTGCTGCATATTATTCAGTCGCAGTTCCGGCAACGACACATCCGACGACGCCGTACTGGCTGGTCGATCAGCGCGATGGTGATGTTTTTCGCTGGAATGAGAATGATCCACAGCGTGGGTTGCCGTTTCACCGTCCGTTGCCGGCTGCTCGGGTTGAAATGACGGTACTCGATACGCCTGTCGTTTTCGAGCAGCCGGTCGAATTTCGTTACGCCGACGACACCCGCGGCGAGATAAGGCGGATAGTCCAGGTTGTACCGAGCGTCTCGATCGATATTGATCAGCCGCTCATGATCGTCCCGGCGAACAGCAAAGCTGTCTCACGTCAGATCGTAATGACAATCACGAACCGTTCGGATAAGCCGGTGACAGGAACTGTGGGGCTTAATATTAGTTCGGAAACCGATTGGCCTTATAAGGTTACAAACCGTACATTTGATCTCAAGAAACTAGGTGAGACGGCAACGATGACGTTTGACGTTACAATTCCTGCCAAAACAAAACCTGGCAGCTATCAGATAAACGGAAACGCAATGATCGGCGAATCTCTCGCTCAATCGGCCATGCACACCATCACTTACCCGCACATACAGACGCACCGCATTTACCGGCGGGCCGCGACGGATGTAAAGGTGTTTGACCTGAAGGTTGCTCCCGTAAAAGTTGGGTATGTGTCCGGCAGCGGCGACCGGGTTCCTGAGGCAATTAAGCAGATGGGGCTGAGCGTCGATTTGCTTGATGAGAAACAGATCGCTACTGGCAATTTGGCAGGGTATGACGTAATCGTGGTGGGCATCAGGGCCTCGGAGGTTCGTGCGGATTTTGTCGCCAGCAATCAGCGCCTGCTTGAATATGCGAAAAATGGAGGTACCTTGATTGTACAATACCAGCGCCCGGTCTATGCGAGTCTCGCACCATATCCGGTCCAAATGGGAAGCGCCCGTGTTGCAGAGGAAAATGCCGATGTAAAGATATTACAGCCGGAGCATTCAATCTTTAATTTCCCCAATAAGATCACTGAAGTCGATTTTATGGGGTGGGTTCAAGAACGAAATCTCTACAATTTCACGACGATGGACGCCAAATATACGGGTCTGATCGAGTCCCATGATTCGGGCGAAGCTGAGAATAAAGGCGGGCTAGTGGTGGCGAATATCGGGAAAGGAAGATATGTCTATTGCAGCTATTCCTTTTTTAGGCAACTTCCGGCAGGTGTCAGCGGAGCCTATCGATTATTTGCAAATTTGATCAGTCTTCCAAAAGCAAAAAAGTAAACTTCGACTGACTTATTCAATGACTAGCAGCATGTCACCGGCCCCGACGGCATCGTTTTCACTGACTTTTATATCTATAACGATTCCATCTTTTGGGGATTTCATCTCGTTTTGCATCTTCATGGCCTCGACGACGATGATGCCATCGCCTTTTTGGACGGCCTGTCCGGTAGAAACCAGGATACGAACGACTTTGCCCGGCATGGCTGACCGGACCTCCGCCCGACCGGATGTATCGCCTGAAAGATCAGCAACGCCACGTAGGCGTTTAGGGTCGATAATCTTGGCTTCAAGATGATCGACCCCGATACGGACATTATAGAACGAGCCGTCAAGCCCATTTTGGGCAACGGCTATTTCGTAAATGCGGCCGCGGTCCTTGATTAGATAAACATTCGGTTCGGTTTCGGAAACGTCGAGATCATAAACTCGATCGTCAACACGAGCCCTCATGGCCAGAGCGTTTGCTATGATCTCGACCTCCGAACTGCCATCTCCTGATTCAACCAGCAGCTTCATGCGGTTTTATTAGGCTGCGGTGTAATGCGCAGGTAGGGCTTGACCGCGTTCCAGCCAGCGGGAAACTTTTGTTTCGCTTCCTCATCCGATATGGTCGGAACGATAATGCAATCGTCACCATCATTCCAGTTTACGGGAGTTGCCACACTATAGTTGGCTGTTAACTGAAGAGAATCGATGACTCTGAGCAATTCATCAAAATTGCGGCCGGTACTCGCCGGATAGGTCAGTGTGAGTTTTACCTTTTTGTCCGGGCCAATTACAAAAACTGACCGGACGGTAAAGGTTTCGCTAGCGTTGGGGTGGATCATTTCATAAAGATTAGCGACCGCACGATCTTTATCAGCGATCATCGGAAAATTTACGGCCTGGCCCTGCGTTTCTTCAATGTCCTTTTCCCAACCTATGTGCGATTCGAGTGGATCAACACTTAGGCCCAGAATCTTTACGTTACGCTTGTCAAACTCCGGTTTCAACCTTGCGGCCATACCAAGCTCCGTCGTGCAAACCGGCGTGTAATCCTTTGGATGCGAGAACAAAACTCCCCAACTGTCGCCGAGCCATTCATGAAAATTTAGATTCCCCTGCGTTGTTTCTGCGGAAAAATCCGGTGCGGTGTCGCCCAATCTGATTGCCATTACGATCCTCCAATCTAGTTTTCTTCAAAGTATATAGTATACCTGCTCAGTTCTCATCCGTGCTGTCTCGATCAATCGGATTTTCGGGTTTTCGCAGGCGCAACAGGTGCAGTTTTTTCTCATCCGCCCGCAGCACTTCGACCGACATGGCAGGAAGGTTGATCACCTCACCGACCTTTGGCACGTAACCCAGTTCGCTGATAACAAAGCCCGCAATTGTCGTATAATCATCATCCTCGAGGTCGGCGTCGAACAGTCGCTCGATCTTGTCGATTTCGGTTGAGCCTAGCACGTCCCAGTATCCGTCGGTGCCCTCGACTATCTCGATTATTTCTTCCGGGCCGGTGTCCTCATCTTCGATCTCGCCGACAATTTCCTCGAGAATATCCTCAACGGTTATTAGTCCGGCAACGCCGCCGTATTCATCGATTACGATTGCTGCCTGGACATGGGTTCTCTGCATATCTTTCAGCAATTCAGCGGCCGTTTTCGTTTCAGGGATAAAGAGTGCATCCCGCAATATTTTACGAACTGAATTGTTTTCTTTACCTTCAGCCCACGCCTGCAGAATGTCGCGGACGTAAACCATGCCCAGAATATTATCGACATTGTCTCCGTAAACCGGCAGCCGCGAGTATTTTTCGCGAACGATCAGGTCCCGCGCGTCCTTGATGGTTGAGCCGATGGGTATCGAACAGATCTCAGTTCTCGGCGTCATAATCTCGCCGACTCGTGTATCGCCGAATTCCACGAGGGTTTCGATCATTTCGCGATCTTTACCTTCGATTATCCCTTCGGCCTCGCCAACCTCCATCAGCGCCTGAAAATCATCAGAAGCGTCTTCAGATCTTTCATCATTTGCATCCGGCGAGATCGTGGCTTCGATTTTCATTTTGTCTTTTGCCGACAAACGAGGATCGAGAACGCTCGCAAGAGACGTAGTTATCGAATACAGCGGTTGAACCAGTGGCAATAGAAATAGCAGTTTTTTGTCCGGATTGCTCGTTACTATCAGCCGAGGAAGAATTTGCCGAAAAATTACGGTAGAGACTAGTCCCGTAGCGAGGGCGACTGGCAATAACGTCGAGGGTTGTGGAACAAAGCGAAGTAGGATCAGAGTCAGAAGAATCGCGTACACGACCAGAAGGATCTGTATTGATGCGGACAGTGCAAACCGAAAGCGGGGCCTATTTTCCAGCATTCCTCTGAGAAGTTCGCCGGATGCCTCGTTGCCTTCCTCTTCCCCAACATCGGCTGCCAAACGCCGAAGGCTGACATCGGAGAGTCGCGAGAACGCCATATCGATGGTTGCTAAAAAGAATGTAGCAACAAGTATGACGACGGCGATAATCAACTCGATTTCCATATTCAAGGTTGAAACTTCCAGTTAATCGACGATATTTTTCCAGGTGCGACCGTCGTTCATCATGAGTTGATCGGACTCCT
>Ga0138256_10004059_pt1 | contig 15542 bp, 16 predicted proteins | sample KNB2016incub_MG_FD_105486 | JGI IMG/M metagenome (GOLD analysis project Ga0138256, IMG submission 105486) | Active sludge microbial communities from wastewater in Klosterneuburg, Austria - KNB2014incub_MG | ecosystem: Engineered > WWTP > Activated sludge > Unclassified | place: Austria... | reverse complement strand
CGTTAACAAATCTCGATCTGGCTGGCACTACAGGCCTCACTGCTGATTCTTTCAAAACGATTGGCGTGTTGAGGAACCTGAAAAAGCTGCGGCTTGATGGATGCGAATGGGTTAGTGACCAAGTGATAGAGCAGCTTTGCACGTCCAAGAGTTTGAGCGATGTCGGGTTTCGTTGGAACACGTCAATATCCGACCTCGGGTTAAAACAGCTTGTTGCAACGGGGCAGTTCAGCCGAATCATCATTGACGGTTGTTCTGGTATCACCAAGGCCACGATTGCGGCATTACGGGAAGCGAACCCAAAGCTGGAGATCTTGGACTGAAACAGGGGGATGCGTTTCGTGGATCTGACCCGCCGCGGCATGGATACGGCGGCATGCTCATCTGGTTCCTGGGTTCACCTTATCGATCAGATCTTCAAGCATGATCCCGCGTTGGGTCGGCTCCGTCACGTTTTGCTGGTAACGCCCCTCACTGCCTCACTCACATCTGATAACCAACATTCCAGATGATAAAGGAGGCGGGCGTCCCAGGGTAGCTGATTGGGCACCTTCCGGTCCCCTAACCCAGCCCGTTGCCGGCCGGCGCGACGGGATTTGCCGATTGTCCCGGACTTGCTCGGTAGGGCTTTGGCTACGGCCCCTCAAATGCGGCTATTTCTTCTTGGGGTCGGGGGCGGCGTTTTTGGCCCTTATGCTGGCGAAGAAGTCCAAAACCTGCTTGTTGCAGGGTGAGTGCCCGGTTTTGGGCACCAGTTCATAGGTCCAGTTCTTGTATCCATTTTCTTCGAGCGCGGCCTTGGCGCCGGCCCACTGGTCATCAAGGGGGCTGATGCTGCCGGGCTTGCGGTACTCGTCATCTTCGCCCTGCAACACTTTGATGGGCAGGGTTTCTCTCTCGGGCGCCTTGGAAGCCTCTGCGCGCAGGCCCGAGAAATTGGCGCTGGCCGGTGCCGCGCCTGCCAGCAGGTCAGGGTGCGTGAAAATGAAGTGCCAGGTGATGTTGCCGCCGCCGGAGAACCCGGTGATGAAGAACTTTTCCTCGCCGTTGAAATCCGCGCGTACGTCAGTCAGCGAAGCCAGCAGCCCCGGCTCGTCGAAGTCCATGCGTTTGCCGTTCCACTCTTCGAGCACTTCTTTGGGGTAGGGATACTTGGCTTCCTGGCCTTCGAGCGAGTTGGTATTTGAAAAGCTGCAGGGTGTAACCACGATATAGGTCGCATTGGCCTTGCCGCCATAGCCGCCGTTCATGCCCGCAAAATTGCTGCCCGCGCCATCAACGCAAACCAGCATCGGCCACTTCTTGTCCGGGCTCCAGCCATTGGGCAGGGAAAGAAAGTACTTCATGGTGTGCGTGCGAGCCTGCTTCAGAAGCGGGTTTTGCGAAGCCAGCTTGGCCTCGCTGTCGCGCAGAATTTTGGCGCGCTCAGGGTAGCCCTTGGCCAGCTTGGAATCATCTTTCTGGTGCGGAAGCGCAGCAGTCAACATGGCGCCCACGAGCGCATAGTTCTTCTCGCCATAGGATTTCTTGTAGGCAGCCTCGACCCACTTATCGGTGCTCTCGGCATCCCAGCGGAAGGCGTCAACGATGAAGCCGTCCTGCGCCGCGCGAAGAGCAGCCGGCACCGCCTGCGTGAAGAGTTCGCAATACAGCGGTGCGACCTTCTTGCCCGTGGTTTCGCGTTTCTTCTCAAGCGTTTTCAGGGCCGCTTCGTCAGTTGATTCTTCATCGCTGGACTTGTTGGCGGCTTCGATTGCCTTTTTGTTCTCGGGGTCCAGCCGGGTGGATTCGTCGGCGCAGCTCCGCGCGGTCTGGCCGAATTTGTTCTTCACGCACCAGTCAGCCAGGCTGGCAATCTCGGCGGCAATCTGCTGCTTCAGTTGGGTGACCTTGGCGTTCTCGCCGGCTGCCGCGCCCGGCTTCCCCTTTTGGGCTGTAGCGGGGACAAGCAGCAGCAATGCAACGACCAGCGAGCAAGTCAGTGTGCGCATGGGTGCCTCAGCCTGGAAAGTGCCGTCATTATGTGGTTGCAGGCGCGCAAAGCCTTACGCAAATCCGGCTTCATGGCTGCTTTGAAACAAGTAACTGTTCAGTCGCCAAAATGGCTTTCTCCAAGCGCGCTTCCCAGCCGCCGGAGATCATGACCACTGGGCAGCCCTCGAGTTCGCGCAAGAATAGCTCGCGCATGTGGGCGCGTTGAGCAGGGCTGCCCTGGTCGCGTTGCGAATCAGAGACCCAGGGTGTGTCGGTGTCACAGAACAGATACAGGTCATAGCGCCGCCTTGCGGCTTCAAGTTTGATCCAGTCAGGGCAGCCGCCGAAATAGAACTCGCTGTAGACCTTGGTGACCTTCAGGTCCGTGTCGCAAATCAGCAGGCGATTGGCCTGGCGAGCCAGTTCGTCTTCGCTGGCGAGCTGGCCGCGCGCGATGGGTTGAATGTCAGCGGCCACGACAAAACCGGGTCCGGCCTCCTGGCTTGGGCTTCGCAAAGCGTTTTGCCGGTCAAGGTAGCCCCGGGCGAATTCGGGGACCCAGGCGGTTTCAAAGTGCCGCGCGAGATTTTGCGCCAGCGTGGTTTTGCCGGTACTCTCGGGCCCGTAAACCACGACCCGTTTTGCGAACCAGGGCCGCACCGCTGGCGGAATGAACTGCCAAAAGCGCATCGGGTCTTGCCGCACCTGCGTGCCGCTTACGGGGAAGCTCTGGCGTGCGCTGTCGCAGCTCACGTGCTCCATGTCCAGTACTCGGGCAAAGGGTTCGCCGTAGCTTTCGCTTGTGAAGATGGCCTGTGGATAGGCTGGGCAGGCACGCCTCACGGTTTCGCGCCAGATGTTCCAGAAATCGGGGTGCTCGTGCGGCTCCTGGGGATTTTCGTCGGTTACGTGAACGACCTCGATGCCTGGATCATGGGCGAAGATTTCGCGCAGCCAGCGGGCGCGCAGGGTGCCATCAATGGGTTCGCGCTTGAGCGAGCAGGCTAGAACGACTACGCGTTCGCAGCGCTGGCGCGCAAATTCAATCAGGTGGATGTGGCCCGCGTGCGGCGGCAGAAACTTGCCCAGTACCAGCCCTAGGCCAAAGCGTTTTGTTTGCGCCAAGCCTTCCTCCAGGCCAGATAGCCAAGCGTTGCCAGTGCCAGGAAAGCCACATAAAGCAGGGAGGTCAGGTAAATCTCCCGCGACCAGTAAAGGAAGATGGCAACGAGGTCAATGGCGATCCAGACCAGCCAGTTCTGCAGTACCTTGCGCGAGAGGCCGGCCTGCGCGATCAGGCTGAACACAAGAATTCCCGAGTCAATGTAGGGCGCCGCTGCGGGCGCGAGCTCCGGGAACATGCGCGGCATGGCATCAGCAAAGAACCAGCCCACACCGGCAGTTCCCAACGCGCCAAGTGCCGCTGTGGCCGCCATGGCCGCCACGCCGAACTTGGCAACAGGCAATTCGCGTTTGTTCTGGCTGGGCCTCACCCAGCGGTACCAGCCATAAAAGCTGATCAGGATGAAGCAGACCTGCAAGAAGGCGTCAGGGTAGAGCTGTACACCCATGAACACCCAGATGAACAACGCGCTGCTGACGATTCCCACGGGCCAGCACCAGACGTTCTGGCGGACGGTAAGTGCCACGCAAGCCACGCCCGTGGCGACGGCAACAATTTCTTGCCAGGTCATTTCCAGCGCAGCATTGGCTACGCTCTGAAGCAATTCGATCATGGGCATGACGCGCCGGGGCCTTGGCAGTTTGTTAGTATTCCACCATGCGCGAAACGGTGCAGGCATTCAAGAAACGAACGGGCGGAGAGTATGCGCCGCCGACGTGGCTGACCGAGCGTTATAGGCCGCTCAAGCCACGAGATGCATTGCCCACCCTGTTTCGCTACCCCGGCCCCTGCGGCCTCCGCGAGCATTTTCATTCATCCCTGGCGCGGCTTGGGCCGCCGGATCAAAGCACGCTCTGGATGGCGGAGAAGCTTCTCTGGAGCGACACCCAGGGTGCGGCGCACTTTGGAACGGTGGCCCTATTGCAGCCGCTGAAGTTTGCGGCCTGCAAGTCGCCCCGCAAGGGCGTGTTCGTGGGCGTGAATGAAGAAGTCGATGCTGAATTGATCGCGTGGGTGCCGCCGAGTTTTCTGGAAAAACGCCTGCCCTGGGACAAGCTGCAAAGCGCGCGCGAAGTGGCCAGCGAACTAGGACAACGAGCGGAGGCAGAGCGGGCGCTCGTAATCAGGCAGCTCAACGCCTACCTCGAAGAGCTTTCCATGCTGGAGCAATCCGGCGCAACGCCGACGCACAAGCCCTGGTGCGAAGTACCCAAAAAAGCCCGCCTGAAGCTGATGGCCGAGTTTGGCATAAAACCCCGCTGGTCGAAGTGATCGATACCCGACTACGGCTTGCCGAAGTTTGATGGCAGGCGATAAACCAGCCATGCGCCCACCACGAAGTGCGCCAGCGGCAGCGTAATGGCGACTGCGCCAAAGTAGGGATCGGCGAATGAGTAGAGCAACCAACCACCGGCAAGGGCCGCCGCGCACACCAGCGGAAAGGTCAGCAGACAGACAAAAAATCGTTTCAGCGGGCGCGATTCCTCAGAGCCCGGGGCGTCAAACAGCATGGGCGAAAGCATGGCCATCATGAGGCCAAGCAGGCCACAAAGGCCATCAATACAGGTCCATACGATCATGTAAGTGAACACTGGCCCAGCGTAGCAATTTTAGACATGTCCATCGCTGCGGCGATGGGTACCCCGGTTCCGTCAGGATTGTTGAAACTTCTCCACCCCCCGATTTCGTTACTTGATTGTCGAGGCAGTAGCCACGGGGCCAGCATGACACCGGCACAGGTTGAGAGCCTTTTCAAGGAGCACGCGCGCAGCGTTCACGCTGTGGTGTTCCGGCTCACGCTGGACGCTGCGGCAGCCGACGATGCGACGCAAGAAGCTTTTGTGCGGCTTCTGACCTCGCCGCCTGCAGCGCAGACCAACCTGGCGGCATGGCTCAAACGTGTGGCCGTGAACTTCGCGATAGACATTCTGCGCCGTCAGGCCCGGGTGATTGCGCTGAATGACCAGGATTTTGCACTCAAGCCCGTCAGCGATCAGGAACTGGGCGATGAGTTACTGGCCGCGCTGAGACGGCTGGATGCCGACCAGCGGGCGGCGGTTCTAGCCGTTGACCGCGACGGCATGAGCTACGAAGACGCGGCACAGCTCACGGGCTTGCACCTGAACAAATTGCGCACGGACTTGGCGCGTGGCCGCCGAGCGCTGTTTGAAATTTTGAAGCAGGAGAGAGCCGCTGGGTAGTGCGTTGGCCGTTGAGCCGAAGCGGGGAGCAACTATGAAATACGAACTCAGCAAAGACGACGAAGCGGTGCTCGATTATGTAAGCGGGTTGCGTGAATCCTTGGGAGCGGCCGTTGGCGCGCCAAGTGAAGACCGCGCCCGCGCTCAGGAGCTAAAGGCCATGGCTGCGAATATCGGCGCTATGAAACTGGCAGAACCGGAGATGGGCGTTACGTTTGCCAACATTATGGCGAAGGCGAATCTGCCCAAAGCGGGCAGCCATTGGTTCGACCGCATTTCGGCGGGTTGGCGCCTGCGTATTGCCGTAGCGGCCTCGTTTGTGATGGCGCTGGGGTTTGGCGCGGCCATTGCGGCAAAGGCGCGCTGGAGCAGCGGCGGGCTCCAGTTCAATGGTGTCACGCAAGCTGAGCAGGTCGCAACGGGCGACGCCCGGCTTCCGGATGCGGCAACCGCTGGCGGCGCGCCATCGTTTCGATACAAATCCGGCTCGGAATCCGTACCGATGCCTGCCGAACCCGAGATGGTTATGGGGGAATCGGCTGATGGGCTGCGTCATGGCCCACTCTTCCACGCAGGTGCAACCGACGCAACGGGCTTAGATACCCTCATGCGCTCAGGCTCGCTTCAGCTTCGTGACGAAGAACCCGCCAAAATTCAGCGCAAGATCAGCGAGGCGCTGATTCTCGCGGGAGGCATGATTACCAGCCTCAACCGCAGCGGCACTGGCAAGTCGACCACGGTTACGATCGAGCTTGCTGTTCCCTCTGATAAGTACGCCAAGTTCGTGCTCGAACTCAGCGCGCTGGCCGAGGTGACTGGCCAAACCGAGCAAGCGGTGGATGCCGGCGGGCAGTTGATAAACAATGAAGCCGCGCTGGCCGAAGCACAGGATTATCTCAAGCGATTGGATGCCCTGGCCGAGACTGGCAAAGGCGACCTGAGCGAGTTGCAGCGTCTGGAATCAGAGCGCCGCAATTGCCGCCGCGACATCGAGCGCTTGAAACGGGCGCTTGAGGCAATCAAGGACCGCGTGGAAATGGCGCGCCTGACGGTGACGATTTCAACCACGACACCAGTCCATGAGCCCTATGTCCCGCGAGGCGCATTCCAGGAAGCCTGGGAAGACGGCACCGACGTGCTTGTGAAGATTTCCGCCTTTCTGCTCACGGCGTTTCTCGGCGCCCTGCCGCTGCTGGTCTTGATCCTGCTGGGCCTGCTCGTCGTCAAACGCGTGCGCAAATCACGGATGCCGGTTTAGATACATATGGGCGCTTCCCACTGAAGCCGCACTCATGGGGGGTTTGCCACGCCCAACTTGCATGGCTATCATCCGCGCCGTGCCTTCTACCAGTACCCGTGTTCGTTTCCGTGATCTCAAGACGCCCAAAGAGGGCGCCAAGATCACGTTCAAGAATGGCTACCCCGTTGTGCCTGACCAGCCGATTATCCCCTTCATTGAGGGTGACGGCATTGGCAAGGACATCTGGCGCGCGGCTCAGCGTGTGTTTGATGCGGCCGTTGAAAAGGCCTATCTCGGCAAGCGAAAAGTTCACTGGTTCGAGATTTTCGCGGGCGAAAAAGCCCAGTCCCGCTATTCGACCTACCTGCCTGACGACACCATCGACGCGATCAAGACCTATGGCGTCGCCATCAAAGGCCCCCTTGCCACCCCTGTAGGCACGGGCATTCGCTCGCTCAATGTCAGCCTGCGCCAGACGCTTGATCTCTATTCCTGCGTGCGGCCCATTCACTACAGCTACGGCGCGCCAAGTCCCATGCAGCACCCCGAGGACTGCAACTTCGTGATCTTCCGCGAGAACACCGAAGACCTCTACTCGGGCATCGAGTGGCCAGCGGAGTCACCAGAAGCCAAGAAACTGATTGCCTTCATCAACGATTTGCTTGGCAAAGACCCCAGCGCGCGGGGGCGCAAGGTTGATGAACTCGCGGCAATTGGCATCAAGCCCATGACGCGCTTTCGCTCGCAGCGCAACATGCGCCGCGCGCTTTCATATGCCGTTACCCATGGCATTCGCGACCTGTGCATCGTGCACAAGGGCAACATCATGAAGTACACGGAAGGCGGCTTCCGTGAATGGTGCTACGAACTGGCGTTGGCCGAGTTCCGCGACAAAATTGTCACCGAAGACGAGTTGCACAAGCAGCACGGTGGAATCCTGCCGGCGGGCCGCGTGCTGGTTAAAGACCGCATTGCCGACAACGCGTTCCAGCAAATCCTGCTTTACCCCAAGAACTACTACATTCTTGTCTGCACCAACGTGATTGGTGACCTGCTCAGCGATGCTGCCGCGGCACAGATTGGTGGCCTGGGCATCGCGCCGGGCGCCAACATCGGCGATCTGGCCGCTGTCTTCGAGGCCACCCACGGCACGGCCCCTGATATCGCGGGAAAAGACATCGCCAATCCCAGCGCGGTGATCTTCTCCGGCGCGATGATGTTCGAGTACCTCGGCTGGCTGGAAGCACGTGATTTGATTCATCACGGAGTTGAAAAAACCGTGCGTGCGAAGACTGTAACGGCCGACTTCGCCGCGCAACTGCCCGACTCCAGGAAGCTCTCTACCACGGAATTCGCAGACGCCGTGATCGCCGCCATGTAAGGGGCCAATCCCCTTGCTATATTCCCGCCATGCCCAAGAAGAAAGAAAGCGGCAAAATCCCCGCGCCCGTTTCGCACACCACGCGGGTGACCGTGCGTTTCAAAGAGGCCGATGCCCTGGGCATCGTCTGGCACGGAAACTACGTCACCTACCTTGAGGACGCGAGACAGGAACTGGGTGTGCGCCTTGGGCTGAGTTACGAGGATTTCCTCGCGAAGGACTACTTCGCACCGCTGGTTGACCTGAAGATCCAATATAAGGCGCCTGCGCGTTATGGCGACAAAGTAGATGTCACCGCGGCCATGCACTGGTCAGAGGTCCCAAAAGTGGTCACCAGCTACGAAATCCGGCGCGCCAAAGACGGGCTGCTGCTTGCCACGGCGGAGACCACCCAGGTGTTGACCACCCGGGCCGGTGAACTCGTGTTGAACTTTCCGCCGTTCTTTGCCCAGGTCCGGCAGCGCTGGCTAAACGGCGAGTTGGCCGGCGGCAAGACGCAGGCGTCGCCGTTCGCATGACGTACCCCCACAACATTCAAATCGCGTCAGCGGGCGCAATTACGCCCATGGGGCTGGGCGTGGACAGTCTCTGGCAGGGCCTGCTGGCGGGCCGTGTTGCTTTTTCGCCTGCCGACAAAATCCGGCCCTACGTTGCCGCGCATTGCGAGATTCCCGCCAGGGATGCCAGCCTGAACCTTCGCCGCTGCATGGCCCTGGCACTGGAAAGCACGCGTGAGCTGGCGAGTTCAGGTGAACAGGGAAGCCTGCGCCGCGCGCTGGTTTTGGCGTCCACCAAGGGCGAGCTCGACCAGTGGGAACTGCAACGCGCCATGCGTGTCACTCCGCTGGAGCGCGGCATCATTTTGTCAGAGATGGCGCTCGAGCTGGCAGAGCGACTGGGTGTCAATGGCCGCGTACTGGCCACCAGCACGGCCTGTGCCTCGGGCTCGTTTGCAGCCATTGAGGCAGCCGAAATGCTGGAAGATGGCGACGCAGATGAAGCCTTGGTGACTGGCGTTGACGGCCTGTCGTTGTTCATCGAGCATGGATTCGCTTCGTTGCAGGCGCTCTCAAAGCGCGGAGCCAGGCCCTTTGATCTCGCGCGTGACGGACTGACCCTGGGTGAAGCCGGGGCCAGTGTTTTGCTTCGGCGAGGCACCGGAGGGGGCAGCGGCCTTGGCCGTCTTGTTGGGTGGGGGGCAAGCAATGATGCCAACCACATCAGCGGGCCTTCGCGCGATGGCGGCGGATTACTGCTGGCGATAGAGCGCGCTCTGACAGGTATTGACAGGTCAAGTGTTGTTGCAATCTGCGCCCACGGCACCGCTACGCGGTACAATGACGCGATGGAGGCGCATGCCTTTACGCGCGCGTTCAAACAACCGCCGCCTGTGTTCTCGATCAAGGGAAACATCGGGCACACCTTGGGCGCTGCCGGCGTTATTGAGCTGATCATCTCGAGCCTCGTTGCCAGTTCCGGCCTCGTACCCGCGACGGCGGGCTTTGAGCGCCAATCGCCTGATGAGCCGGCCCTGGATATTGTGCACATGCAGACGCGCCAGGTGGGGCGCGGCCTGGTGCTCAGCACCAACTCGGGCTTTGGCGGCATGAACACGGCGTTGCTGATAGCGCCAGGTGAGGGCCCATGAGCGCGGTTTTGAGGGCCTATGCCCGAATTTCTGAGAAAGGCCTGACGCGCGCACTTGGCGTTGGCGGCAAGACGCTGATTACGATTACAGCGTGGCCTGAGCTCGGCGCGGGTCCGTTGGACGACACGGGTCTGCCTGCGCTTAAGGCGCGCTTTTTCACAAGCAAGTCGTGGCCTCGGTTTGGGCGCATGGACCTCCTGAGCAAGCTCGGCGTGGGCGCGGCCGAACTGTGCATCGGTTCGGAATTTCCACAGATGGCCCGTGACGACGTCGCGCTGGTTGGCGCCAGCATGCTGGGCAGCCTCGAAGTCGACGCCGAGTATCACGACACCCTGCTCAAGGGCGGGCCCGCGTCTGCCTCGCCGGCCCTTTTTGTTTACACGCTTCCCAGCATGTTTCTGGGCGAGATTGCCATCGGCCTTGGCCTGCGCGGCCGAACTTCCCTGATCAGCCAGGGGCGACTCAGCGCGGTTGCTGCTTTGGCTGCCGCGGTGCGGCTGATTGAGAAGGAACGCGCGACCTCGGTGCTGGTAGTTGCGGCGGAGGCGGTGGGCCCGGCGGCAGGCCAACTTGAGGTGCGCCCCATGGGTGGCTCAGGTGCCTGCGCCTGGCTTCTGACTTGTGACGGCCAGGGAATTGGGCGCCTGGGAGCTGTGCGATTTGGCCACAGTGAGATCGGCGCGAGCGTGCTTGAAGCAGGCGCCGAGAATTACGGACTGACTTACGTTGATGCGCTGCAACAGGCGTTGCTTGGCGGGCGGAGCCAGGTTTTTCGCTGTGGCGAAGGCAGTCAAACCATATCACTGAATGTGAGCCAGTAGTTGTAGCCTGACACTACTTTGGCTCGGTGCTGGCCCGGTACTGCGTCCACCAGTTTCGAAGTGACTTGCGCAATTCGGCCAGCTGCCGCCGATTGAGGCCGTTGTGTTCGCTTACGGCCTTGCCGAACTCCTCGCCAAACAGTTCAACGGGCTCTCCCGCCATGGCCCGCAGTCGAAGATAGGCCGCAGCTTTGACGTCGCCAACGTCCTCGCCCCAGAGCTCCATGAAGTAGTCCCCGCTGCGCATTCCCAGAAAGGTGCGCTCACCAAGCGTGACCTGCTTGGCATCCATGGCGTCAAGCCGCTTCAGTATGCGATTGACGGCAATCTCACGTGATTTGAACGAAGTATCTGCGACGAAGTTGAACTGGGTCAGGTCGGCAATCCAGATCGTGCGGAACATGATTTGCGCAGCCTGGCGGCGCGCGAGTTCGCGGCCGAAAAGATCGAGTTTGGTTTCGCGTTCGCGCTCCAGGGCCTTGTATTCCTGTTCCCGGGCCAGGAAGTCCTCCTCGCTCTCGGTTTCACGGCGTTTTTCAAAGGCCGGAAGATCGGCGGGCAAGGGAATATCGCTGCCCAGCATCACCTGTGCCAGCGCTCGAAGTGTGGAGGTGAAGCCGCGGGCGCCAAAGAAACGGTCAGAAAGCAGAATCATGGCCAGCGCGGTCCGGGGTTCTTCGGCCAGGGCGCCATCGCTTTTCCGTCGAAGGGCGTCGCAGCGCGCGGCCAGATCCGCGGGTGTAGTGAGCAGCTCAAACAGGCGCTGGCCGCGCTGGCCTTTGAGGAAGGTTTCGTCGCACTTTGCAGTGATCGTGAAAGGAACACTAAGCACGGCATCCATGGCGGCGTTGCGAACGTCGTGCTCTTGGCTCTCAAGCCCGACAAAGGCCGCAATCAGCGCGTTGGAGCTGCCGCTGACGGCCACGGCAGAAAGCAGGCTCTCGGCCTCTCGTACGCCTCGCGTCAGGATCTCCCGGCCCAGGGCTTCGCAGGTGGGACCATCAGCGGATTGCAGTTCTGAAAGGCCGCGGTCGTACTGGGCGGGGTCGCGCGACAGCAGGCCATCGGCGATTTCGACGGCAGTCATGACCGTGGCCGAAGGGCGCGGCTGGGGCTCGGCCGCCGCCTGGGTCATGCAAAGCGGCAGAAGCAGCACAGGCAAGAGCAGCAATAGGCGCATGGACCCGACTCCTGGGCGTTATTGTGGCAGGATTGTGATGCTCGTGCCAGAGCGGTGTTAGCACAACAGTGATGTGCTAGACTCGGCGCCGCGTGGGAGCGGAATCAAAGAGGAAATCGATGCGTGTTCGCGGCCTGCTGATAATCGCTTTTGCTATGACGGGAGTCGTTGTTGCCGCAGTGTTCGGCTACAAGCTCACGCAAACGCCCGAGACTGAGCCAGCGCCAATCAAAGACTACGAGAAGAACCTCTCGCAGATCTTGGGCGCTTACATGGAAAAGGGCGACTCCAATGGTGACGGCAAGCTGAATTTTGATGAATTCAAGGTTCGATACCGCGACCAGAAACTCGACAAGAGCGCCCGCGAGACCTTCACCGACGAAGAGGCCTTCAGGATTTTTGACCACAACCACGATCAGGTGCTCGACACCAAGGACGTTGAGTATTGGGCGCGAGTCGATCGAAACGCAGAAATCAAAAAGACCATCGAAGAAGATGCCGAGGCCGGCCTGGTTGCGATGGCCTTCAACGGCAAAATGATCAAGGCCAATCCATTCCAGAAAGACTGGATCAACGCCGAAACCAGTTACATGAAGACCGACTGTCTGCCCTACTCCGGCGCGCCGCTGGGCTTCCCCCGCAAGTACTTTCAGAAGTTCGCGCGCGTGACCTTTGCTGACGGCACCAGCGTGCAGGGGTTTGTGAGAGAAGGCGACGGCTCCGAGGCCGCGAAAAAAGATGAGCTGGCCAATGACCGCGTCTACGTGCTGACCAACGACCGCAAACTCTCGGTCTATGATCGGGCCAAGGTGCAAGCCATTGAGTACACCCAGGACAGCCCACAGCTTCGCTTTGTTCAAAAAATTGCCGATCCCAAACTGATGCTCGATGACGTTCCAGCGCACCTGGAGCTTGCGCGGCAGTGCGTCAAGGATGGCATGAAGGACGACGCGCTCAGCATGTACAGGCGCGTGCTGATTTTTCAGTTCGACAACGACGAAGCGCTGAAAGCGATGGGACTGAAGCTCAATGGCCGGCATTACATCATGGTGAAATGATGGCCGAGGAACCGATTTCCGTCGCGGAGCTTTCTGCGCGCATTAAGCGCCACCTTGAGCCGCCGTTTGGAAACGTGGCCGTTACGGGCGAGATCACCAATTTCAAGGGCGCGCATGGTTCGGGACACGTTTACTGCGCGCTCAAGGACGCTGACGCGCAGGTTCGCCTGATTATCTGGCGCACGACTTTTGAGCGCCTGCGCTTCAAAATTCAGGACGGCCTGGAAGTCACCATCACGGGTAAGATTGACGTTTACGCGCGACGGGGCGAATACAGCCTGGTTGCAACCAGCGTGATGCCCAAGGGCACCGGCGCTCTCCAGCTTGCCTTCCAGCAGATGTATGAACGGCTCAAGGCCGAGGGCCTGTTCGACACCGGGCGCAAACGGGCCTTACCTCAGTTCCCCCAGCGTATCGCACTGATTACAAGCCCAACGGGCGCCGCGGTACGAGACATCATCGCCACGGCGCGCAGACGCAACAAGCTGGTGCAACTGGTGGTGGTACCGGTGAAAGTTCAGGGTGAGGGTTCGGCACAAAGCGTGGCCGCTGCCCTCAACGCGATTAACGCGCACAATCACAGGCTCGGTTTTGACCTGGCCATCGTCACCCGCGGCGGCGGAAGCCTGGAGGACCTCTGGGCTTTCAACGAAGAACCCGTGGCGCGCGCGATCTTCGAAAGCGCCATCCCCGTGGTCAGTGCTGTGGGCCACGAGATTGATACAACCATCGCTGATTTTGTGGCTGACCTGCGCGCGCCCACGCCCACGGCCGCAGCCGAACTCGTGGTTCCCGAACTCGCTGGCATGCTGCAAACCGTGAGCGAAGCGCGGCTGCGCCTGATTCGGGCTTTGCGCCAAAGCGTCGACATGTGGGGCGAACGATTGGGCGCCCTTGATTCACGCCTGCAGGCCCTGGGGCCCCTCAACCAGCTCAGACGCGAACAGCAGCGTCTCGACTTCCTGCTTGAGGGGCTGCATTCAAACCTGCGGCATCGCCTCGAAATCGGAGCCAACTCCGTTGCGGCCTGCGCGGCCCGTCTGGAGGCTCTGAGCCCGCTGGCAGTCCTCAAGCGAGGCTACTCAATCACACGCCGCCAGGATGGCCGCGTTTTGCAGGACGCGCGTGACGTGAAGTCCGGTGAACACCTGGTATCGCGCCTTTCAGCCGGCGAAGTTACGAGCATTGTGATTTAGGCGAACATGGCCGAGACAGAACCCGTCATTCGTCCGGTGCTCCAGGGCCAGTGCGTGTGGCCCGTCACGCCCAACCAGGCCATGGTGGAAGGCGACGCCACGCTGTTTACGGCCTACGACGATCCGTTCAGGCGCCCTCAAACCGGCTTTCTGGGGTTGCCCCGCGTGGAGTATCTGCCCATCCACGTCGAGGGCATCATTACCCCCGCCTTTGTTGACTGGCATTTCCATTACGTGCAGCAACGGGTGGCGGGCAAGAAAGGCAAGCCGTTGCTCTCGTGGTTGCGCGAAGACGCCTGGCCCGAGGAAGCGCGTTTTGCCGATGCCGCGTTTGCCGACGTCGCGGCCCAGGGATTTGCTAAGCAGCAGCGGGCCTGCGGAACCATCGCAGGTGCCTGCTGGGGTTCGCCTCACGCTGCGTCGGTTCGCGCCGCCCGTGATGCCGGCGTGCGCTTTTCGTTGATTGGCCCGCCGATCATGACCGCCGGTGAGCCAGCGGGCCTGGTGCGCCCTCTGGAGGCCTGCCTGGCGGAGCTCAAGCAGCTCCAGCTTGAGTTCGAAGAGTCGCTGGCGGTCAGTCCCCGGTTTGCGCTTTCCTGTGATGCCGAGTCTCTGAAAGAGCTCGCGCGATTTGCCTTTGATTACACACTCTGGGTCCAGACTCACCTGGCTGAAAATCCGGCTGAAGTTGCAGCCGTCGCCAGAAACTTTCCCGGGTCCAGGAGCTACACCGACGTATACGATCAGGCCGGCCTGCTCACACCGCGCACCCTGCTGGCCCACTGCATCCACTTGAGTGATTTCGACTGGCGCACGATCAAACAGCGCGGGTCAATCGTCGTGCACTGCCCCACGAGCAACGAGGCGCTGGGTTCAGGTCGCATGCCGCTGGAAAAAGTCCGCGCCCTGGATATTCCGTGGGTACTGGGAACCGATGTAGGTGCGGGGCCTGACCTCTGCATGTTGAACGTGATTGAGAGTGTCATGCGAGTGCATGACTGGGAGGCGCCAGTTACGGCCGTGGAGGCATTTTTCCGCGCGACCGTCAGCCTGGAAACCCTTGAAACCTATGCGTCGCGAAAAAGCCGCATTACCCGCATGTTGGGGACCGTTCGCGCGGGCTTCATGGAATTCAAGCGGCCGCCGGGGATTGAGCGCAGCGAGCGCGACCCGGAAAAAATTCTTCAGGCGTTGGTCACGGCCTACGATGGCAACCCGCGCAACAGCATCGCGGCACTCTACGACAGCGAGTGCAACCTGATTTACCAGAACCCCTAGCAGGCCCCTTGAAAAGTCGAGAAAGCCCGGGTGCCGGGGACGGCCCGCTAGAACAAAAACCGGCTAGAGCGGAATCTGCGACAGCAGCCAGACGCTCAGCGCAGCCCAGACAGGAATCGAAAACAGGCCAACGAAACGCGGCGCGCTCAGGAAGTCATAGCGGGCTGCTTCCTGCCGGGTCAAGCGCCGCAATGTCTTGCGAGCACCGCGCCAGGTCTGGGCTGAACGCGTATAGGAAGGCGCGTCGAGCACAAGCACGTCGCCGTCGCCCCAGAGCAAGCCCGGAAGCTTCCGCGAATAGAGTTCGCGCGAAGGCACGGTTGAGCCAAACACCGGCAGAATCTCGCGCGTGGTGGCGCAGAGGCTGTAGCAATCGAGATCAGCCGAGTCTTCGGGCGGGCGGTAGAAGTCAAGTTGGCGCATGGCCGCTCCATTGGGCGTT
>Ga0138256_10004058_pt1 | contig 15544 bp, 12 predicted proteins | sample KNB2016incub_MG_FD_105486 | JGI IMG/M metagenome (GOLD analysis project Ga0138256, IMG submission 105486) | Active sludge microbial communities from wastewater in Klosterneuburg, Austria - KNB2014incub_MG | ecosystem: Engineered > WWTP > Activated sludge > Unclassified | place: Austria... | reverse complement strand
GATCGGGCCCAACGGCGCCGGCAAGACGACGGTGTTCAACCTGATCAGCCGCATCTACACGCCGACCACCGGCGAGATCGTTTTCGACGGCATGCCCTTGACCCAGGTCGCGCCGCACGAGGTCGCGGCGCTCGGCATCGCGCGCACGTTCCAGAACATCGAGCTGTTCGAGCACGCGACGGTGCTGCAGAACCTGCTGATCGGTCGCCATCGCCACCGCAGCAACCCGCTGTGGAAGGAGATCCTGTTCACCGGCTCGGTGCGCGCCGCCGAGCGCGCGACGCGCGAGAAGGTCGAGCAGGTGATCGACTTCCTCGACTTGCAGCACCACCGCGACTCGATGGTCGCCGGCCTGCCGTACGGCGTGCGCAAGGTGGTCGAGCTGGCGCGCGCGCTGTGCGTCGAGCCGCGCCTGCTGCTGCTCGACGAGCCGTCGTCGGGCTTGAACGTCGAAGAGACGGGCGACATGGCGTACTGGATCCAGGACATCCGCGACGACCTCGGCATCACGGTGCTGATGGTCGAGCACGACATGTCGCTGGTGTCGAAGGTGTCGGACCGCGTGCTGGCGATGAACCAGGGCCAGCGGCTGGCGCTCGGCACGCCGGCCGAAGTGCAGTCGCATCCCGGCGTGATCGAGGCCTATCTCGGCGCGTCGGGCGACTTGTCGTCGCTGCGGCGGCCGAAAGTTGCAGAGGCGGCTGCGAAATGAGCGACGCCGGCGCCATTCTCGAATTGACGAACGTCGAGAGCGCCTACGGCCCGATCCGCGCCGTGCGCGGCGTCAGCCTGCGGGTGCGGCCCGGCGAGATCGCGACGGTGCTGGGCTCCAACGGTGCCGGCAAGTCGACGATCCTGAAGACGATCTCGGGCATCATCGATCCGCGCAAGGGCTCGGTCACGTTCCGCGGCGAGGACATCACGGCGCAGGATCCGGCGGCGATCGTGCGGCGCGGCATCTCGCACGTGCCCGAGGGCCGCGAAGTGTTCCCGCTGCTGTCGGTGCGCGACAACCTGGCGATGGGCGCGTACACGCGGCGCGACCGCGACGGCATTGCGCGCGACATGGAGGCCGTCTACGGCTATTTCCCGATCCTGAAGGCGCGCGCCGACCAGCCCGCCGGGCTGCTGTCGGGCGGCCAGCAGCAGATGCTCGCGATCTCGCGCGCGCTGATGGCGGCGCCCGAGCTGATCCTGCTCGACGAGCCGAGCCTGGGCCTGTCGCCGCTGCTGACGCGCGAGATCTTCGAGATCGTCGTGCGCATCAACCGCGAGCGCGGCACGACGCTGCTCGTCGTCGAACAGAACGCCAACATGGCGCTCAACGCCGCCGATTACGGCTATGTGCTCGAGAACGGCCGCATCGTGATGGAAGACACCTGCGAACGCCTGCGCGAGAAGGACGACATCAAGGAGTTCTACCTCGGCATGAAGGACGCCGGCGGCCGCGGCGAGCACCGCTGGAAGAAGAAGAAGACATGGAGATGAGGCGGCGAGCTTGCAGCAGCTTGGGCGGGCCGCCGCTCCCAAGCCGGCCCGCGCCCCCTCGGGTGACCGGCAGACGTACTCGTCGGACGAGGGGCTGAGATGTCCAACTTGTGGGATCTGAGTCATATCCAGCCGCGCGAAGACATCGTCGTGCCCGGCGAGACGATGCCGCAGGTGTTTCTCAACGCCGTGAAGCTGCGCGGCGACAAGACCTTCATGCGCGAGAAGAAGCTCGGCATCTGGCGCGCGTGGAGCTGGAACCAGGCCGCTGCAGCAGTGCGCGAGGTGACGATGGGCCTCGCGGCGCTCGGTTTCCAGCCGGGCGAGACGGCGTCGATCCTGTCGAACACCGTCGTCGAATGGGTGATCGCCGACCTCGGCATCCTGTGCGCCGGCGGCGTCTCCAACGGCATCTACCCGACCGACGCCGCGCCGCAGGTGCACTACCTGTGCGCCGATTCGTCGACGACGATCCTGTTCGTCGAGGACGAGGAGCAGCTCGACAAGGTGCTCGAGGTGCGCGCCTCGCTGCCGCTGCTGCGCAAGGTCGTCGTCTTCGACATGGAGGGCCTCGCGCACTACAGCGACCCGATGGTCATGAGCCTCGACGCGTTGCGCGCGCTCGGCCGCGAACACGACGCGGCGCACCCGGCCGAGTTCGAGCGCCGCGCCGCCTGCCGCAAGCCCGAAGACCTGGCCATGCTGATCTACACCTCGGGCACGACGGGCAAGCCCAAGGGCGGCATGCACTCGCATGCCGGCATCGTCTACACGGTGCGCGGCACCAACACGCTGGTCGCGCAGGACGAGAACGATGAGCGCATGTGCTTCCTGCCGCTGTGTCACGTCGTCGAGCGCGTCGCCGGCGAGTTCTTCGCGATCTACACCGGCTCGGTGCTCAACTTCGTCGAGAACCCCGACACCGTGCCCGAGAACGTGCGCGAGATCGCGCCCACCGTGTTCACCGCCGTGCCGCGCGTCTGGGAGCGCTTCTACTCGTCGGTGACGATCGCCGTGTCCGAGGCAGGGCGCCTGCAGCAGCTGCTCTACGGCTGGGCCATCGGCGTCGGCCGCAAGGTCGCCGACCGCGTGCTCGCGGCGCGGGCGGTGCCCGGCTGGTTGAAGGCCGAGTTCATGCTCGCGCGCTGGCTCGTGCTCGACAACGTGCGCCGCCTGATCGGCATCCACCGCGCGCGTTTCGTCGTCACCGGCGCCGCGCCGATCTCGCCCGAACTGGTGCGCTGGTACATGTCGCTGGGCGTGCCGATGCTCGAGGCCTGGGGGCAGACGGAGTCGTGCGGCGCGTCGTGCGGCATGCCGGCGGCGCGCATCAAGCCCGGCTCGATCGGACCCCAATGCCGCTACAACGAGGTCAAGCTCGACCCGGCGACCGGCGAGCTGCTGGTGCGCGGGCCCAACGTCTTCATGGGTTACCTGAACCAGCCCGAAAAGACGGCCGAGACGATCGACGCCGACGGCTGGCTGCACACCGGCGACGTCGGCACGGTCGACGAGGAAGGGTATTTCCGTATCACCGACCGGATGAAGGACATCATCATCACCGCGGGCGGCAAGAACATCACGCCCAGCGAGATCGAGAACGAGTTGAAGTTCTCCCCGTACATCACCGATGCCGTCGTCATCGGCGACCGCCGGCCGTACCTCACCGCCCTCGTGATGATCGACCAGGAGAATGTCGAGAAGTACGCGCAGGACCACGACGTGCCGTTCTCCAACTACGCCAGCCTGACGCGCGCCCGCGAAGTGGTCGAGCTGATCGGCAGCGAGATCGAGAAGGCCAATGCCAGGTTCGCGCGCGTCGAGCAGATCAAGCGCTTCGAGCTGCTGTCGACGCAGCTCACCGCCGAAGACGAGGAACTCACGCCGACGATGAAGCTCAAGCGCAAGCTCGTGCAGCAGAAGTACGCCGGGCTGATCGACTCGATGTACCGCAACCCCGCCACCTAGACACCACTGAAGGAGCTCCCGATGAAACGCATCGTCACCGCCCTCGCGCTGGCCGCCGCCGCCACGCTGGCCGCCGCGCAATCGCAGGGCGTCAGCAAGACGGAGATCACGATCGGCTCGATCCAGGACCTGTCGGGCCCGATCGCCGGCTTCGGCAAGCAAGTGCGCCTGGGCATGATGCTGCGCGTCGACGAGGTCAACCAGCAGGGCGGTGTCAACGGCCGCAAGTTGAAGCTGCTGGTCGAGGACTCGGCCTACGATCCCAAGCGTGCCGTGCTGGCCGCGCAGAAGCTCGTCAACCAGGACAAGATCTTCATGATGGTGGGTCACATCGGCACCGCCCACAACATGGCGGCGATGCCGGTGCAGTTCGAGAAGAACGTGATCAACTTCTTCCCGGTGACGGCGGCGCGCGAGATGTACGAGCCGTTCCACCGCCTGAAGTATTCGTTCGCCGCCACCTACTACGACCAGATCCGCGTGATGGCGCCCAAGCTCGCCAAGGAGAAGGGCGCCAAGAAGGTCTGCACGATCTACCAGGACGACGAGTTCGGCCTCGAGATCGCGCGCGGCGCCGAGGCCGGCCTCAAGGCCGCGGGCATGGAGCTGGTCGAGAAGACGACGTTCAAGCGCGGCGCGACCGACTTCTCGTCGCAGGTGGCGCGCATGAAGTCCGCCGGCTGCGACATGGTCGTGCTGGGCACGCTGATCCGCGAGACGATCGGCACCATCGGGCAGAGCCGCAAGACCGGCTTCAGCCCGCTGTTCCTCGGCTCGTCGGGCGCCTACACCGACCTGATCCACAAGCTCGGCGGCCCCGCGATGAACGGCCTGTACGCCGCGCACACGGTGCAGCACCCCTACCTCGACGAGGCTTCGCAGCCGATCCGCTTCTGGGCCACCAAGTACAAGACGCAGTTCAACGAGGACCCGACGGTGTTCTCGGTCTACGGCTACCTGGCGATCGATTCCTTCGTGCGCGCCGCATCGAAGGCCGGCCCGAACCTGACGACCGACTCCTTCATCAAGGCGATGGACACGATGGTCATCCCGCCCGACTTCTTCGGCTCGGCCGAGCAGACCTTCTCGCCGACCAAGCGCCTGGGCAGCGACGCCGCGCGCCTGTCGCAGATCGTCGACGGCAAGTGGAAGGTGGTGTCGGACTACGTCAGGACGACGGCGGCGTCCGCGACGAAGTAGCACCGCCGCTGTGCCGTTCGGGGCCGCCTGCGGGCGGCCTTTTGTTCGGCGGCGCGACGCAGCACAATGGGGCACACCGCAGTTCCGCCGTTGCCGTCGTGCTCCGCCGTTCGCCGTTATCCCGATGCTGATGACCTTGCTGCGCACCGTGGCGGCCGGACTCGACGGCATCGAGATCGGCTTCTGCGCATTCGATGCCGAAGACCGCGCGCTGGCCTGGAACAACACTTTCCTCGAGATGTTCCCCGAGCACGCCGGGCAGGTGCGCGTCGGCGAGCCCTACGCCGACAACCTGCGGCGCTACTACGCGTCGCGGCTGGTCGGCGACGAGCGCGCGCTGATCGAGCGCCACGTCGCCGGCGGGGTCGAGCGCCACCGCACGCAGCGCTGGCCGTTCGAGTTCGAGCATCGCGGCCAGCGGCTGCGCGTGTCGTCGCTCGAGATGGGCTCGTTCGGCCGTGTGCGCGTGTGGCGCAAGCTGCGCGACATCGTCGGCCCGCCTGCGCCTGCGCCGCGCCCGCCGCCGTCGTTCGACAGCGCCGCCGGCGCGCTGCTCGAACGCATCGCCGACGGCGTGCTCGTCGTCGACGCGGCCGATCGCGTGCTGTGGGCCAACCACGCCTTTCTCCGGCTGTACGGCCTGGCGTCTGTCGAGGCGTCCGCCGGGCAGCGCTTCGAGGCGCTGTACCGCGGCCTGTGGAGCGACGACCCGCGGTCCAACGTGCTGCGCCGCAACCTCGAGACGCTGCGCGAAAACCAGCGCTGTTCGGGCGCGCCCTTCGAGCTGGAGCTTCCGGGCGAGCGCTGGGTGCGCGTCGTCGAGCAGCGTGGCGACAGCGCCGACGGCCGCGGCTACTTCGTGCACGCCGACATCACGGCGCTCAAGCGTCAGCAGCAGGCGCTGCGCGAAGCCGAGGCGCGCACGCGTGACAGCGAGGCGCGCTACCGGCTGCTCGCCGAGTATTCGAGCGACGTCACGGTGGCGGTGGCCGACGGCGTCGTCGTCTACGTGTCGCCCGCCGTCGGCGACATGTTCGGCTGGCAGCCCGCGCAGGTCGTCGGCCGCACACTGGCCGAGTTCTGCCATCCCGACGACATCGCCGCGGTGGACGAGGCGTTGCGCCGGCTCGACGGCGAGCCGCAGGCCGACTACCGGGCGCGCGTGCGCCACGCCGACGGCAGCCACGTCTGGAGCGAGGCGCGCGCACGCCTGTCGCCGGTGGGGCTCGAGCCGTCGTCGTCGTCGCCGCTGCTCGTCATTAACGTGCGCAGCATCGCCGCGCGCAAGAAGGTCGAGGACGATCTGGCGGCGGCGCTGGCGCGGCTCGAGGCGCAGGCCGTCACCGACGCGCTGACGGGGCTGGCGAACCGGCGCCGCTTCGACGACGCGCTGGCCGTCGAGTGGCGCCGCGCGCAGCGCGATGTCGCGCCTCTGGCGCTGCTGATGGTCGACATCGACCACTTCAAGGCGCTCAACGACAGCCGTGGCCATCCGGCGGGCGACGCCGTGCTGGCGCGCCTGGGCAGCGTGCTCGCTTCGTTCGGCCAGCGCGCCGGTGATCTCGTTGCGCGCTACGGCGGCGAGGAGTTTGCGCTGCTGCTGCCCAATACGGGGTTCGACCATGCGCTGTCCATCGCCGAGAGGCTGCGCCGCAGCGTGGAGCGCCAACAGTGGGGCGACATCGGCCTGCCCGCCGACACGGCGATTCGCGTCAGCGTCGGCGTGTGCTGCGCCGACGCCGGGCTGCTTGCCGGCGTCGGCGCAGCGCTGGTGCAGTGCGCCGACGAGGCGCTGTATGCCGCCAAGCGCGCCGGGCGCAACCGCGTCGTCGCCTGGGGATCTCAGCTCACGATGTAGGCGCCCGAGCCGGTCGCCAGCAGCCGCGACTGCGCGTCGTGGAACTCCATGCGCGTCGACGCGACGCGGCTGCCCAGGCGCAGCGTCTGCGCCGTCGCGGTGAAGCGCGGGCCCAGCGCCGGGCGCAGGTAGTCGATGCGCAGGTCGATCGTGCCGAGCTTGGCAAAGCGCGCGAGCCGCGCTTCGATCGCGTCGTCCATGTGGCGCGCGCCGATCGCGGCCATCACGGCCAGCCCGCCCATGGCGTCGAGCGTCGCGCTGATCACGCCGCCGTGCAGGCGGTGGTGAGCATAGTGGCCGATCAGCTCGTCGCGCATCTCGATGCGGCCCGCCGCGCGGTCGGGCAGCAGCTCGACGATCTGCAGCCCGAGCACGCGGTTGAAGCCGATCTTCTCCTCGAAGATGGCGCGCAGCTTGTCGATGAACTCGGCCTCGAAGGCGGCGGGCGGCGGCAGTGTGGTCGTCATCGTTGTTCGGTTCATCCGTGTGCATCGATATGATGAAGCGCATTGTGCAGTCCGCAGGGTGAGCCATGGGTTCCGCATTCATCTACGACGCGATCCGAACCCCGCGCGGCAAGGGCAGGAAGGACGGCGCGCTGCACGAAGTCAAGCCGGTCGACCTGCTCGCCGGCACGCTGGCGGCGCTGCAGCGCCGCCACGGCTTCGACACGGCGCGCGTCGACGACGTCGTCATGGGCTGCGTGACGCCGGTCGGCGAGCAGGGCGCGTGCATCGCCAGGACGGCGGCGCTGAAGGCCGGCTGGGACTTCCGCGCCGCCGGCGTGCAGGTCAACCGCTTCTGCGCCTCGGGGCTCGAAGCCGTCAACCTCGCGGCACAGAAGGTCGCCAGCGGCTGGGAAGACCTCGTCGTCGCCGGCGGCGTCGAGTCGATGTCGCGCGTGCCGCTCGGCAGCGACGGCGGCGCCTGGGCGCAGGATCCCGCGACCAGCCTGGCGACGGCCTTCGTTCCGCAGGGCATCGGCGCCGACCTGATCGCCACGCTCGAAGGATTCACGCGCGACGACGTCGACGCCTATGCGCTCGCGTCGCAGCAGCCCGCCGCGGCGGCGCAGGGCGAAGGGCGCTACGACCGATCCGTCGTGCCGGTGACGGATGCGATCGGCCTGACCATCCTCGAGCGCGACGAGTTCATCAAGCCGCGCACCACGCTCGAAGGGCTCGCGGCGCTCAAGCCCTCGTTCGCCGACCTCGGCGCGCTCGGCTTCGATGCGGTGGCGATCGGACGCTACCCGCAGGTCGAGCGCATCGAGCACGTGCATACGGCGGGCAACTCGTCGGGCATCGTCGACGGCGCGGCGGCGGTGCTGATCGGCTCGGAGGCGATGGCGCGCGAGCTGAAGCTCGATCCGCGCGCGCGCATCGTCGCGACGGCGCTGTCGGGCGCCGATCCGACGATCATGCTCACCGGCCCGATGCCGGCGACGCGCAAGGCGCTCGCCAAGGCCGGCCTCGCGATCGGCGACATCGACCTGTTCGAGGTCAACGAAGCCTTCGCCGCCGTGCCGATGCGCTTCATGAAGGAGCTGGGCGTGCCGCACGACAAGGTCAACGTGAACGGCGGCGCGATCGCGCTCGGCCACCCGCTCGGCGCGACGGGCGCGATGCTGCTCGGCACGCTGCTCGACGAGCTGGAGCGCCGCAAGCTGCGCCGCGGCCTCGTCACCCTGTGCGTCGGCGGCGGCATGGGTATCGCGACGATCGTGGAGCGGCTGTGATGCGGACGATCCGGATCGACACCGACGCCAACGGCATCGCGACGCTGACCTTCGACGCGCCCGGCGCGCCGGTCAACACGATGAGCGCCGAATGGCAGGCCGACCTGACGGAGGCCGTCGATGCCCTCGTGGCGCAGCGCGATGCACTGCGCGGCGTGATCCTCGCGTCGGCGAAGGAGACCTTCTTTGCCGGCGCCGACCTGAAGGCCGTGATGCGCATGACGGCGGCCGACGCGCCGGCGGCGTTCGCCGCGATCGAGCAGGTCAAGCGCAACTACCGGCGCCTCGAGACGCTGGGCGTGCCCGTCGTCGCCTGCCTGAACGGCGCCGCGCTCGGCGGCGGCTGGGAAGTCGCGCTCGCCGCGCACGCACGCATCGCGGTGGACGACGCGAAGACCCGCTTCGGCCTGCCCGAGGTGACGCTGGGCCTGATCCCCGGCGCGAGCGGCATCACGAAGACGGTGCGCCTGCTCGGCCTCGTCGCGGCGCAGCCGTACCTCGTCGAAGGGCGCCTCTTCACGCCTGCCGAAGGGCTGACGCTCGGCCTGGTGCACGAACTCGTGCACGACGCTGCCGCGCTGCGCGGCGCCGCGCTGGCGTGGATCGCCGCGCACCCGCAGGCGCGGCAGCCGTGGGACGAGCAGGGCCACGCGATCCCCGGCGGCACGCCGGCGAACCCCAAGCTCGCGGCGGCGCTGACCGTCGCGCCGGCGCAGCTCGCCCGGCGCACGCACGGCCTCTACCCGGCGCCCGCCGCCTGCCTCGCCGCGATGGTCGAGGGCGCGCTCGTCGACTACGACACGGCGCTGCGCATCGAGTCGCGCCGGCTCGCCGCCGTGATGACGCACCCGGTCGCGCGCAACCTGATCGGCGCCTGCTTCTTCGACATGAATGCCGTCAAGGCCGCGGGCCTGCGGCCGGCCGACGCCGCCCCGGCCTGCGCGCGCCGCGTGCTGGCGGCGTGGCGCGGCGCAGCCGCGGCGCTGCTCGCAGAGGGCGTGCCGGCCGCCGTCGTGCGCAACGCCGCGCGCGGCGCCGGCTTCGGCGGCGCGGCACTCGACGACGACGCTGCGGCGCCTGCCGCCGCGCCCGTCGCGGCATGGGAGATCGAGGCGCTGAAGCAGCGCCTGCTGTGGCGCGGCGCCGTGGAAGCCGCGCGTTGCCTGCACGAGGGCGACGCGGCGAGCGTGGCCGAGGCCAACGTCGCCAGCCTCGCGGGCGGCGGGTTTCCCGCGTGGACGGGCGGGGCACTGCGGCTGGTCTACAGTGACCCGGCGGCCTTCTTCGAGCGCGCCGCGGCGCTGGCGCAGCGCTACGGTGCAGGCTACGAAGTGACGACTGCCGTACGCGAAACGCTGCAACGCCATGAACCACGCTACGACTGAAGCCCCCACGCGCCGCCTCGCGGCCGTCGCACTTTCGGCGCTGGCGCTCGCCGCCTGCACCGCCTACGGCCCGGGCGACGTGCGCACCGGCCAGAGCGCCGACGACGTGGCGCGCTCGATGGGCGCGCCGACGGCGCGCTACCCGCAACCCGGCGGCGGCACGCGCCTCGAATATGCGCGCGGCCCCTACGGCAAGCACACCTGGATGGTCGACACCGACGCCGCCGGCCGCGTCACCGGCTGGCGCCAGGTGCTCGACGAGAAGACTTTCAACTCGCTGCCCCCCGGCACGCCGGCCGACGAGGTGCTGCGCACGATCGGCACGCCGTCGGAGCGCTTCGCGATCCCGCGCCAGCGCCTGGACATCTGGAACTACCGCTACGAGACGCCGTTCTGCATCTGGTTCCAGGTCTCGGTCGACCAGCAGGATCGCCGCGTGCGCGAAACCGGCTACGGCCCCGACCCGCACTGCCCCGAGAACCGGCCCGAGTTCGGCTTCGTGCCGTTCTGAGCCCGCCGCCCGATGCGCGTCTACGGCATCCGCACCTGCGACACCGTGGCCAAGGCGCGGCGCTGGCTCGCCGCCGCCGGCGTCGAGCACGAGTTCCACGACTTCCGCCGCGACGGCCTGCCGCCGGCGCTGCTCGACGCCTGGATCGACGCCGTCGGCTGGGAGGCGCTACTCAACCGCAAGGGCAACACCTGGCGCCAGCTCGGGCCCGCCGAGCGTGACGCCGTCTGCGACGCGGCTTCGGCGCGCCGCCTGATGCTCGATCAGCCGAGCGTCATCAAGCGGCCGGTGATCGAGTGGGCCGCCGCGCTCACCGTCGGCTACGACGAGAAGCGCTACGCCGAGCTGAGCGCGACTTGAGCCGTCCTCAGCGGCGGCAGGCTCGGCTGGCGCATCAGCCGCTGCTCGAAGCGGCGCTGGGCAAAGGCCGGCCAGCGGTCGCGCGCGGTCATGCACCGCATTCGTGCTGATGGCACCGCCAAGGGTCGGCCAGCGCCCAGTCGCGGCTCATCTTGGTGCCGATACGTGGTGCTCAGGCGCACCAATCGACGAGGCATCGATATTGCTTCCCGGTGCATCGGCGCGCGTCGCTGGTGCGGCGCCGCGCGATCGATCAAGACCAACGACGGGGAGACTCATGGAACAGGTCAAGCAAGGCAGCGATGTGCTGTTCATCCTGCTCGGCGCCATCATGGTGCTGGCGATGCACGGCGGCTTCGCGTTTCTCGAGCTCGGCACGGTGCGCACGAAGAACCAGGTCAATGCGCTGGTCAAGATACTCGTCGACTTCGCCGTCTCGACGCTGGCCTACTTCTTCGTCGGCTACGCGCTGGCCTACGGCGTCGACTTCTTCGTCGGGGCGCAGGAGCTGACGGCGAAGAACGGCTACGACCTCGTCAAGTTCTTCTTCCTGCTGACCTTCGCCGCCGCCATTCCCGCCATCGTCTCGGGCGGTATCGCCGAGCGCGCGCGCTTCGGGCCGCAGCTGCTCGCCACGGCGTTGCTGGTCGCCGTCGTCTACCCGCTGTTCGAAGGCGTGGTGTGGGGGCAGAAGTTCGGCATCCAGGGCTGGATCAAGGCGGTTGCCGGCGAGGAGTTCCACGACTTCGCCGGCAGCGTCGTCGTTCACGCCGTCGGCGGCTGGATCGGGCTGGCGGCCGTGCTGCTGCTCGGGCCGCGGCGCAACCGCTACCGCAAGGACGGTGGCGTCAGCGCGCACCCGCCGTCGAGCATTCCGTTCCTCGCGCTCGGCGCGTGGATGCTCACCGTCGGCTGGTTCGGCTTCAACGTGATGAGCGCGCAGACCATCGACAAGATCTCGGGGCTGGTTGCCGTCAACTCGCTGATGGCGATGGCCGGTGGCACGCTGGCCGCCGTTGCGCTCGGCCGCAACGACCCGGGCTTCGCGCACAACGGGCCGCTGGCCGGGCTGGTGGCCGTGTGCGCCGGCTCCGACGTGATGCACCCGGGCGGCGCGCTCGTCGTCGGCGCGGTGGCCGGCGCCATCTTCGTCTTCATGTTCACGCTCACGCAGAACCGCTGGAAGATCGACGACGTGCTCGGCGTGTGGCCGCTGCACGGCCTGTGCGGGGCGTGGGGCGGCATCGCGGCCGGCATCTTCGGCAGCACGGCGCTGGGCGGGCTGGGCGGCGTGAGCTTCGGTGCGCAGGTCATCGGCACGCTGGCGGGCATCGCCTGGGCGTTCGCCGGAGGGCTCGTCGTCTACGGCCTCGTGCGCGCCGTGCTTGGCCTGCGGCTCTCGCAGGAGGAAGAGTATGCCGGCGCCGACCTGTCGATCCACAAGATCGGCGCGACGCCGGACCGCGAGGTGAGCTGGTAGCGCGGAGCGCAGTCTCCGGCTACGCGCTCGAGCTCGCGCGCACCCGACGCACCGTACCGGGCGCGTTGCGAACGAGCAAGGCGCTGTTCGAGGCCGATATGTAGCGCTGCTGACGCGCACACTCGACCGCAATACGAGCCACTTGACTGAGCTGCAACTCCGCCGGCCCGTGCTGCCGTGGCGCCGAGAAGCTTTACCTTCATCAGGAACCTCGCTGATGAGCCGATGGCTTTCTTCTAAGTGTTCTCTTGACGATGGTTCCATCAACAGAAACGGCGCCTGATGTCGCCGTTTTCCGTTGTCTCAATGATTCGTTGATCGGAAGATCCCGATACCGATCATTAACCAATGGTCGATAAGGTTTCTCGCGTACAAAAACATCGTATAAAGTTCGGTGAGACAATCTACACCGATTCAGTCGATTCCGGTGGCCGAAATACTCCGTGCAAAACCATATTGCTACGATCGTCCAGCAGTAACCAATTCGACTGATCAATAAAACGCGACTACGGGGTTGGATTTATTGTTTTGGCCCTACCTTTTACTGGATCTCGTCGACGACAGCACCACGTGTCTCTACGACGAGCAACGATCGAAGTCGTAGAAGTCGGTCCCCGTTCTTGCCGTACTCGACGTCGCGCCGTCGGTGATGTCGATGTCCTTGTGTGCTACTGCCACCGTCTAAAGCAATTCGTGGTCGCATGAACGGGATATCGTCGATGCGTATGGACAAGATGCTGTCGATCTCGGCCATCACCATCTGCTCACCTAAAGTGGACTAGGTACATCCACGCGATCGAGATCACGATCGCTGCAAGAGCGAGCCACGGTGTAATCACGATCGCGACCGCAGCAAATACCAGTGACGTTCGCGGGCTGCCCTCGACAGCAGTGAACAACGTCTTCCAGTAGCCAGCAGACGGCAGCTTGACGCGGACGAGATCCGGTTCGTTGTCTTGTTCACGCTGCTTCGGTTCGAGGTCATTTCCCATGTCGCCACCCGTCAATGCCAGTCAGCACAACGACAGTGTACGGAGCGCACTGCAGTCTCCAAATAACGTGGACTCGGTTTCAGCCCCGTGCCATGGGACGAACAGCACCTCGTCTCGGGCGGCGAGTTGCTGGGAACTCGCTGGTTAGCTGGTTGCGCGCGTGTGTTGTCGGCTAGCCGTTAGGTCGCAAGATCGCGATCAGCTTTCGGAAACGGTTCTTGACGACGCCACGACAGCTACCGGCGGGGGGGGGGGCGATCGATAACCCGCCACAGCTCTTCACGCGCTATCAAAATTGTCAAACTCGGTGACGCTCGTTCCCACTTGCGACAAAGGCACGATTTCGTGTCAGAGAGAACAGGACGGCAATCGCGCCGCTAGGAGCTTAGTCGGCTGCTGCAAAACATTCTCATATTCAATCACGTCGTTGGAACGCAGAGATCTGTCACGGAATCTGACCTAAACCTATCGCGGAGAAAACATCCCCGGGGATCAGTGGGCTTTACCCAAAGATTTGGTTGACCGCGCCGGGCCCGTAGCCGTTAGAGAAACCGATCCAGCAACTTCCGCGACGCCCGATCCAGCGCCGCGCGATCGCCGATGCGGTAGTGCATCCCGTGCGCCGACGCGATCAGCAGCGCGCTGCCCCCCGGCAGCCGGCGGATGTCTTCCTCGGCCTTGAGCACGAACTCCGTGTCGCCGCGGTCGGTTTCGACGAACCAGGTGCACGGCGTGACGACGCTCGACACGCGCAGCAGGCGGCGGATCTCGGGCACCAGCTCGCGCGGCGCGAGTTCGTCGTCGACGAGGCGGCGCGTCGGCGCGTCGAGTTGATCGATCCGCTCGACCCAGGCCAGTTCGCGCCCGGTCGGGCCGACGATCGCGAGGCTCTCGTCCGGCGCGGCGAGCGGAAAGGCGCGCACCGGCACGACGCCGACGTGCTCGACGCCCGCCTCGTCGGTCAGCACGAGCCGGCCCGCTGCATCGCGATGCAAACGCAGCTTTGCGCTGGTACTGCCGCTCATGCTTGCATCCGCTTCTCGTGGTGGTTGTCGGGCAGCAGCGTGCCGGCCTCGGTGTCGGGCGCGACCTCGTCGCTCTCGGCCAGCGCCGCCTCCTGCTCCTCGATGCGCGCCTGCGCCTGGTAGAGCCGCCAGTAGGCGCCCTGGCGCAGCATCAGCTCGTCGTGGTTGCCGACCTCGACGATGGCGCCGCGGTCCATCACCACCAGCCGGTCGGCGCGGCGCAGCGTCGAGAGGCGGTGCGCGATGGCGATCGTCGTGCGGCCGCGCACCAGATTGTCGAGTGCGCGCTGGATCTCGCGCTCGGTCTCGGTGTCGACGGCCGACGTGGCCTCGTCGAGGATCAGGATGCGCGGGTCGATCAGCAGCGCGCGCGCGATCGAGATGCGCTGGCGCTCGCCGCCCGAGAGGCCCTGGCCGCGCTCGCCGACCAGCGAGTCGTAGCCCTGCGGCAGGCGCAGGATGAACTCGTGCGCATGCGCCGCGCGCGCCGCGGCGACGATCTCGTCGCGCGTCGCGTCGGGTTTGCCGTAGGCGATGTTCTCGGCGATGCTGCCGAAGAACAGGAACGGCTCCTGCAGCACCAGCCCGATGTGGCGGCGGAAGTCGGCGATGGCGTAGCGCCGCACGTCGACGCCGTCGACCTCGATCGCGCCGCCCGAGACGTCGTGGAAGCGGCAGATCAGGTTGACCAGCGTGCTCTTGCCCGAGCCGCTGTGGCCCACCAGGCCGATCATCTCGCCGGGCCGGATCTCGAGGTCGACGCCGGCGAGGATCGGCCGGCTGCCGTAGCGGAACGCCACGTTGCGCAACGCGATGCCGCCTTCCATGCGCGCGATCGGCACCGGCTGCACCGGCTCGGGCACGTTCGACTCGTGGTCGAGGATGTCGAAGATGCGTTTGGCGCCGGCCGCTGCCTTCTGCGTGAACGACACGATGCGGCTCATCGAGTCGAGCCGGCCGTAGAAGCGGCCGATGTAGGCGATGAACGCCGTCAGCACGCCGACCGTGACCTCGTTGCGCGACACCAGCCAGACGCCGAACGCCCAGACGACGAGCACGCCCAGTTCGGTCAGCAGCGCGACGGTGGGCGCGAACAGCGACCAGGTGCGGTTGAGCCGGTCGTTGACCATCAGGTTGTGGTCGTTGGCGGCCTTGAAGCGCGCCGACTCGCGCGCCTCCTGCGCGAACGCCTTGACGACGCGGATGCCTGGGATCGTGTCGGCGAGCACGTTGGTCACCTCGGCCCACACCCGGTCGATGCGCTCGAAGCCGGTGCGCAGCCGCTCGCGCACCAGATGGATCATCCAGACGATCAGCGGCAGCGGCAGCAGCGTGGCCAGCGCCAGGCCGGGGTGGATCGAGAACAGGATCGCCGCCGTCATCACGATCATCAGCACGTCGGTCGCGAAGTCGAGCGCGTGCAGCGACAGAAAGACGTTGATACGGTCGGTCTCGGAGCCGATGCGCGCCATCAGGTCGCCGGTGCGCTTGCCGCCGAAGTAGTCGAGCGGCAGCTTGAGCAGGTGGTCGTAGGTCGTC
>Ga0138256_10004057_pt1 | contig 15545 bp, 11 predicted proteins | sample KNB2016incub_MG_FD_105486 | JGI IMG/M metagenome (GOLD analysis project Ga0138256, IMG submission 105486) | Active sludge microbial communities from wastewater in Klosterneuburg, Austria - KNB2014incub_MG | ecosystem: Engineered > WWTP > Activated sludge > Unclassified | place: Austria... | reverse complement strand
ATTTTTTTCGACAGAGTTGCAGGAAGCTCTTCTTTAAGTTCGTTATATATAGATTTTACAATTGGAGGTACCAGACTAGAACCCGATATTGATGTTGAGATTTTATCTCTGGAAATCCAAAAGTAATCTCTAAGGTCTATATTTTTAAGTCTAGGCTCTGCATTGAGCCATCTTACAACTTTTTCTTTATGCCAATCCTTGTATCCTTTCTCTATTTCGGTTTTCACTTCATGGAATTTTTTTTCGTCACAAATATCTTCTAATTCACTAATTTGGACAGGAACTCCTGCTTGTGTTGCTTGCCAATCAAATAATTTTCTAAAAAGATTGAGCTCTGTATACTCCAGAATCATCAGTTTAGCCAGAATTGAATCATTAAAATCTTTTAATGCTGCAACATTGGCCAACCTTTTGCGCAGGGTATATGTATTAAGAAATCGCTTAATCTGACGTGGATTACCATACAAACTTTGTGCTATCAGAGGAACCAAAGCAGGAATTGTAATTATATTTTTCTTTATCGTTTCAATCTCGCTATGCTCTATGGTACCCTGTAAGTTTGATATGCCAAAAGCACTATACCGATCTTTTAGTTTATATGCATAAAACCCATCGAGTACCTTTTTAAAATTATCCTCGGAGAGCTCCTTTTTACAAATAAGCATGGATAAGTAAGTTTCAACTTCTGGTTCAGATAGCTTTGGAAGCATGTAAGGTATTTGAATTAACTTTTCCAAGTAGTCGTCTATAATTCTGTCATTTGAATCTTCGTCGGTCTTATTCTCTCTTTTATACCTGAATTCTATAGCATGACGAACAATACGAGGGTCTGCTCCAATAAAAAATGCAGTTTTTTCGACATTTAAAAAAAGCTTTATAGCTTCAAGATTTTCAATAATTCTTTCATGAGTACATCTATCCAAATCGTCAATGATTACTACTAGCTTTTTAATTTTTGATTTATCAATCATTTTTTTGAAATCATCTCTAAATTGTCTAACCAAGGTTATTTCGTCGTCTTCTTTGTTTTTTATAATTTCTTTCAAAAAATCTTCTGCCTTATCACCTGTAAGGTTTTTTGTGAGATCTTCTGTCTTAATACGTGAAAACTCCTGAGCAAGAAAAGGAGCTAATGATAGACCTCCTGTAAAATATGCAGTTGCAGTTGGCAATATTATTTTTTTAAATCCAAGACCTAAAAGCCGCATCCATTTAACGGATTTCACCAGCTTTTTAGTTTCGTCTTTAACAATATCACCTAGTTTTTTATGCTTTTCAAATTTCTCAATTATGGATTCAAGCAAAGCTGCCTTTGCATCATCGTATCCTTCAAAAACCCACCCATTAAAATAAAGCACTAGTGTATCGTCTTTTAATTCATCTTCATTTTTGCCTCTCAGTTCTTCGTAAATTATTTTAAGAATACTTGATTTTCCACTTCCCCAATCGCCAAATACTCCTATTGTAACTGGCAATACTTTTTCATCATTAATTACATCTATTAATAAGTCTGCATGAACTTTAAATCCTAGAAGATCTTCTGATGTTTCGTTGTCTGACCACATAAATATTTCTTTTTGTTATTTATAAATTCGAAGATTTTTCTTAGGCGATAAGTGTGTTATAATAGTAATCTTCATTACTAATTTTCAGGAATGAAGATGTGGGAACCAAATTTCGTGTCACATCTTTAAGTGGGACTTCATGACCTGCCTCTTTTTGAAATTCAAATTTGTAATAATATACAACTACAATAAGCAATGCCCCTACTGCGTTAATTGTATTTTTTAAATTGGCTTCATTAAAATGATCATTGCGTTGATGCTTTACGCAATTGTAACTTTTCCACCAGTCGGGATTTTGATCTCCTTCCCAATTTATCCATGGTTTATAAGTTAGACCGAATCTATTAATTGATATTTCCTCATTTATGAGCTCTGGCAACTCAGACTTAATTATCGCCTTGTAATCATTTATATTATTTACTGGTTTTGTGTTATCAGCTAGACCACATAGTAATTTCATCACAACATCTATTTCAGAAGATGCTGATAACATGATGTGAGCTAATTCAATTGAATAAACATCTTGATTGTTTTCGCAAAATTCAATGTACCGGGAAATGAATTCTAAGTCCTGTGCAATTGCCAAAAAGTAGTTCCAATGGTGTTTTGGGGTGGTGAAATGAAGCATCAGAATAAAGTTTTGGTTTCAGGAAAATTACAGAAAAATTAATTCATTGCCTGTTAAAGTGTCAAAATACACAGATTGTGATGGCTATTTTTGCTAAAAACTTAGTTATGTAGAAATTAATTTCATTTTACCGGAGCTAACTTTATCGACGAGTGGTTCATTATTTTTAGTGTCATACATTAAGGGTAGAAACATTTGCAACGGTTTGGCTTGTCCAAGTAGTATCATTCTGCATTGGATTTCGGTCCAGTCGGAAAGGATTTTATAGGTTGCTTTTAAATAAATAGGGGATGGTTATCAGGATAAAAGTTGGCTAACTATAAAATGTCCAATTTAATTTGAGTTTTTCTTTGGTTTCGCATTCCTGTATTTTTTGAATTATTGATTTTCTATGTCCGGCACCAAGCATAAATATTGCTTTATCATAACTATTTCCTTTACTATAGTCATAAATTTCTCTAAGCATTGCATTCTCCCTGGTGTCTTGTTCTTCGTAAAACAATTTGTGAATGTGAAGTAGTTGATTCTTGTTTAGCATATATCCTATTAGAGTCTTTTCCATTATCATCTTTTTTACAAATAGCTCTTCATATTTTTTGCTATTAAGAAAGGAAAAGCCATCATTCGCTATCATTAGTTTTTGATCGGCTTCTATTTGCTTATAGACATTATATTTTTTAAATGCATTAAATATGTAATCTATTTCCTTTGAGGACAAGTCCGAATTTGGCAAAATATCTACTGGAATATGATCAATGCTATGAGACTGTAAATACCTCTTTACGGACTTTACCTCCGGTGGCTCATAAGGGATTTCATTTTTATTGTAAAATCTATGAAATAAGTCAAGGTTTAATTCCTCAAAAATCACATCAGGACTTATTGATTCAATGATTTTATGTAATTCATCGGTATTGCATTTGCCAAGTTCGTCATGGAATGTAGAAATTAAAGTGATATTATACATTTGAGATTTATTGTTTGGTTGGTATATCTTAAAGTTATTCTATCCTGGTAATAATTTCATTTTTCCACTGCTTACCTTATCAAAAAGTGTTTCATTTGTTTTCATGTCATACATGAAAGGTAGGAACATTTGTAAAGGTTTGGCTTGACCAAGGAGGATCATGGAGCATTGGATTTCTGTCCAGTCGCTTAAAATTTTCCAGGCGGTTTTGTTGGCCTGGGCTTGTAACGTGGTTTTTGTATCTGGTCGTGGTCGTTTGACATCTTTCCAAAGTATGGTGAAACATTCTTCGACTTGGGCTTTTAGATGAAATGGGATTGTTTGTTGTAACTGCTGGTCGAATAACAAAAAGGTTATGCCGGTGCATATTTTCTCTTCATACTTTTTATTGATATTGCTTGCTCCGATTTCAACAAGTAACTCTTCGATTTTTGCCATACTTCTGCTGGCCTCAATTGTGGATGTGTAGTTTTTGATGTTCATTGTTGGTTATTTTAAATGTTGAATTTTGAATGTTAAATTATTTGAGATGCCTTCCCGAACAAGTTCGGGACTGGCTCTTCGTCGGCATGACAACTACGGGGGTAAGGCGGTGCAGCCAGTTTGCTTAAGTGAATAGAAGTGATTTAGGACTGCAATTCTTTTTGCAAGTGCTAAGAGATTGGGTTGGTCTTTTTGGATTAGTGGGTGATCGGGATTGTTTGTGAGGTAGGCTTTCCATAATTCTATTACTGAATGTTGATTGGTGCCGGTGACCTGGTTGATTCTTTGTTGCCATGCTTGTTGTAATTCCTTATCTGTAATTTCTATTTTGAGTTGGTCGAAATGGTTTGTTGTGATGTGGTGGTAGATCTTTTTTTCTTCGAGGTATGATTCGTAGAGATAGCCTAACTCTGGTTGTTGAGATTGCTTCGTTTTACTCGCAATGACGGAGCTTGATGTGTTGTTCCATTTTTCAGCATTGGCCATCCATTTTTCTACTAAGGCTTTCCAATCTTCTATTGGTGTTACTCCTTGTATTTTCCAGCCAAGGGCTTTGTAGTGGTTGTAGAATTTTTTTGCTTCGGTGGGAGGGTGGTTGTTTTCGGTGAAGTATGTTTTTACTTGTTGCAAATCCGGAATTCCCACCCCTAACCCCTCCGAGGAGGGGATGCCGCCTGTAGTGTGTACCGATTTTGAGACACCACCGAAATCGTTTATTGCATTTTGTATTTTCTCATTCTTCTTAAAAATTTGGTGAGTGGGTGTTTCTCTCTGTTTATTGTTTGGTTTTATATACTGTCCCATATTTGGGACTGTGTCGGTATCATTATCGGTACTTGTAGCGGTCAGATTTGGGACTGTGTGTGTATCAGATTTGATACACCAGCCTCCCCCTAACGAACTACGTTCCCAACCTTCGCTTTGCTCAGTTGCCTCCGCAGGAGGGGGACTTGCCGCCTGAAATAAGTCGAGTTGTTGCAATGGCCCCGAGTCTTTTTTTATGTCGAGGCGGATTACACTTATGTGTACTGGTTGGAATTTTGAAATTGAGGGATGGTAGATGATATAGTTTGCGAGATGGAGTTGCTTGATGCATTTGTGGTAAGTGTTCTTGCTACCAATCTTACTTAACTGCATGATGTTATCTCTGAATACAGGGAAGGGATTTTGGAAGCGGTTAAAATTCCAATACTGGAATAAAGCAAGATAAAGGCTCACATGGGAGGAAGTGAGCCTGTTATCACTACGAACAACTGAAAAGAAGGCGTTGAGGTGCCTTATATAGTTCATGAAGGTGAATTGTGAATGGTCAATGGTGAATGGGGTTTCCTCACATTGGGTTCTCTAACTGGATTAGCACTGTAGCATGGTAGAAAACATTTCCAACATGGAAATTCTTTTGCAATCTGCTTTTGCTGCTTTCTTCTTTTTCTTTCTTCAATGGATATTGCAGGCTTGCTGTTTCTTTTTTGTTTTTTGGTGTGTGACCTAGCAGCGTATATTGAATTCATGATTTGTATTTTTTTTTCTCGCAAAGACGCAAAGAAGGAAAGGCGCAAAGAGGTCCCACTCCCGCTAATGCGGGATCGGGATGACAAATGAGGACTATTTCTTTTTGCCTTGCATGAGTTTGGCGATGTCGTCGTAATCGTAAAACATGAGGCCGCCGACCTGGGTGGCGTTGAGTGTACCATTTGTTCTCATGTTTTGTAAAGTGCCACGGGAGATGCCCAGCATTTCCCTTACTTCCCAGGATTTAAGCCATTTCTTTTTTGCAGTTGATGTAGTGGAAGTAAATAGGTCTTTAAGCTCTGTGAAGAGGTCTGATTTGAATTGCTGAAGATCTTCTTTGGTTAAAATGTTTACTGACATAATTGTAAATTTTATAAAGCAAAACAAATGATTGATCCTATTCAGCAACCTTGAAGGGCTTGTACAAGGGAATTGAAATGCAGGCTGAAAGCGGGGTTTAATTATTTTTTTTAAGATCTGATTTTATCTTGCGTAAGGTATTTACCATCGTAATTAATTTGTCATCCAGCGAATTAATTGTGTTCATCTCTACTTTGCTAAAACAATTGTAAAGATTTTGCCATGAGATTTTATCTCTGCGCAATGAACGATGACTGGCCGCCAACAGTTTTGCCAGTGATCTCATATTGGGATTCTTCAACAGACCAGCCTGCTTCTGAATATTTGTGAACAAACCCAGTTCTTCTACAGACATTTGTAAGTGGATGCTTTCTTGCTCTTCTACCGTGGGTAAGTTAACCGGAGCTGCGAATATTGACAGGGATTTAATTTTTTTAAAATATCTTTTTTCATATTGGAGGTAATCGGTAATATATTTCTGCACTGTTATTAATGAAGGATAAAGGGCCCAACCCGGCATAACACTGATTTGCTTTATTTCTTTGAGATGAAAACAAAGCCTTTCTACTTTTTCATTTTCTGACTCTGTCTCGTTGATTTCTTTGAGAATGAAGCCGAGTAAATAATTATTAAAGACCGGTGAGTTAAAATTCAAATGTATCAACATTTCGGTGAGGACATCATAATAGCTAAAGGAAAAGGATTGCTGAATGCTTTCCAGTTTGGTCAATAGATAGTTAGTGTATTCTTTTTCAAAATAAGAAATACTTCGATTGTTTTCGTTATTGAAAAACCCGTATAGGACAGATGATACTAACTCTGGCAGCTCATTATTGCTGCAGTATGTAAGTAAATTACGCTGAACTTTTTCTAGCCGGTCTTTTAACTCTTCCTTAAATTGGCGACTCTGTTTAATTGTGAGTAAATACTCAGGAGGGAAAGCCTGATGGCAATACTGTTCAATGAAATGTAATAAATCATCTAGAAGATTTGTTAACTGATTGAATAAATCAATCCTGGCAGCATATTTTGTTTTAGTGAATGGATTTTTTAATTCAAGGTCTAAAAGGTAGTGGTACAGCAAATCCTGCAGGTTGACAATACTAACCCGGTGCTGATGAATATACAAGGATCTTGCTTTTTCTTTTCTGAAAGAGAATATCCCTGTCTTCAACACTTTTTTAATTCTTATTATTTCCTTTGCAGCTATCCTGAGCCATTCATCTTTATTTTTTTTAACGAGTGTTTCATTTAATAGATTTTTTGGGTGCAGGGTAATTGAAATCAATTGTTCCAATAACTCCAGTTCGTATTGTGGTGCCATATCAGGAAAGAATATTGCTACTAAACATTACCTGATTTCTTTTTGAACAGTATTAATTTATTTTAGAACGGTATAAAATGATTGCAAATCTGAAATGAAACAGTGAATATTAAAAGAAGAAAAGCTATGCAAACGGTATAAAGGACTTTGCAGTTGGTAGTGAACTTAATTATCGCCTGAGAGGGCAATTCTTTTTGCTGCTGAATTTTAAGTCAGGACCAAATTGCCTCTTTTTTCCAATTTGGAGTAAAGCCTAATTGATGAAAATCAATGTTTGGAAACTCATCAGTCAGGTTAATTAATTTTTCTTTAAAGGAAGAGCTGCTGTTGCAAGTAGTCATCATTTTTTGGACACAACAAAGAACTGCATATAAACTATCATTTTCTACCTGGTCTGCTTCTGCTAAGAACTGGCGACTTTTCTTCTGTGGGAGGGCAGGTGCAAAGTTTATTTTGGCATACACCAATCTTGCATGATGTGCACACTTATTACGAATAAAACTGAAGCAATGCAGCCAGGAGACCAAATGCTTTTTGGTTAATTGAAAACTATCGCAAAGCCTATTTTTTTCATCAGATGGCTTTAGGTTTTCGAACATGATAGAGAGGGTGCCAAAGGTGATTATCTCCATCATCATCCAGGATGGTGGGTAAACAGGTGTATAGTTTCTTTTATAGTGCTGGAGAAATATTTCTGAAGGATATTCCAATTCCTTTTCTATAGAACGCAGCAATTCACTATGATCGAATGACTTTGGAATATCTTCCTCTTTTTTGGCGTTTCGGGTTATCATCCGCCTTTCTTCATCTGAAAAAAAATGATCGGGGTTTGTGTACCAATGAGCATTGTGTTTAACTGACATTATATTTGACAGCAAGGTTTTTATTGCAATTTCAATACCCTCTATCGCTTCAAATAATATCATTTTTAATTTTCTATCGAAAATGTAGAGGTCCCGAATCATTTCGAAAGTAATGTCGGGCAAGTAATTACCTTCTTTCTTTTGATAGTCTTTAAACTTATATGAGTATTGTTTGAAACGAAAATAACTTACATGTGAAAGCCAATGATGGGCTAATTTTTCATCAGCTATGATTAGACCTTTTTCTCTCAGCAAATTGAGTTGCTGTGTAACATCTAGTGCAGGGTGAGTATAAAGAATTTTCTCGGCAGGTTTGTGGCTCATTACCTTATAAATAAAAAAAAACCCGTCAGAGTTGCGCTTTATCCTTTGCAGAACAAGAGGCTTGACAGGTGTTATTGGTATAAAATTACAATAATAATTTAAACAATTCTATATATAAATAAGTTTTAACATAATAAGCAGGTATTCAGGTATTTATTAATTAGATTTTTTGCATTTTTCACAATTTTATGAACCTCTATTTGTAAGCTTCGCCAATGTCTATCTTGTCTAAATATGGTTTTAGAAAATCCGAATTAGTGGAGGAAAAACTTTTGAATGCAAGCCGAACATTGTGTTCTTTATGTACTTTTTCTTCTACATAAAAGCCATCTATCTGATATAGTATATAAAGGTAAGGTTCATCCACCCTTTCGGCAAGCAAGGTACTGTGGTACCAGATGGCTTCTGTCTGCTCCATTTCATCCATCGTATTGAATTGGTATAATGTCAAACTAAGGTGTAAGTTTTAAACAACTGTAAGATGAGATGAAAATCTATAAAGTGCAGGAGTTTTACAAGTTGAGATGTTTGCAAACGGGATTATTTGTATTGCAATTGGGATTATTAATTAGTTACCGGTGCTACTTAGATTTCTATGAAAGAATCATCACAAATTTTCCACCTTCTTGTGGAAATCAGATAAGGAAATCTTGAAAAATTTGCATAAAGCAGAAAGAGTGCTAACCGATAAGTTTGCTCTAGAAGTCTCAATTCTTCCGATATGAATGTTTGTTTCGTTATAAACATCTTCCTGTGACAATTCTTCTTTCTCTCGTAATTCTTTAATTACAAGGGCTATTCTCTGGAGCAATTTTGTATCTCTGATTTGCGGCATGAGCCCACAAATTCAAAATAAAGGTTGTATCTATTAATGACGTATTCGTCATTAATTATTATTTTAGCTCTAGAAAAAAAATCAACCTATTCCGATTTTGAATATGCGGAGGCTTAATGAACCATATGAAAATGATAATTTTCTTTCCTTCAAGCGAGGAGAGGAGGAAGGCTTTAGCTATTACTTTAAAGAATTTTATCCATCCCTCTGCTATTTCTCGAATAGCATTATAAAGGATGAAGCGACAGCAGAGGATATTGCAACGGAAGCATTTCTAAAACTGTGGGAGCGAAGAGATGCATTTGAAAGTGCTTCTCATATCAAATCGTTTCTGTACAAAGTGGTGCGAAATGGGAGCATTGATTTTTTAAGGAAAAGAGCAAAAGCAGCCAATCACCTATTGGAAAAAAGCTTTCTTGCAGAAGAAAATGAAAGATCTATACAAGAAAAAATAATAGCAGCAGAAACTTTGCGTGAAGTAGTGGCCTCTATCAAATTATTGCCGCCAAAATGCAGACAAATATTCCGGATGTTTTATTTTGAAGGGAAGGATTATAGCCAGATAGCAGAGGAACTGGGGTTGTCTATTAATACCATACGGGTACAAAAGGCAAGAGCATTGGCCATTTTGCGGCAGCATCCGGGTTTAACATTATTCTTTTTGGCCAGTTTTGCACTGGTTAGCTAGTTTTCAGTAATTTTTTTTATTGCTTTGTAAATGAATCTGCAAATACTGCGTAATAGTTGCAGTGTAGTTTTTTATTTACAAAATGAGTAATTTAATTACTGGTACAAAAAATATCCAGTTATTAAACCGTATATAATTTTTACACATGGACGAACATTTTGATAAATACAGCGATGAAGAAGCGTATAGGGTAGCTTACCTGATTGCCGGGTATATACGAGAAACGCTAAGTGAAACAGAGCATGACGAACTTGATGTGTGGGTAGCCGCCAGTGATGAAAACATGCAATTGTTTGAACGATTAACTGACGAGAAGAACCGGGAAGGAGCCATACAATGGATTGAAAGACGAAATACTGATACTGCACTGGAAAATGTAAAAGAGAAAATTAGGTTTACCAAGCAGGGCAGGGGAAATGGCTTGCGAAAAATTATCAATTACGCTATTGCTGCTTCGGTTCTTATTATAGTGGGCTTATGGATTTATACAAGCTTTATTTATAAAAAAGAAAATTCGTCTGTTGTTGTGGAAAATTTACCTGCGGATATTTTACCTGGCTCCGATAAAGCAACATTGACCCTTGAAGACGGAACCATTTTATTACTTGATAAAGTATTAAATGACACCAGTATCAATGGTCAAATGAAGATTTTGCAAGAGCAGGGTGAAATTGCATACAATGGCCAAGCAATTGCTGATCCTACAGCTTACCATATGCTTACAATACCCCGGAAAGGACATTATAAACTTTTATTACCAGATGGAACAAAGGTGTGGCTAAACGCAGCTTCCTCCATCCGATACCCAATAGCTTTTAGCGGAACTGAAAGAAAGGTTTTTGTGACGGGTGAAGCCTATTTTGAAGTTGCGAAAGACAACACAATACCTTTCCGGGTTGTTGCAAATGATTTAGTTGTAGAAGCTCTTGGTACTGCATTTAATGTTAATGCTTATGCCGATGAGCCCTATATAAGTACAACACTGTTGGAAGGCTCTGTGCTTGTAACAAAAGGTAATACAGAAAATGTATTAAAGCCGGGACAACAAGCAAGAATAACTGGTGCCGTGTTCTCCATAATAAATGTAAAAGGGGAGGAGGCGATTGCCTGGAAGAATAACCAATTTAAATTTAGTGATCTACCATTGGATGTTATTATGCGGCAAATAGAAAGATGGTATGATGCTGAAATAATTTATGAGAATAAACCGGCGGATCATTTTAATGCCGAGATATCGAGAGATGTGCCTGTATCGAAGCTGTTACATATTCTTGCACTGACTAACAGGGTACATTTTACTATTGAAGGGAATAAAATTTTTGTAAAGAATTAGACAAGAGGGTTAATAAAAAACCGGGAAGTGTTTGCATCACTACCCGGCAAAAATTGAGTTAACCTTTTTAACAACGGAAAGCTGTTTTTATTATTTAACCCAAAAATCAAAGCTATGCAATTGCATGGATTTTTCAAAAGGGCATGGAAATGCTCTTACGCAACCAAAAAAACCTTACTTATGATGAAAACAGTAGCCTTCCTGCTGTTAGCAGTCAGTTTGCATGTATCTGCGAAATCCTATTCGCAACCTATTTCCTTATCACTCTCGAATGCAAAACTTGCAACCATAATTGCGGCTATTGAAAAACAAACTGAACACCGGTTTGTATATACCCGAGAGCAATTAAGCAGTGCGCAACTGATAAGCATATCTGTAAAAAATGCAACGCTAGAAAATGTGCTTACCATTTGTTTTAAGGACCAACCACTCAGTTATGTAATTGAGGACCGGTTTATTATCATCCGCCAAAAGCAAAGGCCTGCGCCTGAACCAAAAAGTGAAATTGCTCTGCCTGATATACGAGGCAAAATAATTAACGAACAAGGTGAGCCATTGGCGGGGGTAACAATTGCCGTGAAAGGAACGAATAACGGTACTACGAGTGATGCTAATGGTGAGTTTGTATTAAAAGATGTGCCACCCGATGCTGTATTGCAAATAAGCAGCATTGGATATTCTGCTGAGGAAATAAAAGTGCAAGGGAGGGTGATGTTTACGGTGCAATTAAAAATACTTGTAAGCAACCTGGATGAAACTGTGGTGATAGCATACGGTACTACTACGAAGCGATTGAATACCGGAAGTGTAGGGAAGGTGACTGCAGAGGAAATAAGCAGGCAACCAGTAAGTAACCCGCTGGCGACGTTGCAAGGTAGGGTGTCGGGTATGGTAGTGACACAGAGTAACGGTGTGCCGGGTTCGAGTTTTAAAATTCAAATTCGTGGCAAAAGTTCGCTGGCACAGGGTACTGATCCACTTATTATAATAGACGGAATTCCATTTGCCAGTAATAATACAAATATCAACCAACTGAGTTCTGCTGCAAGTTCTTTTGGTGGTAACGGTATCAGCCCATTTTACAGTGTAAATCCTGCCGATATTGAAAGTATTGAGATATTAAAAGATGCAGATGCAACTGCAATTTATGGAAGCAGGGGAGCCAATGGTGTAATATTAATTACCACCAAAAAAGGAAAAGCAGGAGCTACTCAAATATCGGTGAATAGCTATATTGGAAACAGCCGGCCAACTAAACTGCCGACATTCTTGCGAACGAATGACTATTTGCAAATGCGAAGAGAAGCGTTCTTGAATGATGGCATTGTACCCAATAATTTTTCTGCGCCTGATCTGTTGTTATGGGATAGCAGCAGGTATACTAATTTCAGTGAATTGTTATTAAATAAGTTTACGAGTTCTTACTCTCTTAACAGTTCCGTTTCAGGTGGTATTAAAAACACAAGATTTCAAGCTGGTATGGGATATTTCAATGAAGGTATTTTATTTAAGAGCCAACATCCCAGTGAGAGAGTAACGCTTCATACTAATATTTTGCAAAGAGGATTTGATGAAAAATTTTCTATTGAACTTTCTGCATTCTATTCTACCTCTACCAATAACAGCACCGGTGCAGATTTAAGCACTTTCTTAATAAGCCCGCCGAATATACCTGCACTTTACGATAGTACAGGCAAATTGAACTGGCAACATAACGGAGTACATTTTGATAACCCTCTTTCTTACTTGGATTCGAAGTACAAAGCTACCACTGAAAATTTAATGGGAAATATGGTGCTTAGTTATGTTTTACTAAGAAAAGTTTTACTAAAAACTAACCTTGGATACAACAGTATCTGGTTTGATGAAAATAATATCATACCTAAAAAGTCACAGAATCCTGCGTTTGCTCCATCAGGCGTTAGCAGTTTTGGAAATAGAAAGTTTACCAGTCTTATTATTGAACCACAAGTTGAATTTACAGACAGCATTGGTAAAGGGATGCTAAGTGTATTGGCAGGCGCAACTATGCAAGAGCAAAAAGAAAAAGGTGTTCGAATAACCGCTACTGGTTACACTAATGATGCATTACTTCAAACTTTAAACGGGGCTGCATCAATTACTGTAAATAACCAGTTTAGCCTTTATCGTTATGCTGCTTTTTTTGGAAGAATAAATTATCAATTAAATAGCAGATATATATTGAACTTAACTGGCAGGCGGGATGGGTCAACAAAATTCGGTCCGGGCAGGCAATGGGGAAGTTTTGGTGCTATTGGAGCAGCCTGGATATTTTCGAGTGAGGGTTTTGCATCCAAGTTTAAGAATTGGTTAAGTTTTGGAAAAATCCGTTTAAGCTATGGAAGCAGTGGTAACGATCAGATAGCTAATTATCAATACATGGATGGATGGGGAGTTCAATCTAATCCTTATCAATCGGTACCGGGTATCGCACCCGCAAGATTATTTAATCCAAAATACAGTTGGGAACTATCCAGGAAAATGGAAGCGGGACTAGAATTAGGATTTTTTAATAATAAAATACTAAGCGAAATATCCTTTTACCGCCATCGATCCGGTAATCAACTTGTGCAATATGCGTTGCCAGCACAAACCGGATTTACTTCCATCATCGCCAATCTGCCAGCATTGATTCAAAATACGGGTATTGAATTATCAATTCAAGCAAAGATAATTGACAGAACGAATTTGAAATGGTCGTTAAATGGAGTTGTTACACTCCCACATAATAAACTTTTATCATTTCCTGACCTTGAAACATCGTCATATGCAACCAGCTATGTAATTGGAGAACCGCTGACGCTTTTATATAGTTATCTTTTTACAGGAATTGACAGCACAACCGGTGTATATCGATTTCAGGATATAAATAATGATGGCAAATACACAAGAGATGATTATAGTATCAATGGAAATGTAGCTCCAAAATATTATGGGGGAGTTGGCACCAATGTGACTTATAAATGTTGGACTTTGGATGTATTTGCTGATTTCAGGAAACAAATTGGACGAAATTATTTGTGGTCGTTATTTACGGTGCCTCCGGGAGGCATGCTAAATCTGCCCACTTATTATTCAGACAGATGGCAAAAGCCAGGTAATCAGATAACTCATCAACGACTTACAACATCTGCAGGAACAGCAGCAGGCATAGCATTTCAGCGATTTCAAACTTCTGATGGGATTTATAGTGATGCATCTTTTATCCGAATTAAAAATATTTCCGTAGGGTGGGAGGTTCCGGAAGGAATGTTTAAAAAGATGAAACAAGGGATGCTAAAATTATATATACATGCACAAAACTTATTTACAATTAGCCAGTATAAGGGTACTGATCCTGAGACCCAAAACCTGATTGCCTTGCCACCTATGAAAACTGTTGCGGCTGGCTTTCAATTAACTTTTTAAACTAATCAATATGAAATTATATTTTATAATAATCCTATTTTATAGTTCCTTGTTGTTATCCTGTAAAAAATACCTGGATATACCGCCACCAGAAAATGAAGTGATTACGGAAACAGTATTTATTGATGATGAATCTGCGTTATCAGCAGTATCTGGCTTGTATAGTCAATTATTGTCATCCAACAATTCTTTTGCCAATGGAGGTATGAGTTTGTATGCAAGTTTATCTTCTGATGATATTATCCCAACGACAACGCCAACAGAAGTAATACAGTTCGCATCTAATACATTATTATCCTCTAATTCAATTGTGGACGTATTATGGCAAAGAGCTTACAAGTATATATATCATTGTAATGCGGTGATAGAGGGATTGGGCAAATCAGTTAGTGTGTCTTCTGAAGTAAAATCTCAACTAACCGGCGAAGTGAAGTTTGTTAGAGCATTTTGTTATTTCTATCTAGTACAATTGTATGGCGATGTGCCGATGGTATTGTCTACAGCCTATGAAATTAATAGTATCATGCCAAGAACTAAGAAGGAGGAGGTGATGGGACAGGTAATATCTGATCTTGTTCAAAGTAAATCTTTACTTAACATCAATTATCCCTCTGCAGGCCGGGTTCGCCCTAATAAATCTGCTGCTGCCGCAATGCTTGCCAGAGTTTATTTGTTTAATAAAGACTGGGTCAATGCTTCGGCATCTGCTACAGAAGTTATTACAAATACAGTCTACAATCTTCCTACTGACTTGAATACTGTATTTATATCAAACAGTACCGAAGCCATCTGGCAATTGCTTCCGGTACTATCATCTTATAATAGTTCAGAAGGATTTGCATTTATTCCCTCTACATCGAGTAGCAGACCGTCTTATATTCTTACAGGGGAATTACTGAACAGTTTTGCCGCTGCAGATAAACGAAAGTTAAACTGGAGCAAAACGGTTACTGTAAGTGGCCAAACCTATACCTATCCATTTAAATATAAAGTGAGAAGTGGCAGTGCGAAAACGGAATACAATATGGTATTGCGGCTGGCTGAACAATACCTTATAAGAGCGGAAGCGAAAGCTGAGCTTAATGAATTAGTTGAATGCCAAAATGATATAAACAAAGTACGTCAACGAGCCGGGTTAAGCGCTGTAACTGCAACTACAAAAGATGAATTATTGGATGCCATATTACAAGAACGAAGGGGGGAGTTTTTTGCAGAATGGGGCATGCGGTGGATT
>Ga0138256_10004055_pt1 | contig 15549 bp, 16 predicted proteins | sample KNB2016incub_MG_FD_105486 | JGI IMG/M metagenome (GOLD analysis project Ga0138256, IMG submission 105486) | Active sludge microbial communities from wastewater in Klosterneuburg, Austria - KNB2014incub_MG | ecosystem: Engineered > WWTP > Activated sludge > Unclassified | place: Austria... | reverse complement strand
GGGCAGTTCGCCAACTTCAGCGACGTCGATGTGACCGAAGATGGCAAGGTGCTGGCCGTGGCCGATCTGGGCGGCCTGCGCGTACAGCTATGGGATCTGGCCGACGACGCCGCCCTGGCCGGCGGCGCGGCCGCGGCCAGGATCAGGACGGTCTACAACCTCACCGAGTCTCGTTACAACAAGACCGACATGGTCTGCCGCGCCCCGCGGGTCAATGCCATGGGCGGAGATCGCGTTTTCATCGGCCAGGGCGAGCAGGCCTGTTTGGTGGAGGGTCGGGAGGTGATCGCGGCCATCGCCACCTCGGCCAACAAGGGCACCATCTGCCGTGCCACCGTTCGCCTGCCGCGCCTCCGTCCAGGCGGGGCGCAGTTCTTCGCTTTGGCCTCCGTGGATCCCAACGCCGGCGCCTGCGGCGAGAAGAAGACCGACCTGGAGACCTCCACCGTCATCGCCCGCTACAACGACGAAGCGCTGAAAGGCGTGCGGACGGTGTGGACCGCTGCCGACAACATCACCGTCGAAGGTCGGCTCTTGAACCCTGGCAGCCTCACCATGCCCGCGCCCGACCGCGTCTTCGTCCGTGACAACTCCCCGTACCTGCGATTCTATGGTACCGACGGCGCCTTGATCGCCGCCACCACCCGCGACACCTCCGGTTCCGACCAGGGCACGGAGGCCGAGGTCACCCGCGTGGGGCTGGCCATCGGCGCCGAGGTGGACGGCGAGATCTACGCCCAGTACACCAAGACGCGCCGTTCTGGTGAAACCTTCACCTCCGAGACTGGTGTCGGGCGCTTCAGGCCGGCGACCGTGCGCACGCAGCAGGGCGACCAACGGATCATCGAGCCAGTTTGGACCAAGGCCCTGGTCTCCAGCGGCCGTATGCAGCGCTCTGTCTTCAGCATGGCTTACAACACCGTCAGCCGCGAGCTGCTGGTGATGCGCTCCGACAATGTAGACGCCCAGCGGACCGTCAACATGGTGATCTACCGCTACAGCCCCGACGGCACGCAGCTGGACCCTGTCTGGGACCTGCCGGATGACGGGCAGACCAACCCCTACGTTGACCTGGCCGTGGGTCCCGACGGTCGTTTCTTCGTGCTGGATGACCTGGCCGACAAGGTGCTGGTGTATGCCTCCACCGGCGAACTGCAGCGTGAAGTGAAGGTGGCCGGCGACTCGCGGTCCGTGGCCGGCGGTCCCGACAGCGCCGCCGGCTCGGTGTTCACCCTGCGCGAGTACGGCAGCATCGAGCGCTACGGCGACGACGGCGCCGTCACTGCCCGCCTGGACGGCCGGGCCGTAGATTTCAGCGACCCCACCGCCATCGCCGACATGGTGGTGGACGCAGCGGGCAAGGTCTACGTGGCCGACGCCCAGGCCAGTCTGGTCTCCGTCTTCGAGGCCACCGACGACCCCACCATCCTACCCATGCCGGACGACGGCGCCTGCAGCTTCCTGGCCCAGAAGACCGCCGCTCCGGCCCAGATCCAGCTGGGGGAGACGGTGACCATCAGCATGGATCTGGCCGGCAAGTGCGGGATCGACGAGGAGCCGACCGATATCGTCTTCGTCGTCCCTTACCTTCTCAACCTGCAGCAGGGTCGGGATCGCAGCGGCATGACCATCAACAACATGCTCAACCTGGCGCGGCGCCTGAAGTTCGATCGCCACCGGGTGGGCATTGTCAGCTACTACCAGACCCACAAGTTGGAGCTGCCTCTGACCTCGGATCTGGCCGTCTACACCGAAGCGGTGCGCAACATCACCCGCCAGGATCCGCCCAACGCTGACGTCAAGGCGCATCTGGGCGACGCGATGGAGGAGGCGGCCAAGCTCTTCGAGACGCCGGCCACTCGGCGCCAGGTGATGGTGCTGCTCAACGCCGCTTACTGCGATCCCAACAACCAGCGCCGCCCGGTCGACTGCACCGGCTTCCCGCTGGCCGACGACGTGGCCGTCGCCATCCGCGGCCGCGGCATTCGCATCGTGGCCATGCAGAGCCCGGCCGCAACCAACCTGGCCTCCTCCGATGAAGACGTGGTCAACAGCTTCGAGGACGCTCACCGACGCATCGTGGCCTATCACCTGCCGGGGGTCCTGGCCAGCGGGCTGACGGTGGTCGACGAGCTGCCGGCCAACATGGCTCTGGTGGCCGGGCAGGAGGGTGGGGGCGTTTGGGTCGCGCCGCGGCTCAGTTGGCAGCGCGCCAGCCTGGGCCTGGAGGACCGTCTGCGGCTCAGCTTCCAGCTGCGTCCTACCGCGGCCGGCATCTGGCCGACCAACGTGCAGGCCTACGCCGATCTGACGGATGGCTGGGGCGTGACGCGGCGCATCGCCTTCCCGGTGCCGCAAATCGAGGTCATCGGGCCGACGCCCGTGCCCACGAACACGATCCCTGGACCCACCGCGACCCAGCCGCCCACGGCAACGGCTACCGCCATTCCCGGCACGGTCTTCCTGCCCTTCCTGGGCCGGGGCATCTGCTGGCCGAAGCATCAGGCCTTGGACATCGTCCTGGTTCTGGACGCCTCCAGCAGCATGGAGGGAGCCAAGCTACAGGCCGCCTTGGCGGCGGTGCGCGGCTTCCTGGGCGCGGCGCGCTTGGCGCCCGGTGCGGATCAGGCGGCGCTGGTCACCTTTGCCGACACTGCCACGGTGGTGCAGGGCCTGACCAGTGATGCCGCCCTCATGGAGGCCGCCGTGGGCAAGGTGACCACGGGCCTGGGCACGCGCATCGACCGCGGCTTGACTGCCGCGCTGGATCTGTTGGCCGTCGGCGGTCGTGGCGGTCAGGCGCAGCCAGTAGTCGTCCTGCTCTCCGACGGTCGACAGGATCTGGCCCTGGACGAGGCCCGCGCTGCGGGCCGGCGCGCGCGCGACGGCGGGGTGGAGGTGTATACCGTCGGGCTCAGCCAGGACGTGGACGCCGATCTGCTCCGCGAACTGGCCAGCCAGCCAGACCATTTTGTGCCCGCGGCGGACGCGGCGGACTTGTCCGCCGTCTACGCCGACATCGCCGGACGCTTGACGGGCTGTCCCTAGCCTCCGGTCACATCCTGGACTGCGCGCACCAGTCTGCCCGAAAGGCCCGGCCCGATGCGGCCGGGCCTTTCGCTTGCCCGTCGATATCGAGGATTGCAGTGCCTTGCCGGAGACAAGAGCCGGCCTTACAATAGCGACCTGCGCATCACCGGCAGATAGCGCTGCCGCCACCCGCGAGCAAGCGATGACCGACCCCAACGACTCCGCCCTGACCTGCGGTCATATCCGCCTCGGTCCTGAGGAGCGCACTTTGAGCGCCGCTGGCCGGCGCCACCATCTGACGCCCAAGGAATGCCAGCTGCTGGAGACCCTGCTGCGCCACGAGGGTCAGGTGCTGACGCGGCAGTTCATCATGAAAGAGGTCTGGCAGACCGATTACATCGCCGATACGCGCACCTTGGAGGTGCACGTGCATTGGCTGCGCGAGAAGATCGAGATGGGCGGTCAGCCGCGGCTCATCTTCACGGTCCGCAGTGTGGGTTACGTCTTGCGCGCGCCGCGGCCGGAGATCGGCTGAGACGCAGTCCGCGGCGCGCGATTCAGAAGCGCGGGGCGTAACCGCCCGTTCCAAGAGACCCGACCAGGCTTTCCAGCACCTGCAGCAGGATGATCGCGGCCATCGGCGTGAGGTCGATCATACCTCCCACCGGCGGGATGATGCGGCGTAGCGGGTTCAGGATGGGGTCGGTCACCGTGAACAGGACTTCCTTCCACCGCGAGTCGGGGTAGGGGGAGCTGTCCACCCAGGACAGCAGGACGCGAACAAGGACGGCCAGCTGCAGGAAGCGCAGCCCGTAGACCGTCGCGAGAATCAGGACATCCATCAGTCTGCCATCTCCCTGTTAGCGGTCAAAGATCGCCGAAGAGGGCGCGCCCCAGCCGAACTTCCGTGGCGCCCATCTCGACGGCCAACTCGAAATCGTCGCTCATTCCCATCGACAAACGCTCCCAGCTCAACTGCGGCAGCGAGAGGCGCAGCCGGTCCCTGAGCGTTGTCAGGCGCGCGAAGGCCGGCCGGAGCAACTGCTCGTCCCGTGTTTCCGGCAGGATGGCCATCAGGCCTTCGATCGCCAACCCCGGCAGATTCGCCATGGCCGCGGCGGCAGCCTCCACCGCCTGCGGTGCCAGTCCATGCTTCGCCGGATCCGCCGCGGCGTTGACTTGGATGAGCACCGGCAGCCGGCGGCCTTGCTGTTCTGCGGTGGCGCTGAGCCGCTGCGCGAGCGCCAGGCTGTCCACCGTATCCACGGTGTCGAAGGTCTCCACCACCCGGGCGGCCTTGTTGCGCTGCAGGTGGCCGATGAAATGCCAGCGCGGCCGCAGACCGGCCGCTTGCACCAGCGCCAGACGCTCGGCGGCGTCTTGCAGCCGATTCTCGCCCAGGTCCGCGATCCCCGCCGCGCAGGCCGCGATGACCAGGGCCGGGTCGACCCCCTTGGTCACCGCCACCAGGGTGACCCTGTCGAGCGGCCGCCCCCCGCGCGTGGCGGCGGCGGCGATGCGTGCCCGCAATGCCGCCAGGCGCCGTGACAGGGCTTTATCCGAGCTCGTCGGGTTCATGGTCATGGGCCGGCAAGTCGTCTTCTTCCAAAGCCGGGATGCTGCGATAGGGTTCCAGCTTCAAGGTGTCCGGATGCTTGGCGAAGCTGCCCAGGGCGCCGTTGACCATACGGCGGGCACTCTCGCCGCTGTAGCGTCTTGCCAGCTCCACCGCTTCGTTGATCGCCACCCGTACCGGCACGGCCTGACTGCCGATTTCCCAGAGGGCGATGCGCAGGAGGTTGCGGTCAACGGGCGCCATTTGCGCCACCGGCCATTCCGGTGCGATGGCGCGGATGATCTTGTCGATGGCGACCAGTCCGCCCAGGACGCCCCGCACCACAGCCACGCCGTACTCCACCAGGGCGCCGTGGCGCTGGAAGAGGGTCAGCCCTTCGGCGAGCAGCTCCGGTGCCAGGCTGAGCGCAGCGGCCAGATCCTTGTCGGTCGCCAAGACGGCCCAGGGCGAAGGGCTCTCGCGACGGAAATCCCGCTCGGCCAGCAGGTAGAGCATGGTCGAGCGCAGGTCACCGCTCGCCGCCGAGTCGGCGATGGACTGATAGTAGCCTTCCACCCGTGTGGCCAGTACGTCGTCCAGGGCGTGGCTGCTCTGATCCAATTCGTACAGCGCCTGGAGCGCCAGCTCTCTTGCCCTGCGGCGGCCCTTCATGCTTGGTGGTCCATGACTCTAAAACACCATGCCGCCGTCGACGCGCAACACCTGACCGGTGATGAAGGCCGCGTCGTCGGAGGCCAGGAAGGAAACGGCGGCGGCGATGTCCTCGGCGGTGCCCAAGCGCCCCAAGGGGGTGGCCTTCACGGCCTCGTCAAGCAAGGTCTGGGGTAGGTCACTGGTCAGGTCGGTGGGCACATAGCCCGGCGCCACGGCGTTCACCGTGATGCCGCGCGCGCCGGCCTCCTTGGCCAGGCTGCGCGTGAAGCCGACGATGCCCGCCTTGGCGGCCGCGTAGTTGCATTGTCCGGCGTTGCCGGACAAGCCGCTGATGGAGGTGATGCTGACGATTCGGCCGCCCCGCTGGCGCATCATGGGGCGCAGCACGGCCCGGGAGGCGAGGAAGACCGAGCGCAGGTTGGTGGCGATGACCATGTCCCAGTCTTCGTCCTTCATCCGCATGAGCAGGCCGTCGCGGGTGACGCCCGCATTGTTGACCAGCACGTCCAAACGGCCAAAGCGCTCCAGCGTCTGGCCGATCAGGCTCTCCACGGCGGCGGCATCGGTGACGTCCGCCTGGACGGCGATGGCCATGCCGCCGGCGGCTTCGATCGACCCCACCACCTCTGCCGCCGCGTCGGCGCCGGCGCGGTAGTTGACGACGACCTGGCAGCCATCGGCGGCCAGACGCAGAGCGATGGCGCGGCCGATGCCGCGGCTGCTTCCTGTGACCAGGGCGACCTTGCCGCTCATGTCTGCTTGCTCCCGTTGGGTTGGGCCGCGCCCTTGCGATCAGGCCGCGAGCGGTTGATCCAGGCTGACCACGGTGGCCGGCGGGCCTTCCTGGTCACGCAGAATACGTTTGACCAGTCCGGACAGCACCGTGCCGGAGCCGATTTCGATGAAATGGTCGACGCCCTCGCTGGCCAGTCGGCGCACGCTCTCAGCCCAGCGGACGGAGCCGGTCAGTTGCCCGCGCAGCTCATGGCGAAGTTCTGTGGCGGAACGGATGGGCTGCGCGCTGAGGTTGGCGATGAGCGGCGTGTTGGCGTCGACGATGCCTGCCCGGTCGATGGCCAGCGCCAATGCCGCCGCAGCGGGTGCCATCAGGAAGGAATGGGCGGCGATGGTGATCGGCAGGATCACGGTACGCTTGGCACCGGCATCCTTCAGGGCCAGCACGGCCGTCTCTACAGCCGCCCGCTCTCCGGAGATGACCACCTGGCCGGAAGCGTTGTAGTTGGCCACCTGCACGCCAGCGATGGTGCCGCAGATGGTCTCTACCTGCGCGTCTTCCAAGCCCAGAATAGCCGCCATGCCGCCAGGTGCGGCCGAACCCGCCAGTTGCATCAGCCGGCCGCGTTCGCGGACCAGGCTGAGGGCCTCCGGGTAACCCAGCGCGCCGGCGGCCACCAAGGCCGAGTACTCACCGAGCGAATGTCCGGCGACGAAGTCCGGCGGCGGCAGCTCGTCGAAGGCCGCCCGCAAGATGGCGACCGATGCCGCCAGCAGCGCCGGCTGCTGGTTGTAGGTGTCGCTCAGGACGTCAAGCGGACCCTCAGCCATCAGGCCGGCCAGGTCGAAGCTCAGGTGCTCGGAAGCCTCGGCCAGCGCATCGCGCGCACAGGCCGACTGCTGGACCCATGCTCCGGCCATGCCGACATACTGGGACCCTTGGCCGGGAAACAACCAGGCGACTGCCATGGGAATGCGGTCAGATTGGGATCAATCCTCGATGGCGATGATCTCGATGCCGCGATAGGTGCCGCAGGTCGGGCACATGTGGTGCGGCCTGTGGTAGGCCTCGCAATGCGCGCAGCGCACCAAAGCCACGGGCTGAAGCTTGTAATGGGTGCGGCGCTTGGCCTTGCGGCGGGGACTGATGCGGTGTTTGGGAACTGCGCCCATGGTTCGTCTCTCCTGAGGTTGGTTCGTCCTGGCGGGAGGCGTCGGTCACCGGGGCCGAGCCGTGCCGCCTTCCGATATCAGCTTTGTCGGATCAGTTCGGCCAGGCCGGACCAGCGGGAATCCGCTGGCGGCTCGCAGCCGCAGGTTTCGATGTTTTGATTGGCCCCGCATTGCGGACAGAGTCCCGCGCAATCGGGTCGGCAGAGCGCCGTGGCCGGCAAGGCCAACTCCAGGTTCTGCCAGATGACGCCCGACAGATCCAGCATATGACGTTCGTCGATCTCGGTGATGGCTTCGCGTTCCTCGTCGGGATCCGCGAGCACGAGCGCGCCGCCGGGTATGGCCACCGTCGGCCGAAAGTGCTCGCTCAACTCCATGTCGATGGGCAGGGCCAGCGGTTCCAGGCAACGGGAGCAATTCCAGGTGATGGTCGTGCTGATCTTGCCCTGCACAAGGATGCCCCCAGGGTCCCTCATGAGCCGCACCTGACCCTGAATCGGGGACACGACCTGGAAACCATCGTGCCCGACCGACTCGTTGTCATCGACATCGACCCATCGCGCGTTTCCCGGCGGAGCCTTGACCAGATCAGCCACTTTGTAGCGCATGGCAAGCCTCCTGACCCGAGCCCAGGGCTCGTATGCGAACAGTAAGGATACTTGTGGCACAAGGCGGTCGCAAATCCACACCACCTGGGCCTGGACGCTCTGCGCCCTAATCTTCGTGGGCGGGCACGCCGGCGGATTCGCCTGCTTCAAGCAGGCGAATGCCGTTCTGCACCGTCTGGCCGAAGCTCTCCAGTTGCGCCGCAATGCGGTGCAAGACCTCCAGCGCGTAAGCGTCTGCTTCGCCGCGGATCCGCGAGGCTTCCTGATAGGCCTGGGTCAACACCTCGTCGGACCGTTGTTGCGCCTGGGCCAGCACCACGTGCTCGGCGACCATGCTGTCACAGCGCTCGTGGGCGGCCTGGATCATCGCCTCGGCCTGCTCCTGGGCAGTGGCCAGGCGCGCCTCGCGTTCAGCCTCAACCTGGCGGGCATTCTTGATCTCCTGGGGCACGCTGATCCGCATCTGGTCGATCAAGCGCAGGTACTCGTTCTCATCGATGACCACCCGGGTGGTCATCGGCACCCGGGTACCGCGATCCAGCAATTCCTCGAGTCGGTCGATCAGGTATTCCAGGTCCATGGGGCTCTCCTTTCGGGCCGGAGGCTCTGCTCCGTGCCGCCTGCCAATGTGCCGACGGCGTTGGAACGACGCCCAATGCGGTCCGGATATGCTGTCCGAGCAGCGCCCATTCCTGATTCGGGTTGCTCAGGCGGATGGTTATATCGCTGCCCGAGCGCACCGTCAAGCGTTGCCGGTGGTGGCCGGCCGTACGGGCGGGCCCAGACGGCGGGCCAGAGCGGCGGTCACCGGCGCAGGGACCAGACGGCTGACGTCGCCGCCCATCTGGGCCACCTCGCGCACCAGCGACGAGCTGACGAAGGCGTGGTCGGGGTTGGTGATGAACAGAACGGTCTCGATTTCCGGATCCAGGTGGCGGTTCATCATCGCCATCTGGCGCTCGAACTCGAAGTCGTCGGCCACGCGCAGGCCGCGGACGATGGCCGCGGCGCCCTCCTGCCGTGCGAAGTCGATGGACAATCCGGTGAAGGCGCGCACCAGGACCTGCGGCCAGTCGGCGGTCACCTCGGTGACCAAGGCCACCCGCTCGGCCGCGTCGAAGAGCGGCTGCTTGGCGGTGCGCAGGCCGTGGTCGTACACGCCGACCACCAGGCGGTCAAACAGGCGTACGGCGCGGGAGATGATGGCCAGATGCCCGTTGGTGACCGGGTCGAAGGTGGCCGGGAAGACAGCGGTGCGCTGCGGAGGCATGGTGTTCTGGCTCGCAGTTCGGGTGGCCCGACAGGCAGGGTGGGCTAACGGATGGGGACGGGTTGGCCCATGACGGGGGCTGGCCGGCGCAGGCTGAGATCGATCAGGGCCTTGACCGAGGCCAGGGATTCACGGGTCACGGCCCAGGCCCTGGCAACGGGTGGATAGGGCTGGCGGTCTGCCGGCACTCCCACCGCATCCAGGCCCAACGCACGACAGATCAACAAGGCCCGCGGCAGGTGAAAGGCCTGCGTCACCAGGACGACCTGATGGAGGCCGAAGATGTAGCGAGCCCTGTAACAGCTGTCGTAAGTACGGCGGCCACCGTAATCCGGCTGGATGGCGATGGGCGGAACCTTCAACGCGACGGCGTAATCCCGCATCCGGCCGGGTTCGTCATGCTCCACGAAGCGATTGTCGCCGCTCATGAGCAGGCGCTGGACCTTGCCGTCGCGGTACAGCTCGACGGAGGTCTCCACGCGATCCTGCAGCATCTTGCCCAAGCGGCCGTCACGGTAGATTCCCGCGCCGTAGACCAAGGCCACGCGTCGCGGCGGCACCGTTGTTGCGCGGTGGGTCCAGGGGCGCGCCCAGATATCCACGGCCACCTGCACGCCGACAGGCAGCGCGAGCCCGCCCAGGAACAGGATCAGGATCGCGCGGCGCAGGCGTCGAAGCGGGGTCATGAGGCAAGTTTAGGGTAAGGACGGAGCGGGGAGAAGTCGAGCCTTGCCATGACCTATAATTCTCCAGGTTCCATCCAGTTGCCGCCAGCATCCCCCTGCCTCAGGAGTCGCCGCCGTGACCGACCACGCACCTCAAGAGCATCGCTTCCAGGCTGAGACCGCCAGCCTCCTGGACATGATGATCCACCACCTCTACACCCGACGGGAGGTCTTTCTCCGCGAGTTGATCTCCAACGCTTCGGACGCCATCGACCGCCAGCGGCTGCTGGCCCTGACCAGCGCGGGGGCGGGGGCGGAAGCCGACGACTACCGCATCCGGCTGATCCCGGACGCGGCCGCGGGCACCTTGGTGGTGGAGGACAACGGCATCGGCATGAGCGAGGAGGAGGTGGTGACCCATCTGGGCACCATCGCGCGCAGTGGCACAGCCGCGGCCCGCCAAGGCGCCGCCGCGGAGGGCCAGGACTCGACGGGGCTCATCGGTCAGTTCGGCGTGGGCTTCTACAGCGTGTTCATGGTGGCCGACGAGGTGCAGGTGCTCACGCGGCGCATCGAAGATGCCAGCGGCGTCGAATGGCGTTCCAGCGGCGGCGAAGGCTTCCAAGTGCGTCGAATGCCCGACCTGCCGCATGGAACGCGGATCACCCTGCATCTGCGTCGCGACACGCCCCCTGCCGCCCCCGCCGTCGATGACGCCGCTGAAGCGCCGGCCGACGAGCGGCCGGCGGCCGAGGCCTTCACCGATCCAGAGCTGCTTCGGCAGATCGTGAAACGACACAGCGACTTCATTGCCTTTCCGATTCTGCTCGTGTCGCCGGAGGGGTCCGCAGGTGTCCGCGAGGAACAGATCAACTCTACACGGCCGCTCTGGACCCGCCGTCCGGCGGAGGTGAGCGCTGAGGACTATGCCGAGTTCTACCACCATCTGGCCCACGACTGGTCCGAACCCTACGCGGTCATCCACCAGCACGTGGAGGGCATGCGCGAGTACACCGCCCTGCTCTTCATCCCTGGCCGCCGCCCGGTGGACCTCGATGCCCGCGAGCATCGTCGCGGTCTGCAGCTCTACGCCCGGCGGGTCTTCATCATGGACGAATGCCGGGAGCTGATGCCGGAATACCTGCGATTCGTGCGCGGTCTGGTGGACAGCCCCGACCTGCCGCTCAACGTCTCTCGCGAGAGCATCCAGGAAGACCGGCTGCTCATGGCCATGCGCCGTCAACTGACGCGCCGGGTGCTGTCGGAACTGGCCGAGCGCCTGGGTTCCGACCGCGCGGCCTACGAGCATTTCTGGGAGTCCTTCGGCGCCGTGCTCAAGGAGGGCTTCCATTATGAGCCGGCCCAGGCACCCCGACTGAAAGAGATCTGCTTGTTCCGCAGCAGTTCGCAGGAGGGCTGGTCGACGCTTGCCGAGATCTCCAGTCGCCGCGTGGAAGGCCAGTCGGCGCTCTACTACCTGACTGGCGAGCGCCTGGATGCCTTGCGTTCCGCGCCGCAACTGGAGGCCCTGCGTCGCCGCGGCGTCGAGGTGATCCTGCTGGCGGATGGCATCGACGAGATCGTCATCGCCCAGTTGGGTGAGGTCGATGGCTTGCCGCCGCGTTCGGTGGCCCAGGGCCAACTGGACCTGGAGGGCTTGCCGGAGCCGCCGCCCACCGAGGGAGCCGATTCCGCCACCGCTGTCCAGCTGGAGCCGCTCCTGGCGCAGCTGGGGCAGCAGCTGGCCGACCGGGTATCGGCGGTGCGGGTGTCGACCCGCTTGACCGACAGTGCCGCCTGCCTCGTCGACGAGGAGGGGGCGCCCTCCGCCCAGTTGCTGCACATCCTCCGCGCCATGGGCCAGGAGCCGCCGGCGCCGCACCGCGTCCTGGAGGTCAACGCCGCGCATCCGCTGTTGCAGCGCATGCAGCTCCGCGCCCAGGTGAGCCCCGACGATCCGGTTCTGGCCGAGTACGCGTCGCTGCTCCATGACCTGGCGCTGCTGGCCGAGGGCACGGCTCCGGCCGACGGCGCCGGCCTGGCCACGCGTCTGGCCGCGGTCATGACCCGCGCCATGGGCTGAAGGCCGCAGCGACGCGACCCATCACCAACACCCCATTGGAGTTCTCCAAATGAAGCTTCTGGTCACCGGCGGCGCGGGCTACATCGGCAGCATCACCACTGCGGAGCTGATCCACGCGGGGCATGAGGTGGTCGTGCTGGACAACCTCTATCAGGGCCACCGCGGCGCGGTGCATCCACGAGCGACCTTCGTAGAAGGCGACCTGGCCGACCGGAGCTGCCTGGCGCAGCTTTTCGCCGACCAGCCTGACATCGGCGGCATCATGCATTTCGCCTCCTATACCCTGGTCGGGGAGAGCATGGCGCAACCGCTCAAGTACCTGCGGGACAATCTGGTCAACGCGGCCAACCTGCTGGAGGCCGCCACCGCGGCCGGTGTGCGGCGGTTCATCCTCTCCTCCACGGCCAATCTGTTCGACGATCCGGAGCGCATGCCGATCGATGAGGATGAGCGCATCGTGCCCGGATCGCCCTACGGCGAGTCCAAGTTCTTCATCGAGCGGCTGCTGTACTGGTTTGAGCGCATCCACGGCTGGCGCTTTGCCTGCCTGCGCTACTTCAACGCCTGCGGTGATCTTCCCGACATCGGCGAGGACCACGACCCAGAGACGCACCTCATCCCCCTGGTGCTGCAGGTGGCTCTCGGTCAGCGGGAAGCGATCGCGGTGTTCGGTGATGACTACCCGACGCGCGACGGCACCTGCGTCCGCGATTACGTCCATGTGGTGGACCTGGCCGGAGCGCATATCCTGGCCCTGGAAGCGCTGGACCGACTCGGCAGCCGTCGCTACAACCTGGGCAACGGCCAGGGCTACACGGTGATGGAGGTCATCCAGGCCTGCCGGCGCGTGACCGGGCGGCCCATCCCGCATGTCGTCGCCCCGCGCCGCGCCGGAGACCCGGCCACGCTCATCGCCAGTTCGGACGCCATTCGGCGCGAGCTGGGCTGGCAGCCGCGCTTCCCCGACCTGGACGCCATCGTCGCCAGCGCCTGGGAGTGGCACCGCGAGCATCCGCGGGGTTACGCCGGCGGGTGATCGCCCCGGGCGGGTTCCATGCCGCGGCCGATGCCTTCCGCCAGGCGGGCCAGACGCTGAGTGAGTTCGTCCAGCTGCTCGATGCGCAGCGCTTGCGGCCCGTCGGAAAGGGCGGCCTCCGGATGAGGATGGAACTCGAACATCACGCCGTCGAGTCCTGCGGCCAGGGCCGCGCAAGCGAGTGGCAACACCAACTCAGGCCGGCCCGTGGCGTGGGACGGGTCGATGATCACCGGCAGGTGGGTCATCGACTTGGCCTGCACGGCGGTGGCCAGGTCCAGGGTGAAGCGCGTGTTGGGGTTGAAGGTACGGATGCCGCGCTCGCACAGGATCACCTGGCCGTTGCCACCCGCCAACAGGTACTCTGCCGCCAGAAGCCATTCTTCCAGGGTGGCGCTGGCGCCTCGCTTCAAGATGACCGGGCGGTCGACATCCCCCAGGGCTTTCAGCAGTTCGAAATTCTGCATGTTGCGCGCGCCCACCTGGAAGGCATCCACCAAGGGGTACATCCGCTCCAGGTGGCTGGGGTCGAGGATCTCGCTGACCACCGGCAATCCCGTGGCTCTACCGGCTTCGGCCAGCAACTCAACGCCGCGCATGCCCAGGCCTTGGAAGGCGTAGGGGCTGGTGCGAGGCTTGAAGGCGCCGCCTCGCAGCACGTGGATGCCCGCGCGGGCCGCGGCGCGCGCCGCGGCCTGGATCTGAGCCCGGCTCTCCACCGCGCAGGGGCCACCCACGAGGACGAAGCCCTGGCCGAAGGTCGCTCCGGCAACACGCACGCGGCTGCCGGCCGGCACGGCATCGCGGCGAACCAGGCGATGTGGGGTGTCCACGGCGATCAGATCGGCGGCCACGCCTGCTTCGATCAAAGTCTGCTCCAGCATGTCGCGCCGCGCCGCGCCGATGGAAACGATGCCCGATCCCAGGTCATGGAAGGCGGCCTCGAGTAGTCGACCGCGCAAGCGGTCCGCCAGACCCTGGACGGCCCGTTCGCTTGCGCCAGGGCTCAGGCGCACCAGCCAGGCGCCGGACTCCCGCGGCAGCCCCGGAGCATCGGGAACCGCAAGGCGGTCATTCAGCAGCGGCATGGTCAAGGGCCGGTCGGACTTGGGCATGATGGTTTCCTCTTCCTCTGTCGGCGAGGGCACGCACGACCGACACCCCTGAGGTCCACTATAGGCGCGGGAACAAGGGGCGACAACCGTTCGCGGGTCCGAACTGCGTCCGAGTCCGCGTCCCGGCAAGGGCCTGTTGTTGTCGGACGGCGGCTCTGCGGTCCTGGTAGGGCTGCCCCCACCATGGCTCGGCAGGCCGAGCTGCCTACGGTCGGAGCGGCGCCGCGATGAACCGCAGACCGATCTGCCCGGCCTCATCCTCCAGCACCAACACATCGGCGACTGACAGCCTGAAGTGGGTCACGCGCCCCAGATAGTCCAGGAAGCGCGCCTCCTGCTCGTTCAGCAAGGGGTCCAGGCAGGCCATCTGGGTGACGGCTGTCTGCGGCAGGTGCAGCGCCTGCCCGTCGGACGTTGTCGCCCCGAAGATGACGGGACCGCTGAAGCTGTTGCAGCCGCTGTTGCCCGCCACCCTTCCGCCGACGAAGGTCAGGGTGGGTTCCCAGCCATCCGAACTATCGGTGATCGTCGACCCTTCGTCAAAGCTGTCGAGCTGCCAGACGCGGCCGCTGAGGCCTGCAGGGATGCTGTCGGCCACGAGCGTCGGTCCGGTCGGGCCATCCGTGGCCGCCGGCGGGGGGCTCGCCTCGACCAGCGCGGTAGCGGCTACCGGCTTGCCCGAGGGAAGACTGGACCCTTCGGTGCAGGCCATTGCGGCCATCGCGACCATGGCCAGATGGATCATGGCTCGGAGACGGGGAACGGTCGGCATCGTGGCACTCCACACGGGACTGAGGGATGGAGGAACGAAAGAGCGGCGATGGGGGGCCTGGTGACGAACGACCCTTCACCCGGTGGCTTGCGGCGATCAGTCCTCCGTCGAGTTCTCCACCACCCGCACCACGGTGTGAACCGCGGTGGCCTCGCGCAAGCTGGCAGAGACCGAGCAATACTTCTCATCGGACAGGAACACGGCGCGCTCCACGGCCGCCTGGCTCAGGTTGCGCCCGCGCGCCTCATAGGTGACGGTGATGCTGGTGAATCGCATCGGATGGTCTTCGGCCCGCTCGCCTTCGACGAAGATCTTGAGATCGGTGAGCTCCTGACGCTTCTTCTTGAGGATGGAGACGACGTCGATGGCCGTGCAGCCGGCGAGCGCCATGAGCAGCAGCTCCATCGGCGACGGCCCCCGCCGGTCATTGCCGGCAGCCGGGTTGTCCATCAATACGGCGAGGCCGCCTGATTCGCCGACGAAGGTCTGATCCCGCATCCAGGTGACGGTGGCGGATTTGCTGGCCATGCATTACCTCTACTTCGTGCTGCCGCGTCGCCCGCGACGGGGTTGGCGTGCGCTGGAATCCTTCGATGGGGTGGTGGGGGTTCCGTCAGGCGATTCGAGCCGTTGCAGGCCGGTCGGTCGGTCGCTTGTCCTGGCTGCGGGACCGGTTGGGGAGGGTCCTTCGGGCGTCACAGTGACGGCTGTCGGATCTGCCGTGCCGGCGATGGGCGACCGCGCAATCGCCGGGAGCGGCAGACGCGCGCGGGCCCACCAGGCGCCCAGCAGGCCGATGCCTGCCAGGAGCAGGGTGAAGCCGGCCAGGAGG
>Ga0138256_10004054_pt1 | contig 15555 bp, 9 predicted proteins | sample KNB2016incub_MG_FD_105486 | JGI IMG/M metagenome (GOLD analysis project Ga0138256, IMG submission 105486) | Active sludge microbial communities from wastewater in Klosterneuburg, Austria - KNB2014incub_MG | ecosystem: Engineered > WWTP > Activated sludge > Unclassified | place: Austria... | reverse complement strand
TAACCATTTTCGCTTCGGATTATACCAATCGAGTTTTGGAAGGCAATTGGAGTGTAGCTTTTTTGATAATAAATTCCTTAATGACTATTTTGCCATTGGCCATTATAACTTGGGTTTTAACCTTACTCTTTAAGCAAACCTTCAAAACATACACCTTGGCTTCGGTGATTTTAAGTAGTAGTTTTGTTATTATTTGGACCATCGCCTTGTGGATGTTGGCCAAAGATTATTATACCGCAGGTTATTTGACTTTGTCTGACGAAACTTTATCATTTTTAAAAATTGACAAAGTAACCGAACCGTTGACGGAAGTTGCAGCAACCTGGTTTTCTACCTTGAATTCGTTGTTCATCATTACACTTGCTCCATTATTTTCGAAATGGTGGGAAAGTAAATACAATCCTTCAGCAAATTACAAATACGGAATTGGAATGACATTGCTCGCTTTGGGAATGGCTTGTATCGCTTTTGGAGCTAACGGAATTGAGCCCGGAGCCAAAACTGCTTCGGTAAGTATGATTTGGCTGATTTTAGTGTATCTTTTACATACCATGGCTGAGTTGTGTATTTCGCCAGTGGGATTGTCCTACGTGAGTAAATTGGTTCCCGCCAGAATGATTGCATTTATGTTTGGAGTTTGGTATCTTGCGGTCGCAATTGGGATGAAAGGAGCTGGAATGTTTGGCGAAAACATCGATAAGATCGCCGATGAACACGGACTGAGTTACTTTTTTTGGATACTGACACTGATTTCTGTTGTGGTGGGTATCTTTGCTGCTGTAATGGCACCAGTCATCAAAAAATTGATGCACGGCGTGAGATAATGGCATTATTTTTGAAAAGAGAAATGAATTAAATTATATAAAAAATGAAGAAAGTATTTATAGCATTAGTACTAGTGATGGGTTCATTTGCAATGCAAGCACAAGAGCTAAAATGGGAAACCGACATCAACAAAGCGATATCGGCATCCAATAAAACTAAAAAACCCATGTTGCTGTTTTTCACAGGAAGTGATTGGTGCGGTTGGTGTATTCGTTTGCAAAAAGAGGTTTTGAAAACACCAGAATTTAAAACTTGGGCTGCAAAAAATGTAGTTTTAGTTGAATTGGATTATCCAAGAAGTAAACCACAATCGGAGGCAATTAAAAACCAAAATAATGGGTTGCAGCAAATATTTGGAATTCAAGGATTTCCAACCGTTTATTTTGCTACTGCCAAGGTAAAAGGAGGAAAACCAAGTTACACCGGAATTGGAAGTACTGGTTATGTTGCCGGTGGACCAAGTGCTTGGCTGGAAGTTGCCAATGGAATTTTGAAAACAAAATAATATCACTCCAATCTATAAAATCCCTTTTCGCCAGTAGCGTGAAAAGGGATTTTGGCTTTTAGGCAAGTCGCTTTCCACAGTTTTTGAATGTTTCTGTAATTCGAAGCATCCGCGACAACTATTTTGGGTTTAGTAGCTGTTAGAAAGCGTTCCAAATTGATTTTCGGAGATTGCGTAAATACCACAATATCAGGACGAATGTCTTTTGGATAAACCCCTAAACTATCCAAAATCAGAATTTGGTTTCCGTTAAAATAAATCAGGTTTTTCAAATTTTTCTTAGTAGTCAAACGACTAAAATTTCCCATCAAATACCCCGAAAGTGTTTTATTTTTTGAAGCTATTTCCAATAGACTGTCATTAGCATACAAAGTGACATTTTCACCGTTTCGCTCAGCAATCATTGAATTTTTCTTCGAGTTGAAAACCACCATTTCTCTTTGGTTTTGAATGTTCCAATGGGTTTCGAAATACGAAATTTGTAAAACAATTACTGTAACTAATACCAAAGCCAGTCTGTTGAAACTCGGTTTTTTGAACCAAACAATCGTGGCAATAGTCAACAAATACAAACTCAACAACAACAGCCAATTGAACGGAATATCCCGAAAGATGAATTGCTCTAAAGAAGCAATCGTATTGATGATTTTATTCAAAATAGAGATGCTCCACTCCAATGACTTGACTAGAAAAACGGGAACAAAATCGAATGACGCCAAAAGCATTACCAAAACGCCCAAAGCCATAATCACACTCAAAAATGGAATAATTACCAAATTGGTCACAAAAAACAAGCCCGGAAATTGATGAAAATAATAAATACTCAACGGCAAAGTGCCAATTTGTGCCGCAAAAGAAACGGTTAATATTTCCCAAAAATAATTTGCTATTTTATTTTTTGGTTTCCAAAGTTGAGCCAATAAAGGTTGCAACCAAAGGATAAAAAACAAGGCAATATAACTCAATTGGAAACCCACATCAAACAAAAACGACGGCTGAACCAACAAAATGAGTAACATCGACACTAATAAAGTGTGAAAAATATTAGTGCTTCTTCGCAAATACATTCCGATAGCGACAAACGAAAACATCGTGACGGAGCGCAGCACTGAGGGAGCCAATCCTGCAATTAATCCAAAGGAAAATAGTGAAAACAAAATAATAAGAAGCTTGATAAACGAACCACGTCTTGTATTGGGGAAAGGCTTCAAAAGAAAAGTTACAAACAACAAAATAAACCCAATATGCAATCCCGAAACCGACAAAATATGCACCGCACCGGCAAATTGATAATCTCTGATAATCTCGGGCGAAATGTCCTGTTGTTGTCCTAAAATCAGGGCAATGGCAACATTCAATTCTGTTTTGTTGAAGTTGCTTTTCTCCAAGTTCCGAATGATTTTGCTTCGCAATTTTGAAGTATAATACCAAATATCTTTTTCAATTACAGAACCGATTTTAATATCCGAAACATCGGCATACATCTGGGCATAGATTTGTTTGCCTTCAAGGTATTTGCCGTAATCAAACTGGTTCGGATTTTTGGCTGGGCTGTTTTGGTATAAACTTCCGTCTATTTGCAAAGTAGTCCCAATTTCGAAAGGGTGATTCAAGCTGTCTTTTCGAACATTCAGTAGCATTCTTCCTGTGTTTACTGAATCGTCAATCTGGTTTACAAGGACAATATAACGGTCGTTATAAGCCGAACTCCGCAATTTTTCTCGAATAGTAACCGAGACCAAATGCGATTTTTCGAAAATCGATTCCTGATGAATGTAATTGCTTTCCTGATAAGAATCCGTGTGGATGATTTGGGTACTTGTGCCAACAGTAAAAGCAAGAAAATAAGTGGCAAGACCAAAATAAATAACATTTATTGAATCCCTTTTCGACAAGAAATAAGTAAAAACAAAAACACAAGTAGCGATAAAAAGAGTCAAAAATACAAATGCAACATCGGGTTTGAAGTAATACCCAACAAGGATTCCACTCAAAAAACCAATCGTGATTCTCGCTAAAGGAAATTGTAACACTTTCATATTGATAAAAGTAATATTTTTATTAACAAAAAAAACATTCATTTGCATTTGAAGGGCAGAAAATGGAAAGAGCCTCTTTTTGTGATAAATGTTTTTAAAATACTTTTTCATTTCGTATATCATAATTGTACTGCATCCAATTTAACAATCTGCGAAAGCGTATTTACTTTGGATTCCATTTCAGTGTCGTTTTAGCTTCACATTGTTGTAAATTAGTGACTTATCTACATAAATTGTTAATAATTTAGTAATCTTAAAATTTTTAAATCAGGGACTTTAGCCGTAAGTTTGAATCCCCCAACCTCTACTACATAATTTCTTAATTTTTATGGATTAAAATGATATGCATTATTAAGCTATAGAAATACTTTATGAGATTAAAATTACTATTGATAATATTTTTGTTTTCAGTTTTTGGTTGGGGACAGGTAAATATAACTCCGACACGAACTGATGTTTCAGGTTTTGCTTCTTGGATTGACACAGATATATCTGGATCAACTTATGTCCAATTGCTACAAGCTACATCTTCTACAATTTCTCCTGTAATGGATTTTAATAGTTACACAGGTGAATCATTAAATTTTAAAGCAAGGACTTTTGGAGGTACAACAGCAGCAGAAATTATACTCACTGTTTGGATTTCTACTGATAACGGCGGTAATTGGACTAATCTTGGAACTAGAACTCCATTAAGTAGTACCCTTGTTGCTCAAGCTCCTTTTGATTTAAGTTCTTATAGTGGTACCCAAGTAAAAATTAAGTTCACGGTTGCAGGAACGTCTAATGCAATTGGTGTTGGAATAGATGAAATAAGCATTTCTGGATTTTCTACTACAACACCATCAATCACGGTGACACCATCATCACGTACTGGGTTTACTTATGTTTCAGGCTCAGGCCCATCAGCAGAACAATCTTTGACAGTTAGTGGATCTAATTTAACAACAAACTTGGTAGTTACACCTTCAACAAATTATGAAATCTCCTCAACCACCGGTTCGGGTTTTGGAAGTTCAGTTAGCTTAACACCTACAACAGGAACAGTGCCAAACACCACAATTTATGTCCGACTCAAAGCGGGATTAGCAGTTGCAAACTACAATAGTGAAAATATTGCTGCAACCAGTACGGGAGCAACAACTAAAAATGTTGCTTGTAGTGGAAGTGTTACAGCTGCCGCATCTGGTTGCAACGAACTTTTTATCTCTGAATATGGGGAAGGAAGTAGCAATAATAAATACATTGAAATTTATAATCCTACGGCAAGTACCATTACTTTAACAGGTAATTATGATCTAGCTGTTTATGCCAATGGTAGTGCAACTGCGACTTCTACAATAGCATTAACGGGAACAATTGCCGCTTACGGTACTTTTGTGCTTAATAATGCTACTGCAATCACAGCTGATCAAATAAGTGGAAGTCTTACTTTTAATGGAGATGATGCCGTAGCATTGAGAAAAGCTTCAGTATTAATAGATGTTATTGGGCTTATAGGCACAGATCCTGGAGCCGAATGGGGAACAGGTCTTACTTCGACTGCTACTAATACTTTGATAAGGAAGTCAACTATTCAAAATGGAGACAGTAATGGTAGCGATACTTTTGACCCTGCAACAGAATGGAATGGTTATGCAGTAGATACTTGGACTTATGTAGGTACTCATGAATCTATTTGTGATCCTAATCCAATAATTACAGTTAGTCCGACCTCATTAACAGGCTTTACTTTTATATTAGCTACTGGACCATCGGCTGAACAAACTTTTACTGCCTCTGGTTCCAAACTAACAGCAAATATGGTAATTACACCACCAACTGATTTTGAAATATCCACGACATCTGGTTCTGGTTTTGGAAGTTCCATAACACTTACACCAACTTCTGGAACAGTAGCGGCAACCACTATTTATGTTCGCCTCAAAGCGGGATTGGCTGTTGCAAGCTATAATAGTGAAAACATAACGGCGACCAGCGCAGCAGCAACTACCAAAAACATTTCTTGTAGTGGTACGGTTACGCAACCGACAATCACATCAGCTACTACTGCTTTGTCTGGATTTACTTATACAGTAGGTACTGGACCATCCGCAAATCAAAATTTCACAGTTTCGGGTAGTAATTTATCTGCAAATCTTGTGGTAATTGCGCCAACAAATTATGAAATTGCCACTTCTTCGGGTGGGGTGTATGGTACTACTTTATCTTATACGCCTTCTTTAGGGATAGTATCTTCGCAAATAATTTATATTCGTTTAAAAAGTGGGTTAGCCATTAATAGCTATAACGAATCTATTTCCATTACTTCTACAAATGCCGCTACCAAAACTATTACGCTATCAGGAGCTGTTACAGGTAATTTAGAATCGGATATTATAACTGCAAATGGTGAATCAGCGACGGTTTCCTCATTAGAAAATGATGCCACCATAACAACAACGGCTGACGGAACTCAGGTATGGCAATTTACCATTAGAGATGGCGGTAGCGACCTTACCGATGCTGATAATTTACAAACTATAGTAAATAGTATAGTTTTTTCTCAAAACCTCGGAAATGCTATTGATGTTTGGTCAGATGCTATTCAAGCAGTAGCATTGTTTAATGGAACTACTAAAATTGCAGATGGAGTAGTAAGTACAAATCAAATTACATTTACTGGGGATCCATTGATTTCTGTTCCAGACAACGGCAGTGTTACTTTAACAGTTCGATTATCCGTTCAGATAAATCCAAATAATACGGGTGGTAATTTGGATGGAGATGATTTTGTATTTAACATCTCAAATGCCAATGTAACAACTAGTGCGTCAGGCTCAGGATTTTCATCATTTACGGCTGCAAATTCAATAAATGGTCAGAATGTTTTATCAGTTGTAGCGTCTAAATTAGTTTTTACCCAACAACCCACTTCAACTGGTATAGGCAGTCCAATGACAACTGTAAAAGTGTCCGCTACAGATGCAAATGGTAATATTGATTTAGGATATTCAGGAATAGTGTCTATTACTAGTACTGGTACTATGACAAGTTCACCGCGAATTGCATCAGCTGTTGCAGGAGTGTCTAGCTTTACTTCAATTATCCATAGCGTAGTTGGGACGGGACTTACTCTTGAAGCTACAGCAACGGGTTTGACTTTGGCAATGAGTACACCTTTTGATATAAACACATCTACTGTTTTCAAACCTGGTGAATTATTGTTTGTTGGCTATGATGGTCAAGTAAGCGGTTCAGGAGCAAATGATGAATATCTTATCGCTACATTGGTAGATATAGCCCCAGGCACTTCATTTACAATTGTTAATGCCCGCTATGAAGCTGGAGCAGCTGCAAACGTTAGAACAGATAAGTGGGGAGGAGGAGGAGATAATCCAGCAGAAGCACCTTATACGGCGGTTATTACCTATAAAAGCACCAACACATCAAGCATTCCAGCGGGTTCCGTTTTAGCATTTACAACCGATGGATCCGCTAATTGGTTTAGTGCCGTTAATGTGGTTACTGGCACCACTTCAAATAATAGAACGACTGATTTTTCTGGTGTTACAGATAATACGTTTTCGCCTAATATCTCTGTTACTGGCTCTGATTCAGATCAAATTTATTTACTTCAAGGGAGTTTTACTTCTGATGGTACAATAGATGCTAATCAAGCCAATTATACTTTAAATGGAACTTTACTGCACGGTTTAACCAATGCAGTAGCATGGGTTCCATTAACAAGCGCTTGTAGTGGTTCAGATGCAGGCGGCATTACTCGTGAATCCAGATTACCAATTACATTGACTTGCTTTAGTGTAGAAAATACAGTTAGTAATGCTCAAAGTGGTTTCTACAAAAACAATCAAGTGCACGGAACTTCTGTAAGCCCTGTTACAAAAAGAGCCATTATTCAAAGTGTGAGTATATCTGGCAATTGGACTTTTAGCTCTGGTCGTTACACAAAAGACCCTTCTAGCCTAATAGCTACGCGGGCAGAAGCAACTTATTATATTGGAACGAGTAATTCACCAGGTCAATGGGTAGGGAATGTAGATACCAATTGGTTTAATTGTGCCAACTGGGAAGGTTTAGTCGTGCCAGACGTGACAACGGATGTAACTGTAGATTCTAATTCTTCTAAGAATTCAACTATATCCTATTTAGCGACTTATTCAGAAAATTATCAAGATCTTGCCGTTTGTAATAATTTGACTATTTCTACAAAACAAGTTATTTTAGAAGCCAGTACCAACAACAAACTCGAAGTACACGGGAATGTGATTATTAACAGTACGGGCACATTAGATATGGACGACAATAATGACTCAAACGCTGATGGTCAAATGTATCTTTATGGTAATTGGACTAATAACCTTAATAGCCTGCCTACTACTAATTTTCTCGAGGGTAACGGAACAGTTCATTTTCTTGGAAGCACAACACAAATAATAAATAATAATGTACATTCAAATCCTGAGGAATTTGCCAATGTCGTTTTAGGCAATGATTTTGATACAAGTATTTCCAACAATCTTATTGCAAATGGAGATTTAACAGTTAATGCTGGAAAAATAGTAACAGTTTCACCAAGCGATTATTTAAAAGTCCAAAATGGGTTAAAAAATAATGGTACCGTAAATATTTTAAGCGATGATTATAGTCAAACTGGTAGTTTAGTTCAAATAAACGATACCAACACAAACATTGGCGATATAAAATTCGAAAGGACAAGCACTGTAATTCTTAATACGGATTATACCTATTGGTCTTCGCCAGTACTAGACCAAACTTTGCTGCAAGTTTCCCCTAATACGTTTTTAGATAAGTTTTATGTTTACAATGCCTCTATAGAGGATTGGGAAAATGTGACAGATCCAGTAACATACAAAATGGTGGCAGGAAAAGGGTATATTTTTCTTGGACCTAAAACGTATACTGCACCAAGTTTATTTAAAGCCACTTTTATTGGTAAACCTAATAATGGAAAAATTGAAATTCCAATTGTATTTAATTTAGGAGCACCTGAAGGAACCTCAAATCTTATTGGAAATCCCTATCCGTCTGCAATAGATGCGGATAAATTTTTAGATTTTAATAAAACTGTTATCGACGGCACGATTTATTTTTGGACACATAATACTAAAAGACAAAACCGCGACAATTTTAATATCACAGATCCTGTCACAGGTGAAATTATTGGAACTACTGCAGGTTCAGGCACATTAGCCTACACTTCAGATGACTACGCATCTTATAATTTGCTAGGTGGTGTTGGTACTTCTATGGCACCAAGTGGCAGTACAGGCGGTGTTAACGCCAATATTCCAAATGGCAAAATTGCTGCTGGACAAGCTTTTTTTACAACTAGTAAACTAGTTAGTGGTAATGCAATATTCAACAACAGTATGCGAATAGATAATCTTGGAAAAATAATGGACAACTCTCAGTTTTTCAAAACCAGAAATCCAAAAACTAAAACTACCACTTTCGAGAAACACCGCATTTGGTTGAACTTAACCAATACCCAAGGTGCTTTCAAACAAACGTTAATTGGCTACATTACGGATGCTACAAATGAGTACGACAGTCGTTTTGATGGAGAGAGTTTTGACGGCAATGAATTCGTTGATTTTTACAGCATCAACCAAGAAAAGAATTTAGTAATCCAAGGACGTGCCTTACCTTTTGACGAAAATGACCAAGTGCCACTGGGATTCCGAACCACAATCGAAGGAGCTTTCACCATAAAGATTGATCAGGCAGACGGTGTACTCACCAATCAAGCGGTTTTTATAGAAGATAAACTAACCAATTCTATCTTTGATTTAAGAAGTGGCCCTTTTACTTTTAATACAGTTGCGGGAACTTTCAACGACCGTTTTGTGTTGCGATACACCAACAAAACTTTGGGAACTATTGATTTAGAAACATTCGAAAATCAAGTTTTGGTTTCCAATAAAAACAAGCAAATAAAAATTAATTCAAAGGCAGTAACAATAGATAAAGTAGTGGTTTATGACCTTTTGGGAAGACTACTATTCAAAAAAGACAAAGTGAACAGCAACGAATTTTCAGTACTCAATTTAATTTCCAACTCGGAAACTTTATTGGTGAAAGTGACGTTACAAAACGGAGAAACAGTTACAAGAAAAATTTTGTATTAATCCCAATCAAGAGTTACTTTTAAGTGGTAGTGCTATATTTTTAGACCTCTGAGGTTTCAAAAACGGCATAGGTCTCTTTTTTTACCCCGAAACAGATTTGATTAAAATAATATAACTGCATAGAATTGCAGCTTTAATACTTCTTGGGTTGAGGTGAGCAATACCCCTCATCAAGTCTATTCATAAAAAGCGTCAGTACTAATTGTGTAATCAACCGCGGTTAAACAATGAATCGACCGCGGTAATATTACCAATCAACCGCGGCCAATTGTTTAGCTGTGCCTTATGAAAATTTGATTTTGAAAAGGGGGAAATGTGATTAAAAACCGTGGGTAATTTTTCTATTTCGAGATTATCCCTATCAATAGGAATCTTTACAAACTCTCTACAATCAATCGGGCAGTTTTCTCACTAGCACCGATGCCTCCCAATTTTTCTTCTAATACCTCATATTTTTCCAGAAGGTTTTGGCGGTATTTGGTGTCCAAAATCTTCTTCAATTCTTCGCGAATGCGTTTTGTGTTGCAATTTTCTTGAATCAATTCGGTTACCACTTCCTCATCCATAATCAGGTTAACAAGCGAAATGTATTTTAGGGTAATGATGCGTTTGGCTATTTGGTAAGATATCGAACTCCCTTTATAACAAACCACTTCGGGCACTTTAAAAAGCGCTGTTTCAAGAGTTGCCGTTCCTGAAGTAACGAGTGCTGCTGTGGCATTGCTTAACAAATCATAGGTTTTGTTCGAAATAAATTTGATGTTTTCATTGGTGATAAAACCTTCATAAAAAGAAAATTCCTGACTTGGAGCACCAGCAATCACGAATTGATAATCCGGAAAATCATGGACCACACTCAGCATTACCGATAGCATTTTGGTAATTTCCTGCTTACGACTTCCGGGTAAAATAGCAATAATAGGTTTGTCATTCAACTGATTTTCTTTTCTGAAAACTCCAGAATCCATTACGGGATGATTGTGAATGGCATCAATCAAAGGATGTCCTACAAATTCAACGGGATAATGATGTTTCTTTTCATAGAAATCTTTCTCGAATGGGAGAATCACGTACATTTTATCTACATCGCGTTTGATTTCGGTAATTCTGCTTTCTTTCCAAGCCCAAATTTGAGGCGAAATATAATAATGTGTTTTAAAACCTTCTGTTTTTGCCCATTTGGCGATACGCAAATTAAAACCCGGATAATCAATAAAAACAATCACATCGGGTTGAAAATCACTAATGTCTTTTTTGCAAATTTTGATGTTATTCAAAATGGTTTTCAAATGAAACAAGACTTCTACAAAACCCACAAAAGCCAAATCACGGTAATGTTTGACCAAAACGCCGCCGACATTTTGCATCAAATCACCACCCCAAAACCGAATATCGGCAGAGGAATCTTCTTTGTACAATGCTTTCATCAAATTGGCTCCGTGTAAATCGCCCGAAGCTTCTCCTGCTATAATGTAGTATTTCATCTGTTTATTTATATTGATTTTTATGGGTCAGATGGAACTCGCCAAAAATCATTTCTTTGATGTTTAAAATTATAAGTGCTCTTTTCATTTTTCTGGAAGTTTAGGCAAATATCGTAAAAATCGCAATGCAAATGACCGCCAAAACCACACCACGAGCCATAAATTCCTTATTTATTTTTAGCAAAATACCAAAAGCAACCAAATCAAGAATGGCTCCCAAAGTAATTAATTTGCCCAATTTCCCCTCTGATTTCATGCTTCGAATACCAGACATAAAATCGAAATCCGTAAAAAAAGTGATGAAGAGAAAAATCCCTAAAACACAAGCTAAAATACCTATAAAAAAACCTATCAATATGTCTGTTTTATTCATTCCATTTCCAGGTGTTAAGTTGTTGTATAGCGTGATGTGCAGTCAAATCAAATTGTACCGGGACTACTGAAATATAGCCATTGGCAAGCGCCCATTCATCGGTGTCTTCGCCTTTATCTTCGTTGATAAATTCGCCAGTGAGCCAATAATAATCTCTGCCTTGAGGTGTTTTTCTCTTGTCGAATTTTTCTATCCAAAGTGCTTTTGCCTGACGACAAATTTTAATTCCCTTAATATCTTTTTCTTCTAATTTTGGAAAATTTACATTCAAAACTACACTTTCGGGCAGCCCTTTTTCTAATACTTCCAAAGTAATTGTCTTGATAAAGGATTTTATAGGTTCAAAATTGGCATTCCAACCATAATCTAAAAGAGAAAAACCTATAGCCGGAACACCTTCGATTCCTGCTTCGACAGCGGCACTCATTGTTCCAGAATAAATGACATTTATCGAGGAATTCGAACCGTGATTGATTCCTGAAACGCACAAATCTGGTTTTCTTTTTAGTATTTCATTCGTGGCTAATTTGACACAATCAACCGGAGTTCCAGAAGTACTGTATTCTTGAATGATATCATTATCTTTAGAAATTTTATTGATAAACAAAGTGTTGTTTATGGTAATTGAATGTCCTGTGGCACTCTGAGGACTGTCGGGAGCGACAACAACAACGGTTCCAATTTCGGACATAACGGAAATCAGCGCACGAATTCCTGGTGCCGAAATGCCATCATCATTGGTAACTAAAATTAAAGGTTTGTCTTTTTTCACGGTTGATTTTTTAATTTTTGTCTTTAATTTTGGATGTTATGAAATAATTTTCTGTAAACAAAGAAACAAAATTAATCTAGTTAGAAGATTAAACCCGAAAAAATTATACAATTTTATATCTTTAACAAAAATTTATAGGAGGTTATACTAATGTTGGCACAGTTTTTACCGTAATTTGAATTTTAAATATTTTATGGATACAATTATTAACTTTATGAAAAGAAATTATAAAATCCTCATAGCCGTAGTGTTGCTTTCAGTGACATTATTTGCATTTAAGATTAATTCTGACAGAAGCGATGATCCTGAAAAGGATAAAATGCTATTGGAATTATTGACATTTGTAATTGAAAAAGGGCACTATGATCCAGCTAAAATTGACGATACCTTTTCTAAAGGAATTTACAAGGATTATATTGAAGCTTTAGATCCATCTAAACGATTTTTCTTGCAATCGGACATCGATGAGTTTTCGAAATATGAAACACTTCTCGACGATCAATTGTTGAACAAAGAGCTGACATTTTTTAACCTCACCTACAACCGTTTGATGAAAAGAATGTTGGAAGGAAAAGGGTTTTACAAAGATATTTTGAGCACACCTTTCGATTATTCTGTAGACGAGACATTCAATACAGATTATGAAAAAGCACCTTATGCTAAAAACGTATCGGAATTAAAGGAAAGATGGCGCAAACAAATCAAGTTGTCCACACTTTCATCATTGACAGATCGCTTGAAAATTCAGGAAAATAAAGAAAAAGGAATTGTTGACAAGGAGGACAAAACCACTTCGGAGGTTTTAAAACCCGGCGAATCTGTTGATGGCTTATCCAATACAGATAATGACAAATCCTCTAATGACAAACCAAAAACTTTCGAAGAACTAGAGAAAATCACTCGCGAAAGTTCGTTGAAATCATTGGACGAATATTTTGGATTTATGGAAGATTTAACCAGAGACGAATGGTTTTCTGTTTATGTAAATTCTATAACTGCGAGATTCGATCCACATACTAATTATTTTCCACCAGAGGAAAAAGAGCGTTTTGATGTAAGTATTAGTGGGAAATTCGAAGGAATTGGAGCGCGTCTTCAAAAGAAAAATGACTTTACCGAAATCACCGAACTTATTTCCGGAGGTCCAGCTTGGAGAGGAAAACTGCTTGAAGCAGGCGATGTTATTATGAAAGTGGCTCAAGGAGACAAAGAACCCGTTGACATTGTTGGAATGCGTTTGGATGATGTTGTCAAAAAAATAAAAGGGACAAAAGGTTCTGAAGTTCGTTTGACTGTAAAAAAAGTGGATGGTTCCATTAAAACCATTTCTATTATTAGAGATATTGTCGAAATTGAAGAAACTTATGCCAAATCGAGTGTTGTTGAAAGAAATGGATTAAAATATGGCGTGATTTATTTGCCTAAATTTTATATCGATTTTGAAAACAAAGACGGTCGTGATGCCGGTAAAGATGTAGCCGCTGAAGTAGAATCTTTGAAAAAAGAAGGTGTCAACGGAATTGTATTAGACGTTCGTGATGATGGTGGAGGTTCGCTTTCGACCGTGGTAGACATTGCTGGTTTATTTATTGAACAAGGTCCAATAGTTCAGGTAAAATCGGCTGGAAGACAAAAAGAAGTTTTGTACGATAGAGATAAAAAAATCGAATGGGACGGCCCATTGGTTATTATGGTGAATAGTTTCTCGGCCTCGGCTTCTGAGATTTTGGCAGCAGCCATTCAGGATTACAAAAGAGGAATTATCATTGGTAGCAAACAAACTTATGGCAAAGGAACGGTTCAAAATGTAATCGATTTGAATCAGTTTGTACGCAGCAGCGACAAAGGCGATTTGGGAGCATTGAAAACAACGACTCAAAAATTTTATAGAATTAATGGAGGTTCTACTCAGCTCGAAGGTGTAAGTAGCGATGTGGTTATGCCAGACCGTTACGCCTATTTGAAAATGGGAGAACGCGATGTAGATAACGCCATGCCTTGGGATAAAATAGATCCTGCACAATATACTGTTTGGACAAACAACGCGAAATTTAACAAAGCTATTGCGGATAGTAAAAACAGAATTGCTCAAAACCAACAGTTCAAATTGATTGAAGAAAATGCCAAATGGATTGATGAAAGAAGCAATGAAAATGATTACAGTTTAAAATTGGAGGAATTCAAAAAAAATCAGAAAGCCATTGAGGAAACCAATAAAAAATTCAAATCGATAGCAGATTATGACTATCATTTAAAGTTTGCGTCTTTGCCTCAGGAAGTTGAAGCGATGAAAACAGATGCTTCTCTTAAAGAAAAAAGAGAAAGATGGCACGAAAGTTTATCCAAAGATATTTATGTTGAAGAAGCCTTAAATGTTTTAGATGATTTGCAGTCAAAACCTGTCGTGAAAAAAAGCGTTCCGATGGCTATGAAGAAACAAAAAGTAGTTAAATCATAACCTAATTACTTTTGATGAATACAGTAATAAAGTCATTTGCTGATAAAACGCTCTGGAAATTTTTCTTGAATTTCCAGAGCGTTTTTGGTTTTGGAGTCCTTTTAATTTTGCTTTTGGGATTGTTTTCTGCCTTTGTTTTGTCTAAGGAGGAATCGAAGATAGTAAGTCAAAATCACAAACAGTCTTTTGATTATTTGCCAACATCAACTACCAAGCAAATTATAAAACACGATTATTTTACCTTGTCCTATAACGAAAAGTATGAACAAGCAGAATGGGTTGCTTATGAATTGAAAAAAAGTTATGTGCGAAGTAGCAATTTTGACCGCCCTTATTTTATTGAAGACCCAAAAGTAAAAACAGGCTCAGCCGATTGGCGAAATTATAAGAACTCGGGTTATGACAAAGGACATCTTTGTCCGGCTGGTGATATGGAATTTGCTATCAATGCGTATAATGATACTTTTTTTACTTCGAATATTTCGCCTCAAACACACGAATTTAATGGCGGAGTTTGGAACCGATTAGAACAAAAAGTACGCTATTGGGCTACTAAATATGATGGTGTTTATGTAATTACAGCGGGAGTTTTGCAGCCTAATTTAAAAACCATTGGACAAGAGAAAGTATTGGTTCCCAATTATTTTTATAAAATTTTGTTGGATAATTCCAATGGACAATACAAAATGATCGCTTTTTTGGTTCCAAATGCAAAAAGCAACAAGCCATTATATGAATTTGTAGTTTCTGTGGACAGCATCGAAAAAATGACAGGAATTGATTTCTTTCCAAAACTAGATGATAAAACCGAAAATAGTTTAGAAAAAAATAGCGATTATAAGGCTTGGAGTTTTTAAATAAACTCTACTTTCATTTATTTTATTGGCATTCGGTTCTAGTTGCAGACGAGCACCAGTTAAATACATTACCTAAATTCACCTCTGTTT
>Ga0138256_10004053_pt1 | contig 15555 bp, 15 predicted proteins | sample KNB2016incub_MG_FD_105486 | JGI IMG/M metagenome (GOLD analysis project Ga0138256, IMG submission 105486) | Active sludge microbial communities from wastewater in Klosterneuburg, Austria - KNB2014incub_MG | ecosystem: Engineered > WWTP > Activated sludge > Unclassified | place: Austria... | reverse complement strand
GTATATTTGAGATTACTTCAAGTGGAGTCTCCTTAAAAGTAGCTTGAATTATATGCTGCCCACCTGAGAGAGGAAACTCATAAAATCCATTAGTAATTTGAGGCTTAATCAGGTTATCATCAACTTTTATTTGCCAAGCGGGGAAATAGGCAATATTGAGCCTCGTTTTCCCACCCGATGAATACAGGCTTACTTTCTTAACCTCTGTCTTTTCATCTAAGGCTTGAATGCTTATGTCTCCAGTCACTGCTTCAACCAATACTTTCGGAACTTTCTGATAAGATTTGGGGGTTAAAAAATTTTGAGGCATATATTCATCAGAAATTTTGGAGATATTCCAGATAATTTGAGAGGTAGCTGAGTACTTCGCGATATCTTCCTTGTAGTACTGTGGCTTAAAATACTTTCCATAATAAAAAATTGTAGCAAAAACTGTAAGGATAACTAGTAAGAGCGAAATTCGTGACTTCTCTTGATTAAAGGCTGCAATTACCCCACCTGCAATAAGTGAAGTACCTAAAGCAGCAAGAGATAAATACCTCCATGGGAATTGAACATAACTTAACAGTGGAATACTTTCCCAAATTGGTCTTGATATATCTTGCATCATAAATAAAGACACAATCAGTAAAATAAAACAGTTAAGAAGTATGAAAAACCTTTGATATCTTTTTTTGAAAAATAGATATCCAAGTGTTATAAATCCTATTAATACGAATAAAATATGTATCTTCCCTAACATGAATGACATACCGTCCAGACATCCTGGTATTGATCCACCATAACCCCATATGCCTTGCCATAGTTGTATTGGGCAGACAAAATGATCTACTGGGTTTGATCCCCCTCCAAGGATCGATAAAACATTGGTATATTGCAACTCAAATATCGCCGGAATTGTATAAAATGAGCTGAGCAAGAAGCCAATTGCCAAGCTAATAATAAATAAATAAACTGTAAAATACTCTTTCTTCCTCCAGGAAATTATGGAGAGTAAACCCATAACAAATAGAATAAATGGAAGTAGCATCATGGCGGTTAAGTTATGCGAAATAATAATTGCTGCGAGTGAAATCGAGGTAACTACGGCATAACGAAATTTCTGAGTCTTATAGAGCCCCCATAAACCCCAAAAGGGTAAGGGCAAAAAAGCATATGCAAATAACTCGCCCACTGCTCCTCTTACATATAAGTCTACAGCATGATAAGGCGCATATAGGTAAAGAACTGCAGATAAAAAGCCAGCTTTTTTACTAAAGATCGAACTGGCGAGTAAATACATACTGATTCCTGCAAGCATCATCCCAAGACCCATCATAATCTTCGTCGAGATCAGGGCTGAAAACCCAAATAAAATGAAGAATCCTCCGATATAATATGCGAGTGGGGCATAAAAATTAAAGATAGGATATCCGAAGTTATAGCCTAAAAAATCTACCCATCTAACTGGCAATAAACCATCTTTAAGTGCTTTTCCCATCGTTAAAACACGCGCTACCTGTGTATCATCATGTACTGGAAATAAGCCTTGATGAAATAGAGGTAAAATAGTAGGGATTGCTAGAAAAATTACAACAATGATGAATAGTTTTTTCATAATAAATAACGTTTTGTAATTGATTCTAGAGAATATTCTTTAAGAACTCTAACAAAAAATGCTAAGAGTACAAAACATATAAATAATACGGATATAATATCTGAAATAAGCCTAACAGGTGTATTTTGGAAAATAGCCTTCACCATATAATCCCCCTGCGGAAGTTTTGCTTCCATCAAACCATGTGCATTATTAAAAGTAATTGGCAGCTCTTTCGCGTCCCTATACCAATGCCAACCTGGGAAGTAGATAGTATTTAACCTAACCTCACTTGGAGTAGTTAGACTCACACTAAACTCTTTTTTTTGTGATTTATCAGAAATCATTAAAACTCTCCCATCCCCATCAATAATCTCAACCTTCTTCTCTGGACGACTGCTGGGAAATGACTTAACAGTAAGAGGCATTAACTCACTACTTGAAGTAGTAGTAGCGTCATTAGTAAAATAAAATCCATCTCCACGATTAACATAACTCTCAGGTCTTGCAAAAGGTAAAGTTAAAACAATCGCAAAAAGACAGATAAAAATTCCAATAATAAAATACTGTTTAGATTTTGCAAAAATCTTTCCCCCAAGTAGACTCAGGATAAAACCAAGTGGAAGGAGTGATGTCCAAGGAAAGTTTATCTCTTTAAGAAGAGGTGTCTGCTCCCAAATAAAACTACTCATAGGCAGCATCATAAAGACAAAGAAAAGAGATAAACCTGAGAAGATAATTATCTCTGGCTCAATTTTTGTTCTTCTAATAATACTTTTTATAACTAAAAAACAAGCTACTATTCCAATTGTGATTTGTGGAACACCAATTTGATAAGTAAATGGACTATTCTCAGTTGGCGTTCCATAGCCAAATGGTGAAAAAAGGAACTTTGATAAAGAAACATAGTAAAGACTTCGATCAGCAATCGGGATTTTTGAGAGTAAAATTAGATTTTTCTCCAAAATCGCAGGTAGCCAAAAAAATGCTGAGATGCCAAGTCCAAGAAATATACCTATTAGAATCTGAAAAGTATTAATCCTTTTTTGAGACCAGAAAAGATAGATCAGATAGATAAAGATGATAATACCAAACAAAACAGCCATGATATTGTGACTGAGGATAAGAGCTGCCATAGAAATGCTTAAAATCAGCAAATAAGACATAGATTGTCTTTGAGATAAACGTTTGATGCAGAGTAAAATAATTGGAAAGAAAACTGATGCGAGGGATTCTCCTAGAGATCCTCTGACATAGAGATCTACCATGCGATACGGAAAATAAATATATAAAAGCCCACTAATAATCCCCGCATTATCATTTTTCCAAATCTCTCTTGCTGCAAAAAACATAGCTACTCCACTTAATGGCACTGAAAGCGCAAAAAGAAGTTTTATGCTGTTAACTAGACCGAAATGCAGTAGGAATGGAGGTAGCCCCAGATAGTAAGGGAGCGGATAAGCGTACTGAAAAAGAGGATACCCATACCCGAAATTTAGATTACCGCTAAATCTAGGCGGTATCTGACCATCCTTAACCTCACGATACATATCAGAAAGTCTAACAACAGCCCATTCCCCATCGTGTGTTGGAAAAAATCCATCATGAAAATAAGGAAGAATTACAGGAATAGAAACTGCGATAAGAATTAAAAGGAATGCAATAGTCCTATTTTTAAAGAATTTCATTTGACCGTATTTACCCTATAAAGAGTTAGGTAGACGCCAGGTTCTATCTTTTTTGCTTGTAGAACTTTCTCGAGAGGCCAAGTGCTAGGCGCAACTCCCGTCCCCTCACAATCAGGACAGTCTTGGTAAAAAAGAATGTATGTTTCATATTTCTTAGCTGCAGTCAGTAATTCTTCTGGAGGAGTAATATTAATTGGCCAAAAACCCTTGATCGTCACGTTAGGGTTGTCAAAAAATCTTAACTCCAAGGCGTACGGCATAAGTCCAAAAGTGCCCTCTGTCGCTACATAGATATGATTTGCCTTAGCTCTCTCTGCTAAATAATCCTCTGTCTCTTTTACACCAACGCCCGAAGGCCAGCCGGTTAGGTACTGGCTCTTATCTGAGCGTGGAATAGGTGAACCTGCAAAGTTATAAAGAATTAAAAAATCTGTAAAAAGGGAATAACTAATAGTCAAAAAGACTAAAAGATAGAGCTTCCAACCCTGAAACTTCTTAGCTATCATCACCAGCGTAAATGCTGCTAGAGGAAGGAGCGAGAGTGTCATTGGGAAGATGTAACGAGGATAGACAGTCTTGCCGTCAAGGGCAAACCCAATATAAGGAATGATAAACCAAGCCAGAAGTAGCAACTTCTCGCGAAGATAAGCCTTTGAGACAAAAAGGGAGAAAGCCGCAATAACAATAAGAGGCAAACCTACATAACGAAGAGTCCAGTCATTAAAGGCTGATAAGTTGGAAAAGAAGTAAGTAAATGGATGCTTAAGAAATTCTTGGACAGGATAAAAAAAGATCGCATTCTTTTCATTAATAATATAGAAAAATGGTGATAATCTAAGAATCGAGTAAAAGCCATAAGTCAAAACTACAACTAGGAAACTTAATCCTGCATACCTGAGAAGCTTTGCCTTCCAATCTTTTTGCTTAAAATCAAAGATAATTATACTAAAAGGTAAGAGGTAAATAGTGAAAAAACCATTGGTTTTGTTAAGGACTGCTGCTCCCGTTACAAAACCCATAATCAACGCATAATCAAGTCGTAATCTCCTTATAAGTAAAAAGGTAAAATATAACCCCCAGACAATAAATGTCCCGACTAGCGAATCATAGAGCGCCATCCTATCGTATACTAAGGCGAATGGAAAAATAACATATAATGCACCTGATACTATACCTACCCGATAATTTTTAAAGACTTCCCTACCAAGGAAAAATAGCCCTATGATAGTCCCCAAGCCAGACATCACAGAAACAAGCCTTCCAGCTACTAGCGGATCATGAAAGAACTTCATAGCTATAATAGTCAGCCAGACAAAAAGAGGTTGCTTGCCGTCTGTCAGCGAGATAAATCGCCAGTTAGCATCATTTTTAGCAATTTGTGCCCACCGGAGATAGATAGCCTCATCAGTAAAGATAGGTAACTTCGTAAGGGTTAAAATTCGGAGGAGAAGAAAAACAATAATTAGAGCAGAAAAAATAAACAGTTCACGTTTATACTTTTTGAGAAACCTCATACTAAGAATTATAGAGTAAAGCCATTTTAGGAAGCAAATAGTAAGAAATCAGGCTTTTGAGCTTTTTCGATATAACCAAATACCGACAACTAGTGCAAGAATCACCCCGATGATGTTGGTAGTAAGGAGGTTCATCGGGATTGGTGGGTCCCAACTTCCAGTATAAAGATAAGGAATATAGTTAAGGAGCCCAACAAAAGATAAAATGAAAAAGGGAACCGTAATAAAGTTAGCTTCAGAAATAAGTGCTGCGACTGGAAGAAGATAAAGTAGGTACCAAGGCTGGAAGGTCGAACGAATTGAGGCAGCGAAAAGTGCAAAGATCATTGTTAGTAAAAATATATAAAGAATTGTTGACCACTCAATAACCACATTTTTTTTCTGAAAAAGAAAAATAATAAATAGTGGGAGTAAAAATACGGTCGCGAACTTCACTCCTATTGAAATCAAGAGAAAGGCAAAAGCAAATAGATACTTCTTCTTCACAAGAAAAAGAATGCTAATCACTGCCAAAAACATCATTGCAGTATCATTGTGTGCAGAAACTAAAGATTCAATAATAACCAGTGGATTTAAAGCAAAAAAAGTAACAGCTAGTAACTCTTTTTTTGGAGCTATGACCTGCATTATTTTACCTATCCCCCAAACTGTACCAAGATACATAAGTCCACTTAGAATTTTAAATAAAAAGAAGGTTGGAATAAATATTTGAAATCCGATAAAAGAGACCGGAACGGTTAAGAAAAGCCAAGTTGGACCATAAGGATAAGTTCGGTGAGTCCAGTGCATAAAAGCGAGCATCTTATCACCTGGAAAGTCTAGTGCCTTAAACATATAGGGATTAAGGTGGTAATGAGTTAGAATTTTGGCATCAAAAATATAGTTAAAAAGATCATAAGAAAATGCATTATAAGAAAAAACTAAAATAGCTGTAATAAGGAAGATAATCGCCCATAAAGTTTTCCGAGAGAGCTTTCCTCTCTTAGCAAAGTAAAGGAATAAGCCATAGAATTTGAATAGAGAAATAATAATCAAACAGTAAAAGATCGTGGATAATGGTCTATTAAAATAACCAATATACTGAAAAGATTTCTGAATATCTGTAATAAATGAAGCCCGAGTTAAAGTAAGCCCTAGATCAACCTGGGTATAGCTATAAAAGAAGAGACAAAGAAGCGAAATGCAATAAAACCCAATAATAAACTTACTGGGACGAAATATCAGATCTTTCATACCTTAGAGTACATACCTTTAAGAGCATTTTGTTTGATGGTGACCAAATCCATGACTCCTTGGATCGAGTCCTTTACAGGATTAACTCTCCTCGTCTCAACGTAAAGCCACTTAACTGGGACCTCTTTAATTTTTGCTCCCATTTTATCAGCGATATAAAGAAGTTCGATGTCAAAACCCGAAGTTACATTAGAACCACTGATCGTCTTAAAGCCGTTATGAATAACTTTTACTCTTTTAAAGAGCGTCTCTGCCAGTTCACCTCTAAACATCTTAAAGCCACACTGAGTATCTGAAAGCTGAGGAAGTCCGACGATCAATTTACGTAATATTACTTGCGCTCGAGAGATAAATTGCCTAATAAGTGGGGAGCCCTCTCTTCTTCCTGCGCGAGAACCGATGACGACATCATATCCCTGGTCAAAAAATGGTAGTAACTTATCCAGAGCCTCAATGGGCGTTGCCTGATCCATATCGCTAAAAAGCCGTATCTTTCCTTTTGCTTGAAGCATGCCTGAGGTAACAGCTCCGGCCTTGCCCATATGCTTATTTTCGATAAGCACAAATTCTTTATGGTCAAGAGCAAATTCACGGATAAACTCAACTCCCCCATCATCTGACCCATCGTCAACTATGATCACCTCAAATGATGATTTCCTTTTAGTTAAATATCTATCTACTTTATCCAGAACTCCCTTGCGGAGGTTAGCCATTTCGTTGTAGCAAGGGATTATAACCGAAATTGAAATATCACTCACACAATTATTATACTATAAAATAAAATTTCCAAACAGATTATCTATGTTATTAGCTAAGACTTGACTTGACTTGACTTGAAACTTATCACCTGAAATACTACCCCTATGGAGGGTGGCCAAGATAACACAACATCAAGCAACGAAAAATCAGCCTCTTTATTTCAGCTAAAACCTAACATTAGACGACCCAGTCTAGAAGACACAGGGTATGGAAGACTAGATATTTTCCCCACACCAACGCTTGAGAACATAGCCTCACCCCACTTTCTCCAAGCAAGTTCGCTTACTGAAATGGAAAAAATAGATCCAGAGCTAATGATACTTGAAGGTGTTGATAAATTTATGGATTATTTCTCACTCCGTTCGAAAGAAGGGATCCCAGCTGACACTGTTTTCTTCCTAGATCGAAATGCTCGTCCACTCTCATACCTTATGCGTCGACTTTATACTGAGTATTGCCCGGATAGCCCGGTCCCTGAAATGCGCTTTATTAATATAGGGAGAGAAAGTGGATTTGACTGGGACTCACCCACTCACTCTGTGCCATTTCAGGGTGATCACTCTGAAATCTCATCTACTTATCAGATCAATGAGCGTGGAAGGATAGTTGTAGTCGATGAATTTTCAGCATCTGGTAGAGGTTTAAAAAAAGCAGTTGAGAAAGTTCATCAGGCTTTCCCAGAGTCGTTAGAAGTATCAGGATTAACTGCATTTAGGGACCTACTTTTATGGAATTTTAATACTAGTCTATTAGGAATTGCTGAATACAATAGGGGTGATTATACCGATATGTCTTTAGAGGCCCTTAATGAAGAACTAGGCACAGAGTATTCAAGTAAAGATATAGGTAAGCTTGATGAGAGAACTAGAGTGCGTTTTGATGAGATATTTAAAAATATTTATGGCACCATCCCAACAGTAAAGGCAATTCCAATTCCGAAGGATTATGAAGCTACTAATCAAAAACAAAGTTTTTTAGATAAAATTAGAGGTAAAAAATTTAACCCTGAGCAGGTAAAGAAAAGAAGTCATGATGACGTCCTCCGCAAAGAACTACGCCAGCTTGCTGATGAAGTAAAGGAGTATCATCATTTTAAATCCTCTGCTAATTCATAATTTTTAACAACCCAATGTTTGCCTCAAGTAGGGATTTAAGGTAAAATACACTCAATAAGGCCCGTTCGTCTATCGGTTAGGACATCAGATTCTCATTCTGATAAGGGGGGTTCGATTCCCCCACGGGTCACCCTTCGACAAGCTCAGGGTTTTGCACTTCGACTTGCTCAGTGCACGCACTTCTTATGGAAGTTTCTAAAGATTGGTTTGTTTATATTCTTCTTTGCGATCAGAAAACCTATTACGTAGGTTTAACTCACGACTTAGAGCAACGTTTTCAGTCTCATAAGTCCAAATTCAACATCGCAACAAAAGAGTTTTCTGATCTTCAACTTATCTACCATGAACAGTTTAAAAATAGATATGAGGCAGAAAGACGAGAGAAGCAACTCAAAGGGTGGACTGCATCAAAGAAGAAAGCCCTCATCGAGGGTGACAAAGCGCTACTCATCAAATTGAGTAAAACCCGAAGTTTATTGAAGGATAACTTATGATCAATGGTGAGCCTGTCGAACCATTCCCCCACGGGTCACTTAATTAACATCCCTCTTTGCTATAATCGCCCCATGAAAGAATATAGACAGGTCCCTCTTGCAGGTTTTGACTCAATATCGACTCTTAAAGAAACCTTGCTATCTAAAGAAGTTAATCCTGATACAAATGTGAACTCATACGCATTAAGTCCAGAGAATTTTCTGGATACGATTGAAAATAGAATTGATTCAGTTGAATTCAGATATACTCCGGGCTTTCATGGTTATATATGTTTAAATCGCGATAAATACGATCACCTTGGAAGAATTAAGGTAGATCTTACTATGACCAACGATACACCGCATGAAAGACAGGCCAAAACCCTAGTTCACGAAATGATTCATGTAGATAGAGAAGAGGAGATAAGTAAGGGTCAAATAGTCTTCTTTTCAGATTCATTTAGGGCCGAGGAAGAAGAGCTTGTATCACAAGCAGCTAAGGAATTTTACATGTCCCACAATTCTCTAGCAAAACTCGCTTTATATCATGTATGGCAGAGGAGAGAAACGAAACCCTGATTCATTTTATAAATACTAAAATCCCTTTTTTTCAATATTCTGCTATGATACATCTAAGAAAGGAGTTACAAACACATGAACGGAACAATTAAAGTAAAAACAGAAAAAGGATTCGGATTCATTAGTCGAGACGGCGAAGATAAGGATCTTTTCTTCCATACCAAAGATTTAGTTGGTGTTACCTGGGACGATATCAATGTCGGAGATCAGGTTACTTTCGAAATTGGAAGTGGCGAAAAAGGCCCTTTTGCGAAGAACGTAAAAAGAGTCTAAAAGGAAATCAATTCGAAAAAGCTCACTTTAACGTGAGCTTTTTTTGGGTTACTTCATCCACTTTTCACCTCAGGTTCACCTCGGCAAGCTCAGGGCAAGCACTTCATATGGATGTTTCTAAGGATTGGTTTGTATATATTTCTTTGTGATTAGAAAACTTATTACATTAGCTTAACTTGCGGCTTAAGGCAATATTTTCTATCAATTTATTCAGATTTCAATATTCTTCATTTGATATAATTAATTCATGGGAAAAGTAATCGCTGGAATGACCATGTCTTTAGACGGATTTATTAATGACCAAAGTGGCAGTGTCGAAAAACTCTACCTAGATTTTGGAGTGTGGCATACTGTATCTTCTTTTCAGAAAATGCTAAAAGACACTGGTGCTGTTGTTATGGGCAAACATGTCTATGAAATGGCAGATCCGTTTTCGTGGGCTAATGATGACTATGAATTTCAGACTCCCATCTTTGTTCTAACCCATACCCCGCCAACAAAATATCCTAGAGGAAATGGCAGGCTAGGCTTTACATTTGTAACTGAGGGTATTCAAAGTGCTGTTTCTAAAGCAAAAAAAGCTGCAGGCAACAAGGATGTTCAGGTAATAGGTGCAAATACGATTCAAGAGTGCCTAAATGCATCAGTTTGTGATGAATTGCAGATAGATATCATCTCAGTTTTACTCGGGAAAGGACTAAGACTATTTGAGAATATCGACACAGATAAATTGAAGTTGGAAAGATCAAAGATAGAAGAAGCTACCCCCACTAGAACCAGTCTCACATTTAAGATTGTTAAATAGAAATTAAAATTTGGTAGCTCCGAATAGCTTGATAAATCCTGTAAAATACGAAGCAAAGTATTCGGCCCTAGCCTGAATCTGTTCACATTTCTACACTTTTCTCTAGTCTCTACAGGTATTAAGTCTGAATACTTTGTGAGAATCCGAAGCTTGCATATTTGATAGTACGACTTCCTAAGCTAATTTCTTTTTAGTAACTTTGTAAGGCTTGCCATCTTTGTAGGTTGTCCAGTCCCCAATTGCTTGGCCTTTGTCCCAATACCCTGAGCGCTTGAGCTTACCGTCATCTCTATACCATTCCCAATATCCTTGCGGCTGACTATCCTTCACTTGACCTTTTGACCAAATAACACCATTTTGATGGTACTTTATTAAATAGTCATCTTTCATTTCTGATTTTTTTTTGTATTTTTGTCTTTTGCCATTTCTTTATTGTAGCAAATTGAAGCTTGATTCTGCTTTATATTCTTGTTTGATATCTACAATATACATCTTATAGTTTGATTTAATGATCTCATTTTAGTATACTATGAGGATTGGACACTTGGTCCATCGCTCTTTCAAAGTCAATCAGAAAGGATTGTCTCATGCCACGGCGATTTGAGATAACACTTCTCTTTGGGATCGTATGGTTCTTGATTCTCTCAAGAGCTCCCATGACAGTCACCATCATTATCTTAGTGGTGACCATGATCTATGCAATCAATCGACACGTCTTGTGGAGATTCCTACCTACAGCCATTCTTGAGGTAGATGGTAAAACGGTAGAATACCATTACCACCGGAAAAATTGGGACGCCCTTGCTTGCTTTTACGGTGTGAGTCTTTCGTATTCTCCATCGTACTTCCTGCTCTACAAGACACTCATCGATCAACCTCTTCCAATCGTTGCTCTCCCTGTCGTACAGGCAGAGACAACAGTTTTTGAGGCGACACTCACACTCGAAGGAGAGTCGTATGATCTCTCCATGCTTGGGGGACTTGGTCGATGCCCATGTTCGAGGAAAACTCCGTGCTGGACTGGACAAGTCTATGTCAGCAATTTCGTTCTTGATCAGGGCGAACACCGTCTTGGTGGACAGATTGTTTTTGTTGACAGAGGACAGAAGTCCAAACGCAGACGACGAAAGCTCAAGTTCAAAAAGCTAAGTCTGCCTGCATGGAGGATATTCCCTGATCCTGCACCACATCCTTCCTGATCTGTTGATTTTTTTCTAAAGCCCCAAAGGGGGAGAAGGAATTGCCTATGGCACTTTCCCATCGTGCGATGGGACGAAAAAAGTGTCGAGAAGTTCTCTTCTCGCAACCCTTATGGGGCTTTTTTCGTTTCGGAGTAAATCTAATAAAATCCAAGGAATTCGAGTCACACTTTAACTAAAATTAAATGAAGGAGTCATCTTTATCGTGACTGGCCGATGCGTTCAAGCTTCTGCATCAACTCATCATAGGGCAGATCATGAATCTTAATCCCTTCTTTACAAGCTAAAATAAGTCCTTGAATAAGCCGCCTCGCCTTAATAGCGTCATTCTTCTTAAGATATGGGATGTTGATCGGTTCCTGAGAGAAAAAGCGATCCGCAATAGTCATATTCGCAAATACAACTCCTTGCTGGATAGTTACGTTAAAGATATCTTTAAACTCAACGCTTCGCACCTGTTTGGTTGCAAAAAAATAATGAGTATGAATACTTACCTTTGTTTCATCAACGATGATCTCATCTGGAAATAGAGTGAAGGGGAATGTAGATTTAAATTCCATTAGGACCCGTGCAGATTTACGAGCTAACCTATCAAGCTGATTTGACTGACTAAGTAGGACTTCACGGGACGCAGTCCTCTTTGTGTCAGAACCGTTATACAGCTTCACTTTTGATTTACTAAACATAGCTGCTCCTCCAACCTAGGCTAAAAGTGTCAAGATTTAAGATTTAAGATTTAAGATTTAAGATTTAAGATTTAAGATTTAAACTCTAATTCCTAGCTACTAAAACATAGCTACAATCAATGTAAGCAGTATATACCTATTCTCATCAGTAATGTATATGAGTATAGTTAGAAACCTGACAGGACTAAAACACTCTCATATTTTCATCAACTAACGCTAGGTGAATTGTGCATTTTTTCTGATACTCTTTCTCTAGATTCTTTTTGAGGTCTGAAAATAACATCTCAGGAGGCTCATAGGAGCTCGGTGCAGATATCGAGACATTAATCTCTAAAATATTCTCCTTATTATCATTTTTGATTACATCAACTTGGGGTAGTAAAGCCAAATCAGGATCAGTATTTTCGATAATATAACTTTTGACTTCATTACTTATTTTTTCATTGATCACTGACTCTGTTGAACGCAACTCGACAAGTGGGATCATCTGAATATTAAGTAAAATCCTCTCTTTTGTAACGCTTTTAATGTGTTCTTGGATAGTCTTCCGGTCGTCTTCGGTTATAATTGATGCCGGATCACCTCTTAAGACTGCATCAACCCCCCAGTTCTCGCCAATTTTATCAACTAACAGTGAATCAATCGACAATTTAGGATTCATATTCTTAATATCTTCACTAAATACCTTTTGGATTTTTTGTTTGATTTGTGAGAAATGAACATCTTTTTCAGTCAGAATTGATATTCTTCGTTGGATAGTCAGTTGCAGATTAACCTTTTTGTTGAGTGAATTTTCAAGAGCTGAGACCAATTTTTGCTGCTCAGTATAACTTATTGATATATCTTCAGGAAGTAAGATCTGTGCCTCAACCGAAAGGATATCGTTGCTCGAACTTGAAAAATCAGTAGTGACATTATTTACAATAATGGAAGACGAGATCTCTGAAAAACTAGACTGTAAAACGTCTTTTGTTTTTTGATAAGCCGTTAATTTAAATGAATACATATTAAGATAGTAATAAAGGGGAATTGCGATAATAACGATGATACCGAGTAAAATAGCTGCTCCTTTTCTGCGAATTGATCCTTTGGTCTTTCGTTTTACTCCGAGAAAGAAAAAGACAATTACTGCTACAAAAATAATTGCGACAGCATTGGTAATAAAGAGAAGTAGTCCTCCGGTAAAGGTTGGATAATCTAGTAATGCCAGACCGATCCCACTTACACAGAGTGGCGGCATCAAAGAAGTCGCTATAGCAACTCCAGCTAGACTCTCAGAGATCTTTGGCTGAGTGATCCCGAGTGCTGCAATAGTTCCAGCTGCAATTGCGATGATAAGATCCAGAAGAGTAGGGGAAGTTCTCGCAAGAATTTGCGAGGTGACAAATTTTATTGGAGATAGAAAAGTGATAAAGGAGGAAGTAATAAAGGTGATAAGTACTGAAAGTACCAAAAGCAAGATAGCCTGTCTGATATAGCGTGGCTGCTCGTATGAAATCCCCAATGCAGTCTTAAGAAGAGGCCACATTAAAGGAGATATGATCATACCGCCGATTACCACAGGTGCCGAGTTAAGTAGTAATCCTAGCGTACAGACAAGACTCGAAGTTATAAGAAGACTAATAAAGCTAAATGAAAATATCGCATTTTTATTAATTGTCTCAAGAACTTCATTCCGGTCTGCCTTCACCAGATCGTTAGTATATATTTGGCTTAAAAATCTAAGAATTGTTCTGATATTTGCCTCCATATATTACATCAGACCTTTCTCTTTTAATTTTTTTAGGTCATTTTGCAGACGGTTAAGTCTTGATTCTATAGTATGAAGGGTAACTGCAATCTGCTTATCATTTGTTAAATCTTCTTCGTTGTCCACTCCAATCTCCTCAATTGTGTCTGTCGTTCGATTAACCGACATCTGAATAAAAATTGCTAAAAAGATAGCTTCTATTGAAAGAAAGGTTGTTAAAATGAGAAGAATTCTATTAAGTGGTAACCCCAATAATCCTAGAGCAAATATACCAAGCATTAAGAAGACATGTACGGCAAGTGACTGTACTGAACCTATCCAATCTGTTGCTTTCTCAGAAAGTGGTTTCTTTCTTGTCTTTTCTTTTATCACCAGAGTAGTTTAACACAATAACTGAGGCTATCCTATACATATCTACGGCTATGACTTTTTAAGAATCTGGACAGCTCACGAAGTATGGACCATATTCTAGTATTATGCTAACGCTCAATCTATTTATAAAAAATTTACTCCTAGCAATTCTTCTAATCATTATTAGAACCTTTAAATTAAATCTTAAAAAAACATTTCGCAAATACTATATGAAAGGAGATGACAAAAATGAAAAAATAAATCTAACATTTCTGTCATTTTTCTTAGCCTTCTGCTAAACTCCCTTCCTATATGTCAACTGAACATACTCCCAAAGGATATAACTTACTTTTCGGTTCTCCAGCAGTCACTGGTAACTTGGCACTTGAGAGAAAGCATCTCGACCTCTCACTTGACCAAAATAAGCTAGATCCGCTAATCAATGAATATAGGGAGATTTATAACCTCATGCAGACCTTGGCAGGATCAGAAAGATTAATAGTACTTAATTCAGAGCTAAATTGGGGAGACAGTCCAGACTCTGAGAAAGCAAAAAATGAATTTTATGAGTTAACTAATGATATCCCCCAACAAGTTGGGCCATTTAGTTGGAATAATTATTATAATCTATGGCCAAGGGATGCATATAGTTATATTGGTGGTGAAATTTATGCTGACCCAAATGCATTTAAAAAACAAAAAGATTTTCAGTTATTTCCTACTCACCCGACTTCATCCTTTCTGGGAGAAGGAGGAGCAGTCCTATCAAGAAAAAATATTATTTTCGTAGGTCTTGAAACTAGCGAGGAGGCAGAGGAAGATTTAGATACGCTCAGCACTCTTGGAATAAACTTTGGTATTCTCCCAATAGCAGATCCTACTATCCACGATATTTCTAATCATGTTGATGGTGTGGCGACATTAATCGAAGATAAATCCGGAGACCTTATTCTGCTGGTTGCGAAGTCATATTATGAACAAGGCTTTGATGCTTCTAAGAAAATAAGTAAGGCAGTAAAAGAAGCAAGTACCGGATTACTTGTAATAGATGATCACAACTTCCCATCATTAGCATTTAACTTAGTCCAATTTGATGACCTAACGATCTGCATGACAAGCGGTGCCCCGCATTTACAGAAAGCCCTAATAGATTTAGTTGGATCAGATGCAGTCCAGACAACAAAGATCCCGATTGAGCTACTGCCTAAAAGAGCATCGGGAAGTATCAGGTGTCTCACCAATCTAATCCCTGATTCAATTGCTCAACCAAAGCCTCAAGTTAAATAACTTGAAAGATTAATTTGGTTCTAGTAATTTCCATAAGATTAAAAGTATTTAAGTAACGCTTCACCTCTGCTATGCTAGCAATAGTTGAGATATGAATCTACTTAATATTTTTAGAAAAGAACTTCAGACAACTCTTGGGAAGGTAGTATTTCTTGGAATAATTCTAGCTTTTTTTCCATTACTGCATAATACTGTATTTTCGTCAAAATTAACATCATCTATATTTAAATCAATTATTTCTGTTACTTTCATTCCAGTTGCATAAGC
>Ga0138256_10004052_pt1 | contig 15555 bp, 11 predicted proteins | sample KNB2016incub_MG_FD_105486 | JGI IMG/M metagenome (GOLD analysis project Ga0138256, IMG submission 105486) | Active sludge microbial communities from wastewater in Klosterneuburg, Austria - KNB2014incub_MG | ecosystem: Engineered > WWTP > Activated sludge > Unclassified | place: Austria... | reverse complement strand
CATGTCGTCAGATCCTTTCATGATCTTGGGTTGCGTGTCGGATTCGAGTGTCGGATTCGTGTCGGTTGTCATCGGTCAGGCGATCTCGTGGCCATCGGCGTCGACGTCTCCGGCCGGCCGCCGCTTCTTCGGGCTGCTGCTGGTCGGAGGACCCCACTTCGTGTGCTCGCGGTACTCGATGTACGCGTCGATGACATAACAGGCCGCCAAAACCCAGAGCCAGGCGATGCCCCAGCCCAAGAAGTAGACGACGTTTCCGATCGTCAGGCTTCCGGGGTAGAACCGGGTCTGGATGAACAGGACGATGGTCATGATGACCGCGTCTGCGATGGCGCCGCCGACGGCTCCGATGATGTTGTAGACACCGAACTTGACCAGTGGATTCTTCATAGCTTGATCTCCGCCTCCTTGGCGGGTGCCCTTATGGGCTTGAACGGGTGGATGGGTGAAAGTGGCCAGGCGCGGCTTGTACCGCATCGGAACATTTCTGTCCGCTACGGGCACTGCGCCCGAACCTGGTATACGATTAAAGTGGGAGGCCGCACAGCCAAAGCTGCCGCCCCAACAGCGTTAGCTGCAAGGCCCCCCATTGTAGACTGGAACATATATATAAATAAATAATGTTGCTCCAATCCACGATGGGGAACCCAACAGAAAAGCTGTCGCTCCACTTATCGTGAAAAAAATAATGTAAAAAAATTTCCTGAACCCTAGTTGTTAAAGTGCACCTTAGCCCTGCGGCGACATGCTATATGTCGAGCAGATCTAAAGCTTGTTTATTATACCAAGTTATAATCCGAAGATTAAAACTTAGTGACCTATAGTATAGTACATTAAAGGTGGTTTGTCAAGTATAGGGGTGGAGCAATAAGTATATATATGTTTATCCACACGTCATGCACATAGTGTTTTTCTTAATTCCTATAAGTCTTTACTCCTTGTTGGTTTTTGTCATATTAAGAATGAGAATGAGGATAAGGGTAAGGAGCACCTGAAGTGCTAGATTATTACCTTGCGTTGATTGCCAGAAGTATTCCACAAACCGAAGCGTAGTACACGAATATTAAATATTTCTTAACGACTTGAGGCTAGTTCTGTAGTTGTTTTGTCCTTGCCATTTATATTTCCAGAGGCTATAATGTGAGCCTATGTACACGCCATCTGACCTCATTTTAGAGAACTACGCAAGAGTACTTATCGATTTTGCCCTCGGAAGTGGTGAGGGAATCAAGAAGAACGAAGTTGTCTTATTAAACTTTGACCTGCCTGCGTTACCTCTTGGTAAGGCTGTATATAAACGCATATTAGAGAAGGGTGGCAATCCTATCGTGCGGATTCATGAAGAAAGCTTTTCGAAAACTCTGTATGAAACAGCTTCAAACGAGCAGCTTGAGTTCTTTCCAAAGAAGTATATGAAGAGTCTTGTGGATGTTATTGATCACCGCATGTATCTCATTGGAGCTGAAGATCCCTTCTTATTGAAGGGAATTGACCCTAAAAAACTTATGCTGGGGAATAAAAGTACCCAAATTATGAAAAAATGGTTATTTGACAAGGAAGATAAGGGAAAGATGACCTGGACGCTTGCACTTTACGGAACTCAAGGAATGGCTGCCGAGGCAGGTTTGAGCCTAAAGGGTTTCTGGGAACAAATCGAAAAAGCATGTTTCTTAGCTGAGAAGGATCCTATAGCAGTATGGAGGTCGACGTTCAAAAAACTAGAACAACTTCGCGTCAAATTAAGCAATATGCCTATAGATTCGCTTCATTTGACCGCAAAAGACACTGATTTGACCATAAAACTTGGTAAAGATCGCCAATGGCTTGCGGGTTCGGGTAGAAATATACCTAGTTTTGAGATGTTTACCTCGCCAGATTGGCGTGGAACAAACGGTTATGTCTTTTTTGACCATCCTTTGTATCGTTATGGGAACTTAATTAAAGATGTTCGCCTCGAATTTAAGAATGGAAAGGTGATTAAGGCCGATGCGGCGAAAAATGGGAATCTTATTCAGGAGCTCGTTAAACAGAAAAATGCGGATAAAGTAGGGGAATACTCACTCACAGACACTCGTTTTTCGCATATTGACGCCTTTATGGCAAATACGCTCTACGACGAGAATTATGGGGGTAAGTGGGGGAATACGCATCTTGCGCTCGGATCAAGCTATCATGAGGCGTATACAGGCAATGTGAGCAAGGTAACGAGCAAGGGCTGGAAGGATCTTGGGTTTAATGATTCGCCTGAACATACGGACATAATCGCTACAGGCGATAGGCAAGTTGAGGCTATTATGCGTGATGGGACAAAAAAGATAATCTACAGAAAAGGACAGTTTGTTGTGTAAATCCTCAATTCATTAATCCAGTCTCAAGCACATAAATTCTTTGATCATGACTGAGGTAAAGTGCGGTCATATCTGCGCGAAAACCATAGAATTCATGCTCAAGCATACAAAATCGTTTTTCCATGGAAGAGAGCCTTTCTTCTAGTGGTTTTAGTCTTGCTTCAAGCCTGTTATCAACGATCGCTTCTACAAGTGTGCCTATTTTTTCTAAATCAATATCTGTGAGCATAGAAACCAATTGTACGAGGTGATTATTAAAAAAAGATTACGAGCTACGCTCAGGGGGTTTTTGAGAGCGGGGACGTGAGCGGTTGTTCGAGTTATTTGACCTATTACGATTGCGATTTGAGCCTGAAGAACCTGAAGAAGATCTTTGTTGGCCTTCTGAATGTGAACGTACGATGTGCTCAATATTTGTGTTGTTGCGAGGTTCTTGTGTCTGTCTTTCTTGAGGCTGGGATGGTTCGCTTTGTGACGGCGAATGCTCATTAGGTTCCCCAGCTCCTGAGATAGGATAGCTGCGCGTGCTCAGTGTGTCGGTGCTAGGCACACTTCGGCCGTATTTTTCTTTAGAGAGGCGAATAATCTTTTCGCGATTGTCATTTTTGAGACTAGGAGGTGGTAAAGTTCGAGCCGGGAAGGGCTGCGATGTTTGGCCATCTACGGAAAGTTTAAGCAAAATTTCATATTTCCCAAGCGAAACAAGGTCTTTATCTGAATATATGCCACCGAACTCTTTAGAAAGAGGGTCTGCATCGCGGGCGCCGACGAGGAAGGACACGAGTGTGCCCGCGTTACCAAAAATGGCTCGACTCACATCTTCGTCGAGCTGGTCGATGTACTGATTAGCTAAAGTGAGCGCAAGGCGATATTTTCTTGCCTCAGAGAGAATTTTAATAAATGAGCTTGTGGCGAAATTCTGGAACTCATCGACGTATAAGAAGAAGTCTTGGCGCTCTTCTTCTTTTGTGAAGGCGCGATTCATCGCGGCCAGCTGAAGCTGGGTAATAAACATCGCGCCGAGAAGAGCTGCATTATCTTCTCCTAATTTACCTTGAGATAGGTTCAAAAGAAGAATTTTACGCTCATTCATTATTTCTGCGAGGTCAATTGTCGATTTAGGGCTTCCGATAATGTTGCGGATCATTGGGGTGGTGACGAATTGACCGATTTTATTTTGCAGAGGGGAAACAGCCTCAGCTTTCATGCGGTCAGGCATTCTGTCGAATTCTTTCTTCCAGAAAGCCATAATGACGGGGTCACGCACATCTTCAAGGGCGCGCGCGCGATATTTATCGTCAGCAAGAATGCGCAGCGCGTCGGGAAGGGTAGCATTTGGAATATCAAGCAGTGTGAGCACAAGATTTCTCAAAATGTACTCAAGTCGAGGTCCCCAGCTGACATCTCCGTACAATTTATAGAAAATCGACACGATACCTGAGGCTACCAAATGCTTTTGTTCTGGATTAGGCACTTGGAGGATGTTTAAGTGGAAGGGACGCTCAATATCAAACGGCTCCAAGTAGACAATGTCGTTAATACGGCGCTTTGGCACATAATCAAGCACAGCTTCAGTTAGATCGCCGTGAGGATCTATAATACCAATACCTCGATCACGGCGAATATCATCTATCGCCATGTTGGCGATAAGTGTCGATTTACCTGCACCTGTTTTTCCGATAATATAGACGTGTTTTCGTCGATCATAGGTTTTAATACCGAAAATCTGCTCCTTATTTTTGAACTCAGTTCGAGCGAAGAAATTAACATCTTTTTTCTCTTCGTCGGACATGTTGTCTGGAATTGGAATATTCTCTGGCGGTTCGCCGGCAAGCGTTTTACCCCAGGCTACATTTTTTACGCCGGCGAGCATTACTCCTGGCGGATGCCAGAGCGTCGTTAGTTCAGCTGAATTCAGAATCTGCGAACGACGCTCAAAAAAGCTCGTTGAGCGCTCCTTTGTGTGAAGCACAAAAGACTTTTTATCGCGTGGTTTCTTTAATTTAAACTGATTGCCTTCGCCCATGGCGAAGGCGCCAAAGGTTCCCATTAAGTGATCCATAAATGTTCCTGCTTCTGGGCCCTCAGAGCCCACCAGAATGCGTACTAATGCCTTACCGCCCTGATAGGCGGTCTTTTGACCAATAAGCGCTTTACCGTGCACTGGTGCGGGCTTTTCACCCTCAGCGCTTACCGGTTCTGGATTAGCGAGTTTGTTTGCTGATTTTTGCCATGGAAATGTCGCCGGACTAATAAGAACCTGAATAATAGCCGATTGCTGCGTGGAACCCTTTGCGAGAAACCCCACAAGTGAGGCTAAGGGGTCAACTCCTTTAAAATCATTGAATGTCTTAATTGGCAAGTAAAATCCTCCCGTAAGAATAGCCTCACCTGAGGCAATATAAGGCGATTTTAAGATATAGTCGAGCGGATCTTTTGTCTTTACGACAGCAGAAGAGGGAAAAGATGAGGCGATAAGACTCTTAACAAACGTTTCTTTTGCATATGGCGTCGTTACATAAAAGTAAATACGCTGGCTTAGAAGATAAATTTCAAAGCTATAACCAATTTGTTTCTTCAAAATTACCTTCCACCACTTAGTTGAAGAGGGTAGAAGCGATGAAAAAATCTGCGTTGTAGCCTCAATTGGTGTTTCGTCCTCCTTGGGAGTACGAATTTGCAAATGCGAAAGCGCGGTCATATCAAATTAGTATACAGTAAGGATCCGTAGCAGACCACGCCCTATTTCTAGAGAAATTAGCTAGATTTGCGAAGTTTCAGACCAGCATAAGCTGAGCTTAAAGCGGTGAACATTATGAGTATTCCATGCTCAGGTCCAGTCTTTGGAATGTCTTTTGGCGGATTAACGCCTGTAACTGTTTTTTCTATACAGAATTGTGCAGTATCTTCGTCAGCAACTCTATCATTAGAAGCGCGGACTTTATTTACTGTACAAATTACACCCTTATCAGCAGGAAGCTGGTTTTGAGCCATAATACGACCTTTGAAGATATATACTTTTTCTTCTCCTGGTTGAAGGGTACCAACGTTTAATACAGCGTCTTTTCCTTCAAATTTTCCAGGATTTTCAAAAAGCTCTACATATGCAGGAGCAAAGTCACGAAGGACAACGTTGTCCAAACGAACTTTAGAAGTATTCTTAACTTTTATTTCAAAGAAGACATATTCCAATGGAGCAAAGCGTCGATCAGCACTAGTAAGGTTGTCAACATATGTATATTCAGTTTGACCACCTTTAGTAGCGGTATGGGGAAGACCAACTTTTTTATCCACAGAAATATCTGGGGATGGTTTCTTTCCTTCGTATGGGCCGTATTGACCGGCAGATACTTGGCCTGCAGCCATTAAGAAAATAACCAAAGTTAGTGCGAAAATTCCGATGTTTTTCATATGAGAGGGCATTATACTATAAGTAAATGCGTTTGTCAACTATAGGTCGTTATTAGTATTATTCTTGGGGCTGGGGACAGATTTGTTTGCGTAATTGTTCTTGTTGGGCTTCTGGCAAATCTTCAATTTTAGCCACAATAGGCTTCAGTGTTGTACTGTATAGTAATTCATTTGCGGTGGTTTCAACTTGCTTTTTTCCTATTGCAACAACATCTTCTGTCGTTGTTTCAATTTCTTCTCGCACATATTCGGCTGTATCCTTGACGGTATCCATTCGTTCTGCGATATTTTTTGCGAGCTCTTCATCTTGTTCTTCAGCTCGTTCGATTGTTTGTTCACCTAGTGTTTTTACCTCAGAAGTAGGCTCATTTATGTTTTCTTTACGTGAATTAATAAGGAAATAAGCAAGTAGCACACTTAACGCAACAACAGTAAGAAATATGATTTTTGCGACTGCCTGTTTATGGCGGTCTTCTTCTTTTTGCTTAGTGGGGAAGAGTCTTTGCAACATAATTGTGTCCTCTCATTATAACCATAATATGAGCTGGTTGTGTATAATAACCGTACGCTAAGTACGTTAGCAAGCGCCCGAATGGCTCAGTGGCAGAGCGTCTTCTTGGTAAGAAGAAGGTCGAGAGTTCGATTCTCTCTTCGGGCTCATTTAAAATCCAAATATCCCGCGAAGAAAGTCTCCTAATGAAAATCCCCCTGAACTTCCGCTTCCACCTCCAGGTGTTGGAGATGGTGGAATTGGGGTGATTGTGGGTCCAAGAGCAAAGGTTGGCGTGGGTGGAACTGGAGTTGGGGTTGCCGCGGGTCCTTGGAGGGCTGTCATTATTTTTGCGCCAAGATTTGGTGTTGTGGGTACAGTTGTACCACTTTCTTCGGTAATAACGAGCTCATTATAGTCAGAAAGGTTTTTTGGATATGTTTTATCATGAAGTGGCATTAAACCCGCATCAAAGGAATCGAGTTTTTCTGTTTCCGGAGGTATCGAAGCAGTTTTAACAAGCCACATGTAATATTTATTCGATGGGTTGGTTTTTGTTACGAGTGGAATCTGCTTTGTGATTTGGAGGCGATATCCTGTTCCTGCAGTAAAAGTACCCGCGCCAATAACGTTTTCGCCTGTAGCTTCTGGAATATATATACGTGTTAAACCTGCTCCCGGGGCAGGTGCTGCTGGGGTAGGTGTAGCCTTTGCTCCAGATCCAGGTGGTGGTACAAGGGTATTATCAGCAGGAAAAAAGTTCAGTAAGTGCATGATTTTCATGCGCGTCTTATTCAAGTCGTATTGATGTTCTTGAGCTACAACAGGGGAGAAAGCAATAAAGTAAAAAATACTGAGCAGAAAAATGATGCGCATAGAGATGTTATACCACTTCTTCAGGTTCTTCGTCTTCGTATCCTTCGAATTTCTTTGAGGACATGGGGTTGCTGCGCTGATTTCGGATGTACATTACCAAGGTGAGCGCGACAACTATGAATAAGACGATGAGAACAACAAGAAGTGTGCTCGTTGATTGGCCAGTGGCGAGGGCAAGATTTTCTAGTGGCGAGCCACCCATAAGTTTGTTATCAACCTTATTGTATTCACCTGAGGCACCGTTATTTGTGTTATCACTTGCGCCGTTTTGACCGTTTTGAGGCTGCTTATTCTTCATGTAGGCACCTGGATCTACTTGGACACCATTTTTTGTACCCTTCATCGGGTTGATGAGATTTGTGTCGTGATATTCTTTATTTTTCTTTACGAAGTCAGGAATCGTTATTTTTATGGTATTGCCAGGAGCTGGTATTACATTTGCTGGACTATATTCAATGTGGAAGGGGAGAATAGGTAAGAATCGTGGGCTTATTGAATAGAAAGCGGTATCGTCGGCCTTTGTTTCGTAGTAGACGACATCGGTATTATCAAGAACGACGCGTACAGTGGCGAACGGCATAATCTTTCCTGCGCGGTCATATGCATATCCTTCTAAGTAGCGTGCAATGGGATCAAAAATTCTCTCAACTGTTTTTGGATTGGTTGGAACAGCAGGTGATGCTGCAAGTAGGTCAACCTCTGTAAGCACAAGTTTTAATTGTTGTGAGGCGTCAATTGATGCGTTATCGATAAAGAAGCTAAAGCCACCGAATTTATCAGCGTTTTGTTGGGCAATCGAAACATTGCCTTGCATAACATTAACTTGTGTTAATGGCCATGATGCGCGGCCTTCAATACGGGTTTGGTCGCCAAGTTGCAGATTACTAAAGCCCATTAGCTTTAAAATAGGCTGAAGGCCGCCACTTATTGGAATATCGCGTTGTTCAGGCTTATTTAATGTTTCTACGATAGGATCGCCATAGGTATAAATATTGCTGTAGGCAAGAGGTGCATTTGGGTGGACTTTGGTCACGTCCATGTTTGTGAGGCTGCTCGTTAAGTAGCTCGTACCAGGCTCAATATTGAAGTTAAACATGCCATCTTCACGAGTGGTTACGGGATTTGGAACACCAGCCATGCTAATTTTAGACTTGCTGTTAAAGTCGTAGATATTAACAACTGCGCCAGGAACTGGCTTCAATTTATCATTGAATATTCTCCCAAAGGGGTCGGCGCGAACAGAAACGCAGGCTGCTGGTTCTCCCTGAGTGCGGAATGTTGCGTATACGAGGCTGTCTGTGTCCTTTGAGCCTGCCGCGACGTTTGTATCATCTCTTCCGACTACATTTGGCGTTGTTTTTGCGACAAAGAAACATGTGTGATTTTGAACATTAAATGTATGTGGTCGAACATAGACTTCTAAACTGCCATTTGTCGTCGTAGATGGGGAAGTTGAGCCATTCATAAACTCCATGCCCCAGTTTGGGTATTGTCGACCCTCATGGGTAATGGGGCGCTTCATATGATCAAGCGTATCTTCGCCTAAACATAATTGGCGGTCAATATCTTGGTTGTTGGATGAAAAAACTTGACCGCGGGTTGGATCATCGTAGCCGCATACTGTATGCCATTGAATTGGAACGCCACTTGCCGGGTCTGTTGTAGGTAATCCTGTGGCGGTTAGTTTTAAGGTATGAAAGCCATTATTGTTTGGACCTAAATCGGTGACGCTTGGACAAACCCAAATAGAATTGTCGCAAGCTGGAGAGCTAACTGTTCTTTCTTGGGCTTTAACAGGAGCTGCTAAATTGAGGCTAACAAGAAAACCTAATACGGCTAATGAACAAAAAACTTTAATAGCATTAAGAGATCTCTGCATATCTTTAACATTAATAACAATCAGAATGAATGTCAAGAAGTATTTAGCGAGATTCGCGAATTAAGGTACCTGTTTCAACTGCGTAAAAGTCATTTTTTTGTATTGGGGAGAATATAGGTTCTACTAAGGAGTCTGAAGCTGATGCTGGTTCAATAATAAAGAAGTAGCGATAAAAGTTCTTTGGGGCAGGGGAAAGCGATACGGGAAGATAACGATCAAGAACTGCGCGCGGAAGTAAGACAACTTTTACATGCGAACTGCCCAGTAGGTGCAGTTCGCGCTTTATTTCACTAGCTAAATCATTGCTTTGTACTTGATTAAGGCCAAGTTTTGATGATATTTTCATAGCAAAGACATTTAGAAGTTCATCTTTCTTGACTACGTACCCCTTTTCTTCAAATGACGTCTTATCGAGCGCCTCTGATAACGATTTTTTATTGTATTCGTAATACGCACGACTATTTACTACGTCGTTTCCAAAGCTCAGTGATCCATTGCTCAAGGTTTTTACATTCCAACCCTGCAAAGTCGAGAGTGCTGGCTGCGCGAATGCTATGCCACCAAGTGGATTGAGCTCAACATTAACATTTTTCGCTGTTGTTGAATAAATATATAGGGAAGGTGAGCCAGTTGTTAAATATTTACAAGCTACGATCGTTCCTTTTACTGACGAAATAGGGTTATCGTCCCTGCTACCAATCGTGCTCTTAACACCTTTGCTAGATCTAAACTTCATGTAGCTAGAAGCTTTTTCCGGAGAAAGCTTCTCGCCAGTTCCAAGAGCACCTGCGACTTGCTGTTCACTTGTTGTACCAATCCACCATTCGCGTTGAATCAATGGTCCCGTAAGTGTACCTTTCATTCCCAATCTTTTATTACCTGATCCACGCACGTTTTGATCAATCCAGAGCAAGTAAACACCTTCCGAGATTTGCATAGCGTTAGTAAATGAAGCTTTGGGTGGGCAAGAAGATTCAGTTAATGGCTCTCCTTGCACGGTGAAATTTTTATATTGCAGTGTGTCTCCGTGGGAAAGGGGATCAATAACGGTTGGATTTGGAGCTGGAAGTACGGTCGTTTGTGCAATGCTAGCGCCCAAAACTGCTGAGCGAGAACAACGACTGTCATTTATTGCTTGCGCAGATTCTACAAATGTGCCGTCGTAGCCACTTTCAAGACGACCCTGGGATCTCGTTACCCACTCTGGGCACATATATTCTTGTTTTACTCCTGGAATAACGGGGTAGGCGAGTACAAAATCAGTAAGATTTACACTGTTTGCTTGCGCTGTACTGTTTATGTAGGCGTTACGTAGGTCTGTATTGCCAGTGCCCTGTGGACCGGCGAATGCAAACTGTTTTTCATTGTTTTTTAATTTTTCAAAGCCATCATTAGGGAGAATGATGCGATCTGCCCCAACTTCGATTTCAGAAAGAACAGGCATAATATTTGAGCTAAAAGCCATTATATTACCCGTTAGAGTGTCCTGCTGGAATGATATTGTGTTGAAATCGTTAGGGCGGGAAGAGAGCTCACCGCTGTCATCGTCTTTTATATCACCGTCGTTTGCTCCTGACGTTGTAGGCAGTTGTCCAAGCGACACATCCCTAAGAGCTTCGCTTAAAGGCAAGTTAAGAATGCCAAAGTAATTTACAATTGGCGCTCCAATAGATTCCCAATCACAGTGTATGTCAACAAATGCTGTGTGGGGTTCTGATTTTTTCGTATAGGAAGACGTAGCTTTTAGGCATGACTGTGAATAGCCGAGCGAGCGCGCGAGCGCGAGCGCGTTTTGTTTTGCGTCGCCTTGGGAGACCGCAGGGATGCCATTTTGTGCAGAAAACAGTAATCTGCCGTTTCTATTATTAACTGCTAAATAAAGCTTATTCTTCAAGTCAAATATTTGCGTTAGCCCTTGGCCATTATTCTCAACAACAACGGAATCGCTTTTCAAAGAAGCCATACCGAATGTCGCTGCCATTTTTTCTATGTCCGCATCAGAATAGTTTGTTTGTAGCTTGTATATCTTTGCTGATTGTGGGGCGCTTGGGAGCTCGGTTTGGAGTACATAATCTTTAATCTCGACTTTTGGCAAAGGCATTATAACTTCATCGATTTTCTCAACGACGTCCCTTTGATCAGTAGAGGGAATTATGGTGCCACTTGTGACTTTTCTTCCAGTTGATGTATTGTCCTGGTTTGGGTTTGAGGGATTTGCACCACCGATTTGATTATTATTCTGTGTGTTTGTAGTTTTTTTTCCTGAAATTTTTGAAATAAATTTATCAAGAGCGGATTGGGGTTTTTCCGGATCTTCGATAGAGTCACTGTTATTAATATCGGAACCGGGATATTCATTTCCTGGTGCATCGTTATTAATATTTTGTCTTAGCATGTCAACGTTCTGGACGGAGGCCTGTTGAGCAAGAAGTGCGAATATAAGTGCAGTTACAAATGCAAAGAAAATAACAGCTGCGTACACAAAATATTTTTTTCCAGTTAATGCACGCAACTTGTCGGGAAGGGTATCCATCCTTTATTTATACCGTGCTGTCAGTTAGGATGTCAAGTTGATTGTACGCATGGTAGCTCACAATACCAGCGGAGATGATGACGTTTAATGAAATATTAATGCCGCACATAGGAATTTCAAGAATACTGTCACAAAGATCTAAAACTTCTTTTTTTGCACCTGTAGTTTCATTGCTAACCATGAGTGCCAGTGGCTTTGTGTAGGTATGGTCTTGATAGGGAACTGAACGAGGATCTTGTTCGATCGCAGCGATGTGAATTCCTGGCTGTTCTTTGCGCAGATTTTTAATGGCGTCTTCAGTGGTTTTGCAGTATTCCCAGGGCACAATTTTGTATGTACCGATCGAGGCCTTCTTTATGCGATGGTTTGGTGGCGTTTCTGAATCGCCACATATATAAAGTTTTTCGATGGCGAGGGCGTCGGCGAGACGGAAAAGCCCACCTATATTATATGTGTCATATATATTGTCTAAAATGAAAAAAATGGGGTGGCGGGGAATAGCGGGCGGGGTTTCATTTTCATCAAGTCCGCGCAGTGCTTTTGCATCAAGCTTTTTCATGTGCATATTATACAAGACCGCAACCTGATAAGAATCCTGCTTGTCGTATACCTCCTCACACTCGACTCTCCGTGAAGGCTAGTCGTTGCTGCCTTCAAGTCGGTCTCGTCGCGATGAGGTACACGATAATAGTACGAGATATCTTAGGACGTAGTTGCGGTCTATTTTGTTTTCATTTATGATGAAAGTATTCATGAAAAAACCGGCGCGCATCATACTGGTTATTGCTTTGTTGGCAAGCGTATTCTTGTCACTTTTTGCGCCTCTTGTTGTAGCTCAATTTTATCCTCAACCTGGTTCGCCACTTTCAGATCCGTCGCAATTTGTTGAACCAGAGCCGTGTGCCAGTGGTCAAGGCGATAAGCCTTCCAGCGCGCGGCAAGGTTCGTATTGTCCGAACCTTGCCGCAGCATGTATTATTGATCCGAAGCTACCGGCAGATCAGAAAAAGACTTTAGAAGATCGCTGTAAAAAAGAGTCTGATTTATACGCCACAAATTGTGCGAAAACATATTCAGAGTGGCTGACTGATAAAAATAAGAACTTTTGGGTAGAAGACCCAGAAATTACAGCACTCGGAAAAGGCGGCGAGCGATCTCGCCAGTTTTTACTTTGGGTTTTAACCAGGCCTTCGATTGACGATCATCCAACAATTCTCGAAGTCTGGAAACTTTCACCAAATGTCGCATTATTCTTTATTTTGATCGTCGCACTCGTTATGGGGCTCGGCATCATAATAAGTCAGCGGAACAATTTTAATCTCGGCATAGAAGTAACCCCGCTGGTAATCCGCCTCGCCATTCTTATCATTTTTGTCCTGTTTTCTGCGCAAATTGTGCTTCTGATCATAAAACTGTCTGATATTATCATGGAGTTCTTCATACGCACACTTGGGGTGCGCGAACTCTTCAATATTTTCTTTGTCGATTTTGCAAAGGGAGACGTGACAAAGGTAAGTGAGCAGGCATACAGACAATTTATTGGATGCACAAACTGGAATGCCGAGAACTTTGAAATGGTTCGCACCTCAAAATTCCTCGTGAAATTTACGAACATGACGTATTACTTCCTCGGCATCATGATGATTTTGCGCAAAGTTGTCTTATGGTTCCTACTTATTGTGTCGCCATTCTTGGCAATTCTTGCTCCTTGGGTATTCATTCGCAATATTGGGTGGATTTGGGTTGGCGTCTTCTTCCAGTGGGTTTTCTATGGTCCACTTTTTGCGCTTTTCCTTGGCTCATTAGCGAAGATTTGGAATTCGCCATCGCACATTCCATACGTTTTCGATTTTTCGAGGACACACCAAATGTCGCAAGCAGTATATCCAACATCAATAAATATTTTGTACGGAGGCCCCGCGCAAACATTGGGAATTTGGAATTCGTCTAATTATGTTGATACATTTGCAGAATATGTAATCGCACTTATTATGTTGTGGGTAGTTCTAATTTTGCCTTGGTGGCTTTTGCGTATATTCCGAGATTATTGTTGTGATGGCATATACGCGATGAAAAATATTCTTTTGTCAATGTATGACACCTTGCGCAATCCGCCCGGAGGACCAACACCAGGCCCTGTTCCAGCGCCAACCGGTACAACTGGATTGAGTATGAAATTGCCTAAGGATGTTGAAATGAAAGCAAGGATTAGGCTAGAAACTGTCCAAGATATTCGTCAAGCAAAGACAGAATCGATTGTTCAGTCGATGAATATGAAGGCATCGAACATAACGCAGATTGCGCGACTCGAAACAAATCAGGCAGAAAATCAGGAAGCGCGAAGAAATCTCGACAAGATTCAGAATCCATTCAAGGCTGAAACGCCAACTGAGCGTCAAAAGCTTATGAATGTGCGCGACGAAATTCAGAGCCGCGCGGTGCGCGGCGACCAAGAGGCAAAGAATTTTGCATCGGTAACATCGAAGTCAGTCGCGCAGCAGCAAGCCTCAAAGCAGCGCATCTTACAATCTATGCCGCGCATGGTGCCGGTTATCCAAAATATTGCCATTAAATTTAGTCTTCCAAAAGAAAAGACACGCGATATCATCAGTAAGATTTTCAGCAATATCGCGTTCGACCAGCATATGGTCCAGACGATTTCTCAAGAGTCGCATCTTACACCGGCAAAGACACAACAGGTGCTACAGACCGTCAGTACGCCTGATTTGATTGATGGTCCTTCAGTTGAACTTGTCCAAAAAACTGCTGAGGCGACCGGGCTGAAAGTAGAACAGGTAAAGATGGTAATCGCCAAGACCGCGGTCATAGTCAGAACGAATCCAGCCGTATCGCAACAAGTGGCACAATCTGAACAAGTCGAGCAAGAAACGGTTAAGAACGTTGCTCAGGCCCAGCTAGAAGTAACCACAGCTCCAGAAAGACACATGGAGCAACATATTCCAGCTTCTAAGAAAGTTTCCATAGAAGATTATGAAGAAGTTAAAAAGATGTGGATTTCGCAGTACGAGAAGGGCGAGATTCCTGTTACCGAAAATATTACGACTCGCACGCAATGGGTAGAGCAGGATGTGGTAAAGATTAGCAATCTATTGAATAAGATCATGTCATCGGATATTAAGATGCAGGAGCAGGGTCTTGATGAAATCGGCTTTATCCTGCCGATATTTATGATAAATAATCTTTCGGGCGAGGAGCTACTTGTATATCTCAAAGCAAAAATTGAGGCAGCAAAACAGGTACAACGAGACCAGCAAAAGGAAGAAGAAATTCGCGCAAAAGTAAGTTCTGAAGAAGAGTTTGTAGATATTGAAGCTCCGAAGCAACAAGAGGCTGCAAAGGCTCAAACCTTACAACAAGAGCTTACTATTGATGGTCAGGAAAATGAGAAAAAAGCTGAAGAAAATCAGGCAGGCGGCTCAGCGGAACAGTATATGAGAAATGAGCAGCCAGAAGCTCAAGCGCCACTGGATCCAGCCGTTGAAGATATTCAGAAAAAGCTCGAGGAAGTAAGCGAACCGAAGACTGCCGACCAGTAAATATTACGGAATTACTTCAGAAAAAATATCATTAAGAGTAACGTAATGATGATAAGCAAACCCGATACAACAACCATTCTATAATTGATGTTTGATGCTTCTTTCTCAGTCATAAGTACGAGTCTATCATAATTGATAGAGAAATTAGTAATAATGAAAAGATAGTGTTGACGGCAATATTAATCGTATCTTTCTTACTCTTCATTTGAAGCTTGTCAGGCAAATAGATCAGGACTGCGGCTTGTACACTGGCAGCGTTTACTAAGATATCGCGCAAGACTGAAAAAATTGATTGAGAGTTCATACTATGGAGGAGTATAAAAGACGAATATTAAATCTTTATTAACTAAAGTGCCTTGGAGAATTTTGTCATTATTCGAGGTGCATTGTTCTTACCAATTAAGACCGTGTCTTCGATACGAATACCAAATTTCCCCTCAATATATGTGCCTGGTTCGATG
>Ga0138256_10004050_pt1 | contig 15559 bp, 17 predicted proteins | sample KNB2016incub_MG_FD_105486 | JGI IMG/M metagenome (GOLD analysis project Ga0138256, IMG submission 105486) | Active sludge microbial communities from wastewater in Klosterneuburg, Austria - KNB2014incub_MG | ecosystem: Engineered > WWTP > Activated sludge > Unclassified | place: Austria... | reverse complement strand
CACGCACAGCCCCGCCGACCAAGCAGGCGACGAAGCCAGCGTCACGCAGGCGATAAAGAACGCGCAGCGCATTCGGACTGATGAATTGGCGCGAGATGCAGTGGTCGGCGCGTGCAATGACGCGCAACTGTGCGGCGACACGTCTCCGCACTTCGGCGGGATCGGAGGTTTCGAGAAAATCCATGATGTCCTGGTGACTGCAAAATGCAGTCGTTGATTCGTTGCCGGCACCAGACGGTACCGGTGGGCGCCGTGCATTATGCCCAAGATGCCTTGAGATCGCGGCCACGACCGTTATACTACGCCGCTCAAAGTGGCCTCAAGCCGCGCTCCCATCGTCTAGCGGTCTAGGACGTCGCCCTCTCACGGCGAAAACAGGGGTTCGATTCCCCTTGGGAGTACCAACCGGGTCTGTCGCATGCCATTCGTTGTCGTCGAAAACTGCATCAAGTGCAAATACACCGACTGCGTGGAAGTCTGTCCAGTCGACTGCTTCCATGAGGGCCCAAATTTTCTGGTGATTGATCCGGACGAGTGCATCGACTGCACCTTGTGCGAACCAGAATGCCCGGCCAAGGCGATCTTCCCCGAAGACGACGTGCCTGCTGGCCAAGAGCATTTCACGCCGCTGAACGCCGAACTTTCGCGCATTTGGCCGGTGATCACCATGCGCAAAGACGCGCCTCCGGATGCCGCCGAATGGGACGGCAAACCGGACAAGCTTGACCAGTTGATCCGCTGAGCTGCCGCAACCGGCAAGACAGCCTCAACATCACTCCCAATTGATGCGGTCGCGCAACGCGCTCAGTACGCGCTGGGCGTACTCGTCATCGATGCGTATGCCGCTGTTTCCGTCCTCGATCACGATACGACTACCAACCGCGTCTTCGAGCACGTGCACGCTGCGACGGATGGTGCGCGTCTGGGTGCCATCTTTCCACCACCAGCGTTTGCGTTCTTCGCTCACCTCGAATCGCAGTTCGACGCGCAATTCATTTCGTTCCGTCTCGCCGAGCATGGCGATCTGCGCCTGCTCCAACGCCGCCAGCACCTTGTCGAAGGTTTCTGCTGGAGACATGCGCACCTTGAGTCGGCTCTGCGGATCGTCGGCATCGACCGGCAAGGAATCGACAGGGGCTTCGGCCACCGCCACCAACTCACCGCGCGCTTCCGGAACCCGCATCGAATCGCGCCGTGCCGGCGTGTCGAGTTCGGCCGGCACTTCCAGCGCCTTGCCGGACTCGGCATCAAGATAGCGCTCGTGCATTTTGCCTTTACCGAACAAACTGCAGCCACTCATCGCCACGACAATTGCGGCCAGTACGAGCGGACGCGGAAAGAATTTCGACATCTGTGGTTCTCCTCAACTCGCCGGCGCCGCATCGATAGATGCGAGTGCGGCGAGACATTCGTCAATGGCGTCATGATGCTGTGCCGACAACGGCGTCAGTGGCAGACGATGGATGGCATCGATATGGCCTAGGCGATGCAACGCCCATTTCGCAGGGATCGGGTTCGATTCGAGTCCGAGCACGGCGTACAGCCCACGCAATTTCGTATTCAGTTCAACTGCGGCCATGTGCGTCGCTGGATGCGCCGACAGCGCACTCTCGCACATCAACGCAAAAGCGCGCGGAGCAACATTTGCCGCCACCGAGATCGTCCCTTTCGCGCCGGCATTCATCGCATGCAGTGCCGTCGGATCATCGCCGCTCAGCACCGCGAAATTCGCTGACTGCAGCATCAACAAAGCCGCCATGCGCTCGGGTTCCGCACTCGCTTCCTTGATGCCGATGATGTTCGGATGTGCCGCCAGCGCGGCAACGGTATTCGGCAACAGATCGCAACCGGTGCGCCCGGGGACGTTGTACAGAATGATCGGCAACACTGATTCCACAGCCAAATGCAGATAGTGCGCAATCAGGCCGTGCTGAGTCGGACGCACGTAATACGGTGTGACCGCGAGCACGGCATCGGCACCGGCCTCGGCGGCGATACGCGCGTAATCCAGCGTTTTACGCGTGCTTGGCGAACCGATGCCGGCGATGATCGGCATACGACCGGCCATGCGTAACACCGAATGTGCGATCAGCAGTCGATATTCGTCATCGTCAAGTAAAGCCGCTTCGCCGGTCGATCCGGCCAGCACGAGCCCATGCGTGCCGCTGGCGAGATGCCAGTCAAGCAAGCGGTCGAGCGCGTGGAGATCAAGCTGCTCGCACGCGTCGAAGGGTGTGACGAGCGCACAAATACTGCCGTGAAGTTGCATCGATAGAGAGTCGCCAGGAACGTTGCGATGTTACTTGCGGGTCTTGGGGGCGACAAGTATTCTGCAGACATCCATTCAGCCCACACGAGCACTCAGTGGCGCGACCAACATCGAACGAAAACTATCTGGTCGTCATTGCGGTGGCTCCGCAAAAAAAATCGCCGCTACTGCTCCTCACACGCCGTGTCGGCGAAAGTGGCTGTCATCTGCTCGAATCGCGGCTGTCCACGCTCGGTGACGATGTCGCGATCAACTTGCTGTTGATGGGCTCGTGGGACGCGGTGGCTAAATTCGAGACATCGGTGCCGCGCATTGAGCGCGAGGAAGGTATCCGCCTGATTCTGCAACGCACCGCCGCCAAAGAAACGCAGAATGCGATGCTGCCCTACCTGGTCGAAGTGGTCGCAGCCGACAAACCCGGCATCCTGCATCTGCTCGCCGAGTTTTTTATCGATCACGGCATTTCGATCGAGAGCTTGAGTTCAAATCGCTACCGGGCAATGCAGACCGGCGCCGAGATGTTCTCGGCGCAAATCACCATCGGCATCCCCGTGAAGACGCATATCGCTTCCCTGCGTGACGATTTCCTCGAATTCTGTGATGCACAGAATCTCGACGCGATCATGGACCCGATGAAATTCTGATTCCTCAAGGAGGTGCGTCAATGATGTCCGAACGCAAGCGCATTTATGTGCTCGACACCAATGTGCTGATGCACGACCCAACTGCACTATTCCGCTTCGAAGAGCACGATGTCTTCATCCCGATGACCGTGCTGGAAGAACTCGACAGCGGCAAGAAAGGCACCTCCGAAGTTGCGCGTAATGCGCGTCAAGTCAGTCGCTTCATCAACGAATTGATCGAAGCACATGGCGCCGAGAAGATCGACAAGGGCTTGAAGCTGGTTCGCCCGAGAGGATTGAACCTGCGCCGCGATTCACAGATCGGCCGCCTGTTGTTCCAAATCGGTACGCCAGACCCGGCCAAGTCGCGCATGAAGAAGCTGCCCGATAACCAGATCCTGGCTGCGATCCTGCACCTGCACGAACAGCACCCGCAGACCGACGTCGTGCTGGTGTCGAAAGACATCAATCTGCGCATCAAAGCGTCGATCTTCGGCGTGCCGGCTGAAGACTACGAGAATGATCGCGCACTCGACGACTTCAGCCTGCTCTATTCCGGCCATTCCGAGCTTCCTGCTGACTTCTGGACCAAGCACGCCAAAGACCTGCGCTCTTGGTCTGAAAAGGGTCACACTTACTACGAACTCAAGCTGCGCAAGAACGAAGACTGGGCGCCACACCAGTTCCTGTACTTGGCCGGCGATGATGAACCCGAATTTCGTGTACTCAGCATCCGCGACGGCATCGCGCGCCTGCAGATTCTCGATGACTTCACCGGCGGAAGCCACTCGGTCTGGGGCATTCATGCGCGCAACCGCGAACAGAACTTTGCGCTCAATGCACTCACCGATCCGGAGATCGACTTCGTCACCCTGCTCGGTACCGCCGGCACCGGCAAGACCTTGCTCGCGCTCGCAGCCGGCCTTGCGCAGGTGATGGATCAGCAGCGGTACCGCGAGATCATCATGACGCGCGTTACCGTATCGGTCGGCGAGGACATCGGCTTCCTGCCCGGCACTGAAGAGGAGAAGATGACGCCGTGGATGGGCGCGCTCACCGACAATCTCGAAGTACTCACGAATCCGTCCGAAGGAGGCTCCTGGGGCCGGGCGGCGACCAATGACTTGCTCGCCTCACGGATCAAGATCCGCTCCACGAACTTCATGCGCGGTCGCACGTTTCTCAACCGCTACGTCATCGTCGACGAGGCACAGAACCTGACGCCGAAGCAGATGAAGACGCTGCTGACCCGAGCGGGACCGGGCACCAAAATGATTTGCCTCGGCAACGTCGAACAGATCGACACGCCCTACCTCACCGAGACGACCTCGGGACTGACCTATGCGGTCGATCGCTTCAAAGACTGGCAACACAGTGCTCACATCACGCTTCGCCGCGGCGAGCGCTCGCGCCTTGCTGATTTCGCCTCCGAATCTCTTTGACCCAAATCCGAACCAAAAAAATGGGCTCCGAAAGGAGCCCAAAGTATTCATTAGCCCTGTAAAGCCTTTAGAAGTCGACGCGCCAACGCGCTTCGAACTCAAACTGGTCACCACTGGCATCACCGCGCCCAAGGGCCGAAGTGGTGCCAAGGAAATACTCGATCGGCGCATGACTTGCGGCGAAGCGCAGCTCACCAGCACGATCAAATTGATGCGTCAGGCCGAGCGCAAAGTTGCGGTCGGTGAATTCTTCACGCAGTGCGCTATAGAGCAACGAGGAACTCGGCTCCGGTTGCTGCTGTGTCGAATAACGAATGTCCACGCGTGACGACTTGCCCACGGCATAATCAAGCGCGACGTTGTAGACCGTTAGGTCACGCCATGCGAATACTGGCGAAGTACCATCGCCAAGCAGCGATAGAAAGCGTTCCGGCAGCGCATAGCTGGAGAACGCTTTGAGCTCGCTATACATGACGTGCTGAGTACCGACGGTGACCCCAAACGCAGGAGATAGTGCAACGCGCGCCGAAAACTCGACTTCCGCCGGAATATCAAAATCGCCTGGATCGCTGAAGACGCCGCGATAGGATTGGAACGTCTGCATGTCGATCTTCGACTGAAGTGCTGCCTGTACGGCAACCTTTTCTCCGACCGGCTGTGTGTAATTCAGACGCACGCCCGCCGCAGTCGACGATTCATCACCGCGCAGACGCAGACGATCGCCGTTTTCGATACGTTCGGAACCAAATCCAAACGAGGCAAACTGCTGTTCCGCCACAACGATGCCCGCACCTACACGAGCACCACCGTCGAATTCATGGACCAACTGTGCGTCCGCAAACTGACGGTTCAGCCCCGGCGAAGCGCTATCGAACAATGACAGCGAAGCAACGCTCGCCGCCGCAATGTCATTGCCACGCGACTCCGAAAAACGGAGTTCCAACACGTCGCTGTGCAACGCGGTACGGAATTCTGCCCGAACAGCGTTGGCCAAAGTATTCGTCAGCGGGTTGCGGGCGCTCGGCGCCGCAGACTTGGCATCGTTGGCCCACGCGTAATCCGGCGTCATCGCCGAACGAGCGTAATCACGCCAAGCGTCGGCGCGCACGGTGATCGGTCCAACGGCGAGGCCGATGGTGATCAGAACCGTCAGTGGCGACAAACGAGGAGTCATTTCGGCACGAGTTGTTGCGGATGCGCGACATCGTCGCAAAAAAACCACAGCCCGTCAACGGGTACCTAACAAATCGTCGTTTTGGCCGACTCAGAGCCGTGAAATGATCGCATCGGCGAATGCGGCAGTGCTGCCATCGCCACCGAGGTCTCGGGTCACTCGATCTTTCGCGGCCATGGTTTGTCGGATCGCGATGCGCAGTTTGCCGGCTTTCTCGACCATGCCGAAATGATCGAGCATCTGTGCCGCACCGAGCAACAACGCCACCGGATTGGCGATGCCCTGACCAGCGATGTCCGGTGCCGAACCATGCACGGCTTCGAAGATCGCGGCATCGGTTCCAATGTTCGCTCCAGGCGCCAGGCCAAGACCACCGACCAAACCTGCACAAAGATCGGAAATAATGTCGCCGAACAGATTGGTGGTGACGATCACGTCGAATTGATGTGGGTTCATCACCAGTTGCATGCAGCAGTTGTCGACGATCATCTCGGTCATCTGGATGTCCGGATATTCTGCCGCCACCTCACGTACGACACGCAGAAACAAGCCGGATGTCGATTTCAGAATATTCGCCTTGTGCACAACGGTGACCTTCTTGCGGCCGACCCTGCGCGCTAGATCGAAGGCGTAGCGCGCGATGCGCTCGGAGCCACGGCGTGTGATGCGTTGCGTCAACGTCGCCACCTGACCATCCGCCGATAGCGCCTGACCTTCACCGATATAGGCACCCTCGGTGTTTTCCCGCACGGTGATCAGGTCAATGTTCTCGTAGCGTGACTTGGTGCCCGGAAAGCTGATCGCCGGGCGCACGTTCGCGTATAGGTCGAAACGCTTGCGCAGTTCAACATTAATGGAACTGAAGCCTTCACCGACCGGTGTCGTCAGTGGACTCTTCAGCGCCACGCGATACTTGGCGATGGCTTCCAGTGTGTGCTCGGGCAGCAGCGTGCCGTGCTTCTCTAGGGCTTCGAGGCCAGCTTCGACGAATTCATAGCGAAAATCGCACTGCAGCGCATCCAGCACGCGTAAGGTCGCTTGCATGATCTCAGGGCCGATGCCGTCGCCGCGGATTACCGCAATTGTGTGGGTCATGTCGTAGTTCTCCGGAGAGCGGCCAAATGGGCCGTGTCAACCCATCATTATCGCGGCCGGCCGGATCAAACGCCAGAATCAGCGCGGCCGTCCTGCGCTTCGATCTGATCGAGAAAATCGACCGCGCGGCGCAGATGTGGGATGACGATCGAGCCACCGACCACCAAACCGACGCTGAACGCCTCGAAGAATTCATCGCGGTTGACGCCGGTTTCCCGGCACTGCGCAACGTGGTAGCTGATGCAATCGTCGCAACGCAGCACCATCGACGCCACCAGTCCAAGCAGTTCCTTGGTCTTCAGGTCCAACGCGCCGGGCTTGTAGGTCTGCGTATCGAGAGCAAAAAAACGGCGCACGACCTGATTATCCTCGGCGAGGATGCGTTCATTCATGCGCTTGCGGAAATCGGTGAACGACTGAATGCGGTCGTTGCTGCTTTCGCTTACGGCGTGGTCGTGAGCCATGAATCCAATTCTCCGTTGCGATGCAATTGCATCAGGTCGTCGTAGCCGCCGACATGGCGGTCGTTGATGAAAATCTGCGGAACGCTGCGGCGCCCGCTGCTGCGCGCCAGCATGGTATCGAACGCGGCACGGTCACGATCGACGCGCACTTCCTCGTAGTCGAGTCCACGCCCAACCAGAAAATTCTTCGCGGCAACGCAGTACGGGCAGGCAGCGGTTGAGTACATCAAGATCTTGCTCATATGCAGCTCACAGGTTTGGGCAGTCCGGCGTATCGGCAAGCCTGTTTGGCCGGACCTTCGGGAAACAATCGATACAGATAGCGACTGCTGGCCTTGTCGGGACCGAACTGGCGACCAACTTCCTTCACCAGCAGACGCATCGGCGGTGCAATACGAAACTCGTCGTGGTGTCGGCGCAGAAGATTCAAAATATCCCAGCGCTCCGCATCCAAGACGATGCCATCGCACGCCGCCAGATAGTCGGCGAGCGCAGCGCTCCAGTCATTGGCATGGCGCAGGTAGCCACGCTCGTCCAGTTCAATGCGGCGACCTTCGAACTCGATCTCGGTCATGCCCAACACACCTGTCGCCGCATACGCGCGGCCAACGCGACGAATCCGGATTCATCAATGGCAACGAAACCGCGAATATGCCGCGGATCAAGCCCGCGTCGCAGCACGTCACTGATCAGTACACAGCCCTCGACCCCATCTGGCAACGCGAGGTCGTCAAGGAACGCCGCACGCACACCGTCCTGCAACAGCAATAGGGCATCCCCCGCCGCAAGCACCGACAGCGCCAACGCCAATGCCTCGCCATCACGCGGCGCACGCACGAGACAATGCAACGTCTCAGAATGAGATGACATGCTCAGCCTCCGTCAGCCAAGCCGCGAAATCGCTACGGCCAACCGGTTCGATATCGATCGCATGTGACGCCAGACCACGCGCCTGCAGGCAGTCGCGGCTAGCGAGCAGGCGACTAGCACCATGATGCGAGAGTGCGGCGACCATGCGCAGGCGTTGTGCACGTTCATCGCCATCATCGGTAGCCACGAGCAGTTCCACGCCAGCACCGATAAAGCCCACCTGCAGGTCGAAATCGAATGCCAGTAGCGCCAGCGCCACATCAATGCCGGCCGCAGTGTCCACACCACGCCATGGCCCGCGCGAGAACAACACCGCGACCCGCCTCATGCGCGGAAACTCACGACGCGATCAACCTCGTCCAAGGCGTCGCACCATTGCCCCAAGCTGCCCGCTTGAACCGCGCCGTCGGCGACCACGCCCAGTCGCTGTAGCCATGTCGAACAGGCCAATAGCGGGACCCCATGCTGCCGGGCAAGCACGAACAGCGCGCGCAGATCATCGTCTGCATCAGCGCCGGCACGCGCACAACGTACGCCGTCACCATGGAAAAAAACTTGGCGCAGCACATGGCCAGCGGCCAAGGCGGCCGTCGCGAAGCCAAGCGCACTCGCTACGGCCGCGCCGGCGTCTGGCGAATCCTGGATGAACAGTGAAAAACGCATCTGCACGGCCTTAACGGAACTCGGGGTAGGCTTACGGGGTCCGTGGCACCATGAGTCTGACCGTGCGAACCCGTTTCCTGACCGCGATTATAGCCTTCGCACTGAGCGCGCCGTTCGCAGCCGCACAGAATGTTGAACTACCCGACATGGGTTCCTCTGCGGGCACTGTGCTCAGCCCTGACGAGGAAGCACGCTATGGCGCCCGCATGCTGTACGAACTGCGCCGCGTCGATATGGTGCTGGAAGACGCGCTGATCGACGACTACGTGCATGCCCTCGGCTATCGCTTGGTCGCACTCAGTGAGCGTCCAGAACAGCCGTTCACCTTCTTCGTAGTGCGTTCGGACGAGATCAACGCGTTCGCCGCACCCGGCGGCTTCATCGGCCTGAATGTCGGCCTGATGCATACCGCCGAGAGCGAAAGCGAAGTGGCGGCAGTGCTCGCGCATGAAGTCGCACACGTCACCCAGCATCATCTTGTGCGAGCGTATGAATCGATGCAGAAGGCGACGCTACCGATCGCTCTGGCCATGCTCGGAGCGATCATCGCGTCGCGCAACTCGTCTGGCAATGGCGCTGAAGCGGCGGTCATCAGCGGCATGGGGCTAATGCAACAGCAGGCCATCAACTTCACCCGCCACAACGAATACGAAGCCGACCGTATCGGTATTTTCACCTTGGCCAAGGCCGGATTTGATCCCGAAGCGATGGCGGGTTTTTTTGCACGTATGGGTCGCGCCACGCGCTCCAACAACAGCGTCGAAGTTCCGGAGTTCCTGCGTAGTCATCCGGTGACTGCATCGCGTATCACCGAAGCCAAGAACCGCGTCGAAGCGATCCGCCGCAATCCACCCACGGTGACCGAATCGGCGGCGAACGAGACGCGCTTCCGAATGATGCGCGAACGCGCGCACGTGCTGACGTCAAAAGAACCGGCGAAACTGGTCGACACTTACCGTGGTGAATTGCGTCACGCCGATAAGAATCGCACCACCTCTTTACGTTACGGACTAGCGCTGTCGCTGCTGCGCTCAGCTCAGGCCACGGCTGCTATGAACGAATTTGACCGCTTGCTTGCAGACACACCAAACGACATCGCCCTTTTATTGCCTCGCGCCGAGGCACAGCGCCTCGCCGGCGACAGCACCGGCGCGCTGGAACGACTGCACGTATTGGCCGAGGTCGCACCCGATCACCGCGCGGTGCAATTGGCCTATGCGGACGCACTGAACGCCACTGGAGACAAAGCCAACGGGCAACGTGCGATGGCCGTGTTGCGCCCAATTTTGGCGAAATACGGTGCCGATCCGACCACCCAAGGCACCTTCGCACGCGCCTGTGAACTCGCCGGAGAAGATGCGCGCGCGCTCGAAGCCCACGCGGAAGTTGCGCTCTACACCGGTCGTCCCTACGACGCGATGGAACAACTGAAACGCTTGCTGGAGCGACCAGGCGTCGACTATTACCAACGTGCCCGGGTCGAAGCCCGCATCGACGAACTCAAGCCCTACATGGCTGAGTTGGAGCGCCAACGCGTTCGCAAGGAAGACCAGGACACCTGATCGGTCGCGGCGTGTCACGTGAGGGTCATCGCCGTCACGTGAGCGTCATATTTCTGTCGTGTAATGCCGCGGATTCGAGTACGAGTAGAAGCGATGTCGAAGTACATCCTGATCATTGAAGACGAGGTCGCCATCCGCGAGATGGTTGCGCTGGCGCTTTCTCGTGCCGGCATGAACCTGGTGCACGCCGGCGATGCCCGTGCTGCGCAAGAAGCAATCGCTACCAAGGTGCCAGATTTGATCCTGCTCGACTGGATGCTGCCAGGGATCAGCGGTATCGACTACGCGCGCCGCCTGCGTCGTGATGAACTCACCCGCAACGTCCCGATCATCATGCTGACCGCGCGCGGCGAAGAAAACGACCGGGTGAGTGGACTCGATGCCGGCGTCGACGACTATGTCGTCAAGCCGTTCTCGACGCGCGAACTTGTGGCGCGTATCAAGGCGGTACTGCGGCGGTCACAGGCGGATGGCGAAGATGGCCTCGTCGAACTCGGCGGTCTGCGCGTCGACGGGCTGGCACACCGCGTTTTCGTTGACGATCAGCCGGTCGCGATCGGCCCGACTGAGTATCGGCTGCTGTATTTTTTCATCACTCATGCAGATCGAGTTTATTCGCGCGGACAACTGCTCGATCACGTCTGGGGCGGAAATGTCTACGTCGAGGAGCGCACCGTCGATGTACACATCCGTCGTCTGCGCCAGACGCTGGAACCATTCGGCAAAAATAAACTGGTCCAGACCGTGCGTGGTGCGGGCTATCGCTTCTCGGTCATCGCCTGAACTGATCGCATCGGAACATGCCCACGTCCGCACCCAACGTACTGCAGTCACGCGCTTGGCATGTGTCGATCGGGCGACTGCTTTTGCTGGTCGGCAGCGCACTCGCCATTGGCATCGCTAGCGGCCATATCGCGATCGCCCTGATCGTGGTGTTCGCCGGATATTCGGTGTGGTCGCTTTACAGCTTGCTGCGCGTCCAGCGCTGGCTGCTCGCGCGTGCACGCCTGCCACCGCCGTCCGACATGGGCGTGTGGAGCGAAGTCGCCGAATTCATCTATCGTCGTCATCAGACCGGTCGATATCAGCAACGACGATTAGTACGCTTGTTGCGTGCCTATCGCGAAGCGGCCGCGGTGCTGCCGGACGGTGTCGTCGTGCTGAGCGCGTTGCGCCAGATTGTCTGGTTCAACGAGTCGGCCGCACGGCTACTCGGTCTGGATGGACAACACCATCGCGGTCTGATCATCGATCGACTGGTGACTAATCCGCAGATTTTGGCCTGGCTGGCGCAGGCGCGCGCGAACGACCCGCTGATCGACGTGCCCTCGCCCAGCATCGCCGACATCCGCATGAGCATGCGCCTGATCCCGTATGCCCAAGACCAGTGGTTGCTGGTAGTCCGCGACGTCTCGACGCTGCTGAAGCTGGAACAGGTGCGTCGTGACTTCGTCGCCAACGTCTCGCACGAATTGCGCACGCCGCTGACTGTCTTGTATGGCTATCTGGACTTGATCGATTCCGAAAACGATCCTGAACTTTCCGGCATGGTGTGCGAAATGCGCAAGCAATCGACACGCATGGCGCAGATCGTCGATGACCTGCTGACGTTGTCGCGCCTCGACGCCCAAGCCAATACCGATGACGAATCGATTGCGATGGATGCGATGCTCGCCAGCCTGCGCCGCGATGCCGAAGCACTCTCGCAGCAACAGCACGACATCCGCGTCGACACGACATCCGTGCACGGAATACGCGGCTCAGCCAACGACTTGCACAGTGCATTTGCCAACCTGGTCGCAAACGCGGTGCGCTACACCCCTCCGGGAGGAAAAATTGTCGTGCGCTGGTTCGACGAAGACGACGGAAGCTGTTTCGAAGTGGAAGACAGTGGTTGCGGCATCCCCAAGGAACACCTGCCGCGAATCAGCGAGCGCTTCTATCGCGTGTCGACCAGCCGTTCACGCGACAAAGGCGGCACCGGGCTTGGCTTGTCGATCGTCAAGCATGTACTTGGCTTGCACCAGGCTCGCTTGGAGATCCGCAGTGAAGTCGGCACCGGCAGCATCTTTTCCGCACATTTTCCACACGCGCGGTTGATCGATGGGACCGAGCACGAATCCGCCTGACCCGGCCTTGCGTGCTCGCTATGCTTGCAGAATCACGACTCGAGTAGCGTTCATGAGCAAATCCCGCGACCTGCGCGACCCGGCCCTATACATCAATCGCGAACTATCGCAGATCGAGTTCAACTTCCGCGTACTCGCACAGGCGCAGGATCCGTCGATTCCATTGCTCGAACGGGTGCGCTTCCTGTGTATTTGTTCCGCCAATATCGACGAATTCTTTGAGATCCGCGTTGCAGCACTGAAACTGGGTGGCGCCACCGTTGGGCCAGACGGACTGAGCACGCAAGAAACACTGCACCGCGTGCGTTCGCGTGCGCTGGAGTTGCTGGAAGAACAGTATCGTCTATGGAACCGCACGCTGCGCCCAGCGCTGGCCGAACAAGGCATCCGCGTGGTGCTGCGCGATGAGTGGAATGCTAAACAGCGCCGTTGGCTGCAAGGCTACTTCCAGAATGAGATCCTGCCGGTGCTGTCGCCGCTCGGCCTCGACCCGGCGCACCCGTTCCCGCGCATCCTCAACAAGAGCCTGAATTTGGTGGTCTTGCTGAAAGGCAAGGATGCATTCGGGCGCGAGGGCAACATGGCGCTGGTACGTGCGCCGCGTTCGTTGCCACGCGTGACTCGACTCCCACCCGAACTGTCCGACGGCACACAGGACTTCGTATTGCTCTCCGGCGTGCTGCAGGAGTTCGTCGAAGAATTGTTCCCGGGCATGCAAGTGAAGGGCTCGTACCAGTTCCGAGTGACCCGCAACAGCGAACTCTCGCTGGACGAAGACGAGACCGAAAATCTCGCGCATGCGATGAAGGAGGAACTCCAAGAACGTGGCTTCGCACGCGCTGTGCGGCTAGAAGTGGCGGATGCGCTACCGCGCCCGATTTTGAAGATTCTGATGGCCAACTTCGCGGTTGGTGAAGACGATATCTATCGCTGCCACGGTCCGGTGAATCTCAGTCGCGTCATGGCGATCTACGACATGATCGATCGGCCAGACCTGAAGTTTCCGAAGTTCACGCCGCGCATCGACGCACGCATCAATACCGTGCCGACCATTTTCGATGCCATCCGTGGCGGCGATATCCTGCTGCACCATCCGTTCGATTCATTCGCGACAGTACTCGAATTCGTCAAGCAGGCGGCGACCGATCCCGGCGTACTCGCGATCAAGCAGACGCTCTATCGTGCCGGCAAAGATTCGCCTCTGGTGACCTATTTGATTGAAGCGGCACGCGCAGGCAAGGACGTGACCGTCGTCATCGAATTGCGTGCACGCTTCGATGAAGAAGCGAACCTGAGTCTCGCTGATCGGCTGCAGGAAGCCGGTGTGCAGGTCGTGTACGGTGTTGTCGGATTCAAGACGCACGCCAAGATGATGCTGGTGGTGCGACGCGAATCAAACGGGCTGCGTCGTTACGTGCATCTGTCGACTGGCAATTATCACGCCAGCACCGCGCGCGCCTACACCGATCTGGCGCTGATGACCTGTGATCCCGAAATTGGCGAGGACGTACACAAGTTGTTCCAGCAACTCTCCGGTCTCGGCCCGGTGATCAAGCTCAAACGCATTCTGCAATCGCCGTTTACGCTGCACAAATCACTTTTGGCCAAGATCGAGCGCGAGATCGAATACGCGAAACAAGGACACCCTGCAGCAATCCGCGCCAAGATCAATCATCTCAACGAATCCGGCGTGATCCGCTTGCTCTACGAAGCATCACAAGCTGGCGTGGCGATTGATCTGATCGTGCGCGGCACCTGCGCCTTGCGCCCCGGCGTTCCCGGTGTGTCGGACAATATCCGCGTACGCTCACTGGTCGGACGTTTCCTCGAACACAGTCGCGTCTACTGGTTCCAGAACGGCGCCCATCCCGAGATCTACTGTTCCAGCGCCGACTGGCTGGAGCGCAACCTTCTGCGTCGCGTCGAAACCTGCTTCCCGATTCTCGATGCCGAAATTGCAAAGCGCGTGTATGACGAGGAGATCGAAAACTATCTCGCCGATAACCAGCAGGCGTGGTCATTGAATGCGGAAGGTCGCTACGCACGCATCGAGATGGGCGATTCGATGCCGCATTCGGCACAGCAATCGCTGCTCGCCCGGTTGTGTGGATAACCGCCGTGCAGACACTTCTACCCGAAGGCGAAGAACTGGCCGCAGTCGACCTCGGATCGAACAGCTTCCATCTGGTGGTCGCACGCTATGAACGCGGGCAATTGCAAGTCATCGACCGTCTGCGCGAAACGGTGCGCCTCGCGGCCGGCCTCGGCGAGGACGGCTCCCTGAGCAATGACAAGCGCCGTCAGGCATTGACCTGCCTCGCACAGTTCGGGCAGCGCATTGCGCACCTGCCGGACGACCGCGTCTGGGCGGTCGGTACCAATACCGTGCGCAAACTGAAATCTCCGCGTGCGTTTCTGATTGCGGCGGAAACTGCGCTCGGGCATCCGATCGAAATCGTCTCCGGTCGCGAAGAAGCGCGCTTGATCTATCTCGGTGTGGTACACGGCATTCCGGAAAGCCGCAAGCGTCGACTCGTCGTCGATATCGGCGGTGGATCAACTGAATTCATCATCGGCGAAGGCCATGCACCGATCGAGCGCGAAAGTCTGCAGATGGGCTGTGTCGCTTCGACCTTGAAGTATTTCCCCGACGGCGAAATCACGCGCAAGCGTTACGACGATGCCCACGCCAGTATCGCGCTGGAACTGCAACAGTTCGCAGCGGACTACAAAGCGTGCGGCTGGAAGGAGTGCTGGGGTTCGTCCGGCACGATCAAGGCGATTGGCGACGTCGCGCACAAACTCGGCGACAAGGATGGCGTCATCACCCGTGCGGTGCTGGAAGAAATCCGCGACAGCATGATCAAAGCGGGTCATATCGATACGATCAAGCTACCCAGCCTGAGCGACGAGCGTCGCAGCGTGATCGCGGGCGGCGCAATCATCCTGCATGCGGTCATCGATACGCTTGGAATCAAGTCGATGCAGGCCTGTGAGACGGCCATGCGCGACGGACTACTCTGGGATATGGTCGGTCGTGCCGAACACAGCGATACGCGCGAAGCGACAATCCAGGCGCTGTGCCAACGCTATAGCGTCGACGAAGTCCATGCCGAACGTGTCGAACGCAGCGCACTGACGCTGTTCGATGCGGTCGCCGAACACTGGAAGCTTGATGAAGCCCATCGCACCTTGCTGCATTTTGCGGCGCGCGTGCACGAAATCGGCTTGGCGGTCGCGCACAGTCAACATCACCAGCATGCCGAAT
>Ga0138256_10004049_pt1 | contig 15564 bp, 16 predicted proteins | sample KNB2016incub_MG_FD_105486 | JGI IMG/M metagenome (GOLD analysis project Ga0138256, IMG submission 105486) | Active sludge microbial communities from wastewater in Klosterneuburg, Austria - KNB2014incub_MG | ecosystem: Engineered > WWTP > Activated sludge > Unclassified | place: Austria... | reverse complement strand
GAAAATAGCCAAACGGGCTGTTTGTGATGTAAAGTCATCAACAAGATAAAACGACTCAGCAATATGTGTCTGATCGTTGTAGAATGGTTGGTTCATACAATCGGATATTGGTTTTAAAAAGGATTGGACAGTCCTATGAACGTACAACCTTTTTTAAAAATTGCTTAAACCCTAATATCATATTGGGAATTACGGGTATATACTTTAAAGAATCAAGTAGTATTACCCTTTACTTTCAAAAAAGAATTTATTTTGAAAAAAATCAATCGTTACTTTCTTCTTCTTCACCCACTTCAACCGGCTCTTCTGGTGGCGTAATGTTCTTAATTGTCAATACAAAATCGCCATTAAGGGAAATGTTATATTGCTGCGGACGCATCAACGATCTGGTAGTTTCGTCTTCCTGCAAGATCTCAATCAAGTCTCTGGCAGGAACCGATTTAACAATGGGATTTAAACGACCTTTTACAACATCCACATTGAATGTTACAACTGGCTTGCGAAGTTTAGTTGTTCTTTCAAAATCAATCCTGTTAAGATTAACAGTTTGCTCTGCGTCAACAGATTTTTTTAATAAAATCCGAATAACAGGCAAATATTTCTTCCAGGTGTAAGTGTACATTAAATTTGAATTAATTAATCTAAATAGATAAGAACAAAGAAATACGAAGGTCACATTTTATTTTTACAATTAGCCGGTTTTTTGTATATAAATTCAAAAATATCAGCGTTTATTACTTGAAAAGCAAATCCATGCATTCCTTTTATAACGATGAGCCGCAGAAAATTGCCTATCTTCACCGTGTTTCAGTTCAAAGTCTTCAAAATAGTAATCTTCTTTATTATTTTCTTTCAACTGTGCATTTTAATAATTAAGCCGGTTTCAATACATTTTGAAGAATATTCAATCTGCACCGGAGCAATAAAACATAATATGACGAACGAACAGATTGAGAAATTTGTATCTCAACACAACAATCTCGACAAAGCCCCGGTAACAATCAGTTTTAAAGCCAGAACATCAATTACGGGCCTGTTTATTAAAACGGCAGATTATTCTGAATTAAGAGCTAAGAATCTGTGGAGAATTGTAAATGGAGCAAGTATTGAAGAATATCAAAAATCAAAGGATTTGAATCTTGCCCGTATTTTTAACGGCGTAGAGTTTACGAGACTGAACGTCATCCATTCTTGATTTTAAACGTAAGGTTTTAGTTTTTCCAAAATTTTTAGATAGTGGAAGGAAAAAATTAACTTACCAGATAAATACTTATTAAAGTATGACTTCAGGTACAAATGATTTTTTTTATTCCAGACTGCCAGTAAATCAAATTCCTCTCAGTGATCTGCTTACAGAGGAACATTTGTTTTTTACTGTTCCTCCTAACTGGCATGTTTTAATTACGGATGTAAAAAAATCAACTGAAGCTGTTAGTAATGGTTTACATGAAACAGTAAATCTTGTGGCAACTGGCAGTATAGTTGCTGTTCTTAACATTGCCTTGAAAGAAAACCTTACTGTACCTTATTTTTTTGGCGGCGATGGTGCCACCTTTATTATCCCTCCGGCTATTCTGAATAAAGTAATGGTGGCCTTATGTATTCATCAAAAAAATACAGCTGAAAATTATAATATTTTACTAAGGGTTGGCCATGTTTCTGTTGAAAGTATTTATGCCAACGGACATCAACTTAATATCAGCAAATTAAAATCGGCAGATCAATTTTCTATTCCTATTCTGCTGGGCGGAGGCTTATCTTTTGCCGAGAAAATAATTAAAGGAGAAGATTATGATATTCCAATTCCATCGCTTAAAAATGAAGTTCTTGACCTTAGTGGAATGCAATGCCGGTGGGATAAGGTGAAACCTCCTCAAAATCTGGATGAAGTGGTAAGCCTGGTGGTAATTGGGTGTGAAGGAATAAAGCAGGCTGAAGTATTTAAAAAAGTTATTGATAAAATAGATGAGATATATGGTCAGCCGCAGACAAGAACTCCCATTTCAACTACCCGACTAAAATTAAAAGCCACGATAAAGAAAATAAGTGATGAAATGAAAGTAAAAATGGGAGGAAGCCGCCCTTTATTAATTTTAAAAACTTGGATTACCACCCTGCTTGGTACACTTTATTTTAAAACAAAATCCGGGAAAGATTATTTGGTGCAATTAGTCGACTTTTCCGATACTCTTGTAATAGACGGAAAAATAAACACAGTAATATCCGGAACTACTAAACAGAGAGAACTGCTGGAAATAGCTTTAAATGAACTTGAGCAAAATAATGAAATCCATTATGGACTTTTTGTAAGCAAAGAATCGGTAATGTCTTGCTATGTACGCAGTATGGACAAAAATCATGTACATTTTATAGACGGTTCGGATGGAGGCTACACAAAAGCTGCAACTATATTAAAAAGCAAACTGGCAACCGATAAATCTTAAATCTGCAATCCCTTACATTTTTGGCTTTACCTAACAACACTTTTTTAATTTGAATTATGCCTTATCTTTATTCAAAATATATACATCATGTCACTATTGAATCAAAATAATAAAAAGGGTAAAAAGAAGGATAACAAAAAGAGTGCTTCTGCCAGTGGTCAAAGTTCTAAATTCATACAAAAAGCAAAATCAACAGGCTTCGTAAGCAAGCAGTCTAATACAGGTTCTCAAAGAGGAAGTTAATTTTGATTGGCTTTTATTATTTATTGTCGCAGCCTCTTATGAGGCTTTTTCTTTTTGAATTAACGAATGACCAACTCCTTCGGGAACAATAATCAACGCTTCGAAATTCATAGAATATCTTTTCCCGGTTAGTTGTAATAATGTTTAAATTAAATACAATGAGGATATTTCATTTTATTCTATACCTCTGCCTTACTTCTTTGATTGGCTGCTCTCAAAACCAAACACAAGCAGATTTTAAAAACGAACCATCCGTTAATGATCGTAGAGTTGGTGGAAACTGCGAAGGCTGTGAAGGAATTTATGAATCGGCAATACAACTTGATCAACTTAATTCAATTGACACTTTGCCGGATTTTAATGAAGATGGTCCCAAGATTGAAATCAGCGGTACTATTTTTCAATCAGATGGAAAAACTCCGGCTGCCGGAACAATTATGTATTTATATCATACCGATCAGAATGGATTATATTCAGGTGGAAGTGATGAATCCGTTTGGAGCAAAAGACATGGCTATATAAGAGGGTGGCTAAAAACTGACGCCAACGGGTTCTACAAATTCTATACATTAGTTCCTGCATCATATCCAAACACTACCATTCAAAAACACATTCACCCTACAATAAAAGAACCGGGCAAAACAGCTTATTGGATTGATGATTTCGTATTTGATGACGATCCGTTTCTTATTGAAAAAGAAAAAAATAAAAAATATCCGGTTGCTGGAAGTGGAGTTTTAGTTACCCGAAAAGAAGATGGCATCTTGAAGGCAACAAGAAATATTGTGTTAGGGTTAAATGTACAGGATTATGACCTGCAATAACTACTGATCTATTTCAAGTACAAAGTACCATACGCTTTATAGTAAGTAACACTTCTTTCTACAAGGTTTGCTATCATTCCATTCAATTTTAGAACCCAGTGGTCTTTATCTTTATCAAACGAAACATCAATTTTACCACTTGAGATTGGAATGTATGAAGCCTGCTCACCTGACCTGAAAGAGTAAATAGCCTCCACCTCTTTACTTCCCCTAGAACCTGGAGCTATAGAGTAACTACCTGTTTTTAATCTTTTAGTATGAAAGTATAAAGAAACCAATTGACCTTTCTGATCTACCGCAACAGTTAGCTTTCCTTTTACCCTATAAACTTTTAAAATTGCTGGGCGAGCCTCAATGAAAAAATTATTAGAGCTGACTGTATCAGTTATAAAAACCGGACAATTTCTTAATGTAGAATCTCTTTCTTCTTGTGCCTGCACATTAAAAGAAATTAAAACTAAAATAATGATGGATAAGATTCGCATGAACGATTTTTGAAGCATAAAAAATACGTATAAAAACTAATATTTAGACCACTCGTCAGAAATATTCTATTTTTTCTCCCTTTCTCCGAAAAGCAGGCTGCCAATCCTTACCATTTTGCTGCCCTCTTCTACTGCAGTTTTATAATCACTACTCATTCCCATCGATAGAATTTCAAGGTTTGGCACAGAGTCAAAAAGCTGTTTCAAATACTCAAATTCTTTTCTAACCTTCTGCATATCAGAAGAAAAACTGGCCATTCCCATCAATCCACAAACCCTGACATTCTTCATTTCAGACTTCTCATATTCTTTAACAACTGATCGCAATTCCTCCTCATTCAATCCAAATTTTGTTTCTTCTTGGGCTATATGAATCTGGAGAAGGCAGTCTATTACTCTATTATTCTTTTCAGCTTGTTTATTAATCTCTTTCAATAGTTTCAGACTGTCAACCCCATGTATCAGTTGCACAAAAGGAGCTATTAACTTTACTTTATTAGTTTGCAAATGCCCGATAAAATGCCAGCGAATATCTTTTGGAAGAAGAGCTTCCTTATCGACTAACTCCTGCACATAATTTTCGCCAAAATCTCTTTGTCCAAGATTGTACAACTCTTGAATAGCTGAAACAGGTTTAGTTTTAGAAACAGCAACAAGAGTTACCTGCTTTTCGGTAAGCTGAGTTTTTATTGATTCAAAGTTGCTTTTATTTACAGACATTGTTGGCATACCCTGCTTTGGGTATGTGATTTTGATTATTAAATATTTATTTTTATAGCCAAATATAGATTATGAAATTAAAAGTACCCTTTTTGACTTTTATTATTTGCTGCTTTTCATTAATTGCTTTCGGACAAAAAAAATACAATGGAACACTTTTTACTAAACTTGGACAGGAAATAAAAGGTGAAATAAAACTAAACTTAGACGGAAGCAATGATGAACTTATTGAAGTTATAACTGTAGAAAAAACTAAAGAGAAAGGCACTAAACAAACACTTACAACTTCAAGTAAAATAAATGTATCAATAATAGACCATATAGATGTCAATGGTAAATCATACTACTTCAGAGATATAAAAACTGATTATGATGATAAATTTATAAGAAATGTAAGCGTTCAATTAATTTACGGGACTATTACTTGTGGCATATTTCAATCAGGTGATGGAACTGCAATGCATAGTATTAGTGTTAAGTTCCCTAATGAGCTACTATATATTCTTGCTTCAGTAGATTTTGAATATTATAATTCATCATCTAGTGTACCTCTTAGAATCAGTAAATGCAAATCCTTACTGAATAAAATGATGGATGAAGATAAAACTGTTACATGGAAAGAAGACGCAACAAGAGAACAGCGAATTCAATGCTTTAAAAATATTATTAGCGATTACAATAAATGTAACGTTCCCGAAAACTAGCCTTTCAAAATACTTCTACTAATTACAATCCGTTGTACTTCGCTGGTTCCTTCATATATCTGGGTTATTTTTGCATCCCGCATCAATCTTTCCACATGATATTCTTTTACAAAACCATAGCCTCCATGTATCTGTACTGCTTCTACTGTAGTCCACATGGCTGTTTCTGATGCGAATACTTTTGCCATTGAAGAGCTCAATGTGTAATCCATCTTATTATCTTTTTCCCAGGCAGCTTTTTGACAAAGTAATCTTGCGGCTTCAATTCTGGTAGCCATATCAGCCAGCTTAAAAGCAATAATCTGGTGATTCATTATCTCTGTACCAAATGCCTTTCTTGTTTTAGAATATTCTTTTGCTAGTTCGTAAGCACCGCTTGCAATACCTAATGCTTGTGATGCTATTCCAATTCTTCCGCCGGCCAAGGTCTTCATGGCGAATGTAAATCCAAAACCGTCATCTCCTATCCTGTTCGCTTTTGGCACTTTCACATCGTTAAACATAACCGTATGTGTATCACTTCCACGAATACCTAACTTATTTTCTTTGGCTGCAACAACTACACCTGGCCAATCTTTTTCTACTATTAAACAGTTAATACCTCTGGAACCTTTAGATGTATCTGTTTGTGCCATCACTAGATATACAGAAGCTGTTCCTCCGTTCGTAATCCAGTTCTTGGTTCCATTTAATAAATAATAATCGCCTTTGTCTTCCGCAGTTGTACGTTGAGATGTTGCATCGCTACCAGCTTCCGGTTCGCTAAGCATAAATGCACCAATATATAACTCTCCGGCTTTTTTGCCCTGTGCCAGCGGAGTCAGGTATTTTTGTTTTTGTTCTTCGTTTCCAAATGCTTCTAAACCATAACAAACAAGGCTATTGTTTACACTTACTACTACACTTACACTTGCATCCACTTTACTAATTTCTTCCATGGCCAGCACATAACTGATTGTATCCATACCAGCTCCACCATATTTTGGGTCGACCATCATTCCTAAAAAGCCAAGTTCGGCCAGCTTCATTACTTGTTCACGGGGAAATTGTTGTTTTTCGTCTCTTTCGATGACACCAGGCAGACAATCATTTTGTGCAAAATCCCTTGCTGCCTTTTGAATCATTAATTGTTCTTCGTTCAGTTGGAATAACATATTGCAAGTATCTTTTAAGTGTGCAAAGATAAGGGCAAACAAGAGCTTTACGAGAGAAGGAAAGATTTGCAACTAATCTGAATTAAACTGATAATCCACACTCTTAAGTAACAATTTTTGGCATAACTTTGCAGTCGCAAACTGAGGATTATGAAAAAGATACATATTATACTACTCGTTTTTGTTGCTGGTTCTATCGCATTGCTGATAAGCTTATTAAATACAGGATCTACTTACGAAACGATCGCAGAAGCAAAGGCAATGCCAGGCAAATTTGTACATGTGGCTGTAAGATTAGATAAAACCAAGCCTGTAGAGTTTGATGCAAAAAAAGATCCTAACTACTTAAGTTTTTATGCTGTTGGAGTAGAGAATCCAGATCAAGCCATGAAAGTAGTTTACAGAAATGGAGAGATTCCGAATCTTATGATTAGTGAACGTTTGGTGTTAAAGGGTAAATATGAAAATGAGACGTTTGAGTGTAAAGATGTTCAGACCAAATGCCCTTCTAAATATAAAGAAGGCATGAAACCAACCGAAAAAAGCATTGACCAAAGTTCAATAACTAATCCTGCTGCAACAACATCTGAAGCAACTAAATACTAATCCGGAATGGAGTATATCGGCGAGCATCTTTTACCCGGTCAACTTGGCCATTTATTCATCGTACTTTCTTTAGTGGCATCGTTGATTGCAACATTTTCCTATTTTAAATCAGCCCAAGCCAAAAATGATATTGACGCCGCTTATTGGAAAAAGCTGGCCCGAATAGCTTTTATAACAGAAGTAATTTCTGTGTTCGCCATTTTTTCAATTCTCTTTTATATTATTTCCAATCACCTTTTTGAATACAAATATGCATGGCAGCACAGCAGCCGCTCATTAGAAGTTAAATATCTTTTGGCTTGTTTCTGGGAAGGCCAGGAAGGAAGTTTTTTACTCTGGAGCATCTGGCATTGTGTGTTGGGATTGATATTAATTAAAACAAGTAAGAAGTGGGAAGCACCAGTAATGACTGTCGTTAGCTTGATGCAGTTTGCATTAGCAACAATGATTGCAGGCATTTACTTCTTTGGTTGGAAGATGGGAACCAACCCGTTTATTCTTTTGAGAGATTCAGGAGTGCTCGACAATGCTCCTGCTCTACATATTAATGGCGATGTCGCAATGGGTTTGCGACAAGATTATATGCTATCCATTAAAGATGGTAATGATCTTAATCCGTTATTGCAGAATTATTGGATGGTAATTCATCCACCTGTATTATTTATGGGATTTGCGTCTACAATTGTTCCCTTTGCATTTGTAATAGCAGGTTTATGGAAAAAGAATTTTGGCGAATGGACTAAGCCAGCTCTTCCCTGGGCATTATTCTCAGCTGCAGTGTTTGGAGTTGGCATTATGATGGGTGCAATGTGGGCTTATGAATCATTAACTTTTGGTGGTTATTGGGCATGGGATCCGGTTGAGAATGCATCATTGGTTCCTTGGTTGATATTAATTTCTGGTATTCATACTTTGCTTATTTATAAACACAGCGGACATTCTTTAAGAGCCACAAACCTATTTTTAATATTAACATTCGGATTCGTATTGTATTCAACATTCTTAACAAGAAGTGGAATACTTGGAGAAACTTCTGTTCATGCCTTTACAGATCTGGGAATGAATATGCAATTACTGGTTTTCCTATTAATGTTCGTGTTACCAGCATTGGTTCTTTTAATTATTCGTTACAAAGAGATTCCAACCATCCACAAAGAAGAAAACACTTCTTCCAGAGAATTCTGGATGTTTATCGGTTCTTTAGTTTTCTTTTTATCGGCATTAGTTATTATTGGGAAAACATCTATCCCTGTTGTCAATAAAATTTTAGGAACAAAGATTGCTCCGCCAGAAAAGGCAGAATTTTCTTATAACCAGATAATGGTTTTTATTTCCATCATCATTGCAGTACTAACTGCTGTTACGCAATACCTGAAATATAAAAACACAAGTACCAAAGTTTTTCTGAAAAAAATATTAATTCCATTTGTTATTGCAGCCATCATAGCTACACTGGTACTTGTAGTTGGTAAAGTAAATTACGAAAAGGAAACTTTTGGATTTATGGTTGCCATCTGGATGGCTGTTGCTTGCAGCATTTTTACCATCGTTGCCAATGCAGCTTATATCTGGCTTGGGTTAAAAGGCAAATTGAAACTTTCCGGTGGCTCTATTTCCCATGTAGGATTTGGAATGGTTCTCTTAGGCATACTCATCTCTTCGTCCAACAAAGAAGTATTATCCAATAATATTGGTGGCATTCCTGCACCATTAGATAAAAATGAAGACCCAAGAGAAAACCTTACACTGGTAAAAGGATTGACAGTGGATATGGGAAAATATTCATTGACCTATGAAGGCGATTCATCACATCCAAAAAAGCAACTCTCCTATTACAAAGTGCATTTTAAAAGTAAAGATGGAAAAGAAGAGTTTGTGTTAACTCCAAATTCATTTGTAAATTATAAGGGCAATGAGGGGTTGATGTCGAATCCAGATGCAAGACATTACTGGAACCATGATGTATTTACTTATATTACTTCCATTTCTAATCCCGATAAAACAAAAGATACAACTACATTCAGGCCTAAAGATTTAAAACCCGGCGACACTTTGTTCTACTCAAGTGGTTTTATTATTTATAAGAATCTGAACAAGAAAGAAGATTTACCAGTTGATCTTTTTGGAAAAGATGGTAGCCTATATGAAGCTAATCTGAAAGTTCACTCCAAAACCGGTTCATTGTATTCAATTGCTCCAAAATTGGCAATGGCCAAAGGCAATGAGATGGCAGTTCCTGATACAGTTCTGGCAGAAAGTATTGTACTTCAATTGGAAAAAGTAAATCCGGATAAAAGCATCACTTTAGGCATCAAAGAATCCAATGCAGTAATGGACTATATAACACTTAAAGCTTATAAGTTTCCTTATATCCGTCTGCTATGGTTTGGAGTAGTAATTACTGCTATTGGCATTATCATCAGTATGGTGCGGCGAATCCGCTTAAACCGGGAAAACGTATCTCAGTCATAAATTTAGCTTTTCCAAAACAGCATCCACAGTAGTTTTGCTGTCAGGTATAGAAAATACCGAAACCGTGATATAATTTTGCCATTAATGCCCCGGCTAAAAAAATATTGTAAACTTCTTCTTGTTTTCCTGTTTATTTCAGGTGGTCGCCTGTATGCACAAGTTGATTTGCCGGAACCACTAATAGATTCCAATTACTACGCTTTGCAATTAATGAAAGAACAGCGGAAGAAATGGGGTCCAAATGATACTATCTACCTACCTGCGATTCTTTACCAGAATGAAATAGTGAATTATAAAGAAATGGAAATGGCTTGGGTGTCAAATATGTCACCCGATAAATTAGCCAAGTTTATTGAAGAATGGACAAGGCTTCGCAATGCTGTTTTCGTAACTTATCCTTATGCAAGGGTTGCTGGTGCTACTATAAATGATATAAACAAAAAGCTTGAAGGAGTTAATGGAAAAAGAGCAAGAAAAGCTGAAATTAAGACCAGAGAAAAGGAATTAAAAAACCAATTTAGCGATCCGCTTTCTAACTTATCGGTGTACCAAGGCAAGATATTAATGAAATTAATCAACCGCCAAACAGGCAATAATTGCTATGAAATAATTAAAGAATACAAAGGCGGATTAAATGCAAGATTCTATCAAACTGTTGCTTGGTTCGTAGGCGGCAACCTGAAACAAGATTGGGATTTAAAAGAAAACCTGATGGATCGGCAGATTGATAATATCGTTAAAGAGATTGACGGAAGCTGGTATGGCAACCCTTATCGCCACTAAATCTTACACTTTATTTTTTCCTTTATACTTTTGACTTTCTAAACACTAAATATGAAATTAGATATACTTGCTATCGGTGTTCATCCGGATGATGTAGAATTAGGATGCTCCGGAACCATCATCAATGAAATAAAAAACGGAAAAAAGGTCGGTATTGTTGACATGACACAAGGCGAATTAGGAACCAGAGGAACCATAGAAACCAGGTATCAAGAAGCTGCAAATGCTTCCATGATAATGGGAGTACATGTAAGAGAAAATTTAAAGATGAGAGATGGCTTTTTTGAAAATGATGAAGACAACAAGTTAAAATTGATTTCTGCCATACGGAAGTACCAACCAGATATTGTTATTGGCAATGTGCTACATGACAGACATCCTGATCATGGCCGTGCCGGAAAAATGATTGCTGATTGTTGTTTTCTTGCAGGTCTTGCAAAAATTGAAACAAAGGATGAAAATGGAAAAGATCAATTAAGATGGCGGCCATCCTATGTGTTGCATTATATACAAGATTGGTATCATGAACCAGATTTGTTAATAGATATTAGCAATGTATTTGAACAAAGAATGAAAGCCGTCGAAGCTTATTCAACACAATTTCATAATACAGATACAAACACTAACGAACCACAAACATATATTTCCACTCCAGATTTTTTAGATAGTGTAATTGCCAGAGCCAGAATGTTTGGTAAACGTATTGGCGTTAAATATGCCGAAGGATTTATTAGCGAAAAAAAGATTGGCATCAAGACATTGGATGCATTAATCCAAAACGAGACTTAAACAGTTGTTAGTTGATCAAAATCATATAAATAGTTTCTATTTCAGCTTAGTTTTGCACATTAAACAGTATATATCTTTTAAGATAATTTCTAGCTGATATAAACTATCTTTGCACTTCTGAAATTAGTAATATGGCAAGTCCAAAATTCTCAAATACTTCACAATCATTTCATGCTGAACTTAAAAAAAGAATAAGCGATTATTTTAAGCAAGCAGGCAAAGCTTCTACAGGAAGTTTTTCTTTGTATTTAAAAGCTGGAATACTTATCGTTAGCTTTCTTTTCGTATACACTCATCTTGTATTTTTTACGCCAACTACATGGCTGGCTATAGTTGAATGTGTTATACTTGGTGGTTTAACAGCTGCTATTGGATTTAACATTATGCATGATGGCTTGCACGGAAGTTTCAGCCAGAAGAAATGGGTAAATGAAATGGCCGGTCTTACATTAAATTTTTTAGGTGCCAATAACTTTATGTGGCGCAACAAACATAATATCATCCATCACACTTATACAAACATTGAAGGCATTGATGATGACATTGAAGCAAAACCATTATTACGTCTTTGCGAAACACAGAAACATTATAAGATTCACCGTTTTCAACATTGGTATTTTTGGTTTGCCTATTCATTACTTTACATCTGGTGGGTTTTGTTTACAGATTATAAAAAATATTTTTTGGGAAGAATAGGCCCTACTCCCATCAAGAAAATGAGCATTGGCGACCATGTTTCATTCTGGGGATTTAAATTACTGCATGCTTTTATTTTCTTTGCAATACCAATTTATACTTTAGGTTTTTCTACTTGGCTAATCGGATTTCTGATTTATGGTATGTTTACCGGATTTGTTTTAAGTATCGTTTTTCAATTGGCTCATACAGTTGAAGAAACAAATTTCCCTCAAGCCAATGAGTCAACAGGTAAAATGGAAGATGAGTGGGCAGTACATCAATTGAAAACAACAGCAAATTTTGCAACTAAGAACAGAGTAATATCATGGTTAGTGGGTGGATTAAATTTTCAGGTAGAACATCACTTGTTTCCAAGAGTTTCACATGTACACTATCCTGAAATAAGTAAAATAATTAAAAAGGCCTGTCAGGAATTTGGTGTCCCATATATCGAATATCCAAAAATGAGAATGGCAGTTGTATCACATATCACACATCTTAAAACCTTGAGTAGAAAATAAACTATTTCTTTATTGAAAAGAGCTGCCTTGCGTAGCTCTTTTTTTATGAATAAAATTTAATACAATACATCGGCTGAATGACATTTGTTTTGTAAAGAATAGAAAGAAGTTAAATTTGCAACGCCATTAATTTAGTGCTATGATAGATCTCAACAATTACGATCCCAATAAAGTAAGTAATCCTGATAATAATATTTTTGGTTTACCCACAAATGAAGAAGATTCAAGACTTATTATTCTACCTGTGCCTTGGGAGGTTACGGTTAGCTATGGAGCAGGCACTGCCAGAGCACCAGAAGCCATATTAAAGGCAAGTTTACAAGTTGATTTATTTGACCCAGATATGCCAGATGCTTGGAAGCAGGGTTTTTATATGCGTTCTTGTGATAAGAAGATTCTCCTGAAAAGTGACTTTCTCCGAAAAGAAGCCGAGCTATATATCGATTATATTTCAAGGGGTGATGAAGTATCGGCAAATCTATTTATGAGCAAAGTATTGAAAGAGGTAAATGAAGGTGGCGAATTTTTAAATAACTGGGTTTATGAACAAACAAAAGCTTTGTTAGAAAAAGATAAACTGATTGGTCTACTAGGCGGTGACCATAGCTCTCCTTTAGGTTTTTTAAAAGCGATTGCTGAAAAGCATGGAGAATTTGGCATACTTCAAATAGATGCTCATTGTGATTTAAGAAAAGCATACGAAGGGTTTAATTATTCCCATGCAAGCATAATGTATAATGTTCTCAAAGAAATTCCTGAAATGCAAAGATTAGTTCAGGTTGGCATCAGAGACTTCGGTAGTGATGAGTGGGAATATGTAAAGAATAGCAATTTCCGTGTGATTACTTATTTTGACAAAGAAATAAGAAACCGCCAGTTTGAAGGACAAACCTGGAAATATATAACTGATGAAATCATTAGTAAACTACCAGAAAAAGTATTTATTAGTTTTGATATTGATGGATTAGATAGAAAACTTTGCCCATTTACAGGCACACCAGTTCCAGGTGGTTTTGAGTTGGATCAGGTATTTTATTTATTCACCAAGTTGTTGGAAAGCGGTAAACGTATTGTTGGTTTTGATCTGAATGAAGTTGGAATTGGCGGTGATACGGATTGGGATGCTAATGTTGGTGCAAGAGCATTGTATAAACTTTGTAATATATTGGCCACAAGTAATAGTTGATATGAAAGAGTGTAGGATTAGTTTGAAAAACGAAAAACTTACGTCGTATAACCGACTTAGCAATCTTATCATTTTTATACTCTTTGTTTTCTTTTGCTATCTCGCTGTCTTTTCTGAAATAAAACAAATCCGGATAAAAAGTATTGGCACAATTACTTTTCTATCTATTTGCTTTGGCTTGCAATTCTATTTTAGAAATTCGAAATATAGTTTTAGTCATCGTCCATTCTTTTTTATTATCATAATGGGATGGATAAGTTTCGAAAACTATTGGATGGCTGGCATTACTTTATTGTTCGATATTTTCTCTTCAATTACTACCCGTAAGCTGGATGTCACTTTTACAAAAAGTCAAATTCAATACCCTTCCTTTCCGCTAAAGCAAATTAATTGGAATGATGTTAATCAGGTAATCCTTAAAGATGGTCTTCTAACAATAGATTTAAAATCAAACAAACTTTTTCAACAAACAATTGATGAAATTAAAACTCCTGTTGATGAAAAAGAATTTAACGACTTTTGCAGGCAACAATTAGATAAATGAGTTTACAACAATCTCCATACATACTTTACGCCGACGGAAAAGGGAATATTTTCGAAGACACATCTCTTTATGTAACCGGTCGTAGCGGCTGGGATGCTGTAGTTATTCCAGAAGAAGATTGGATTGAATTACCATTTGGCGGTTCTTTGTATGAATTACCCGGACGAAAAGGAATTGGTATTGACGTTGAAACCGGTGAAATGAGATTATGCGAAAAAGGATTAGCAGTTGCTGCATTCGTTCCTCCTGCTTATTCAGGATTTTATATGTCTGCTTTTGAGACGGATCCCGATGCTCCAGTACTTCCATTGTTTTGCTATTCAGCCGCAGGCTGGCTCGATGGAAAATTTTATGTGCCTGCTGTAAGAATTGAACAAGATATAAGACAAGATAGTGAAGGCTACGACAAAGAAGAAATAGATACCGGTGTAAAAGGCTTGCTTTCACATTATCCGCATAATCGCTTAGTAAGTCACCTCGCCAATAACTGTGCATTAACTTACCAATGTCCTGCCGCAAGAAATTTTGCATTAGGCAGATGGGAGTGCCCTATTCCCGTATCACCAGCTTGCAATGCCAACTGTGTTGGATGCATTTCCTTACAACCAGATGAAGAAACAATTGTATCTCCTCAAGACAGATTAGGATTTAAACCTACCGTAGAAGAGATAGTTGAATTTACTGTTCCGCATCTTGAATCCGCTCCTTATCCAATTGTAAGCTTCGGGCAAGGATGTGAAGGCGAACCATTATTGATGTGGGAAACTATGCGGGATGCAATTATTGAAATAAGAAAACACACATCGAAAGGAAGCATCAATATCAATACAAATGGCTCGATGCCAAAAGCAGTAAAAGCTTTATGTGAAGCTGGATTAGATTCAATAAGAGTAAGCACAAACTCAGTAAGAAAAGAAATTTATACCCCATACTACCGCCCAAACAATTATCAATTTGAAGATATTGTTGAGAGCCTAAAAATTGTCAACAGTTTTGGTGGCTGGACATCTATCAATTTTTTTGTTTTCCCAGGAATGACAGATTCTATTGCAGAATACGAAGCATTAAGAAAATTCATTACGGAAACAGGATTGAAGATGATACAATGGCGAAGTTTTAATATAGACCCGGATTGGTATCTGGGGAAAATTGGTGTGACAGATACAGGAGAATGTTTGGGTGTAAAACAATTGCAGCAGTTGATTAGAGAAGAATTTCCTGATTTAAAATATGGTTATTTCAATCCGCCAATTGAGCGAATAAACGGGAAATTTGAAATGGACTTTGCGCATCACTAATAACACTTCCCCTTGATGAATGAAAAATTCTCACAAAACAAAATATTGGTTGGTGCCGCATTAGCCATATTGGCCACATTGATATGGTCTGGAAATTTCATCATAGCAAGAGG
>Ga0138256_10004048_pt1 | contig 15573 bp, 10 predicted proteins | sample KNB2016incub_MG_FD_105486 | JGI IMG/M metagenome (GOLD analysis project Ga0138256, IMG submission 105486) | Active sludge microbial communities from wastewater in Klosterneuburg, Austria - KNB2014incub_MG | ecosystem: Engineered > WWTP > Activated sludge > Unclassified | place: Austria... | reverse complement strand
GCCACGTGGCTCTGGGTCCTGCTCAACGGCCGAACCTCGATTTCCCCGTAACGGGAAAAGTCCTCGGACGGCCACGGCAGCATCGCGGCGGTTTTTTCGGTCATGTGTGCGTCTCCCACAATGTTCAGCCGGCACGTTTCCTGGCAACCGTCCGCACTTTCGGACCCAGCGAAGTCTGCGCAGGCACGCCCGGCACGTCGAGTTCGGGAAACATCTCCTTGCGCATCGAACCATGCAGGGCGAATCGCAACGCCTCGTCGGAAAAACGCTTCGCCATCGTCTGGCGTTCCCTTGCGCTCTGCGCACCGGCACGCGCCCATACCGGCCACAGGAACACGCCGAACAGCATCACCGCCGCATGGACCTCACGGTCGATATCGGGCTGGGCAAGCTGCGACTCCGCGAATCTGTCGATATGGTTCTTGTACAGCTTCCAGAACGGATCGCTTGCCCGCCGGGTGGATCTCAGCATGGTCGCAAGCCAGATACGGCCAAGCTCGGGGTTTTCCATGGCGAAATTCGCGAGATTCTCGCTCAAGGCCCGCGGGTCGAGCGGCACCTCCTGCACATCGTCCGGCTCCAGATTGCCGAAGACCTCCTTGCACAGCCGTTCACTCACCCACGTCGTCGTGTCTTTCAACAACTGCTCGCGCGTCTGGAAATGGTGGTAGGCCGTACCGCGGTTGACCCCGGCGACTTTCGCCACCTGGGAGACACTGAGCCCCTCGGGGCCGTCCCTGGCCAGCAGCTTGGCCGCGACTTCCAGTATCGCCTCGCGGGTGCGTTCCGGATCCCGCCTCGGCTTTTGTGCAATCCTGTCTTCAGTGCTTGCCATGAATGCCCCGAATTACGGTCGTGCCGGCGAAAATCAGACGCGCTCGATGATGATGGCCGGAGCCATTCCACCGGCTGCGCACATCGTCACGAGCCCGCGCTTCAGGCCGCGCCGCTCGAGCTCGTCGAGCACCGTACCGATCAGTACGGCGCCCGTCGCGCCAATGGGGTGTCCCAGCGCGATGGCGCCGCCATTCACGTTGACCTTCTCCCGATCCAGCTTCATGTCGCGGATGAATTTCTCGGCCACGACGGCGAACGCCTCGTTCACTTCCCACAGATCGATGTCGTCGGCCGACAGCCCGGCTCGCGCGAGTACTTTCCTCGCCGCGGGAGCCGGCGCGTTGAGCATCAAGGTCGGATCATCACCCATGTTCGCCGTGGCGATCACGCGCGCGCGAGGCTGGAGACCGTGCTTGCGCGCATAGTCCGCGGATGCCAGCAGCAGCGCCGCGGCACCGTCGACCACACCGGAGGAATTGCCCGCATGATGGAAGTGCTCGATCTTCAGATCCGGATAGCGCCGGTTGATGAGCTGGCGGAAGGTGACCCCGTCAGCGCCCGGCGCCATGTCGGCGACCTGGGCGAAGCTCGGCTTCAGCGCCGCGAGTTCCTGCGCCGTGGTCTGCGGGCGCGGATGCTCATCGCTCGCGAGCACGACCTTGCCCTCGTCATCGATCACGGGGACTATCGATCGGTCGAATCGCCCTTCGCGGATCGCGACGGCGGCGCGTCGCTGGCTCTCGAGGGCAAAGGCATCCAGCGTTGCGCGATCGAAACCTTCCATCGATGCGATCGCGTCGGCACACAGGCCCTGGTGCGATTGCGGATGGCGCAACTGCAGCCTGGCGTTGCCCGAACCGATTCCTCCCGCCGAGCGCAAGCCGGCCGCCATTTCCTGCTGTCCCAGCGCCGTGATGAGCGACATCATTTCGGTGCCGCCGGCGATGAGCAGGTCTTCCATACCGGACATGATCTGCGCCGCGGCGAGATTGGTGGCCGTAAGACCACTGCCGCAGAAGCGGTCCAGCGTCACGCCGCTCACGCGGATATCGAATCCCGCATCCAGCGCGGCCATGCGCCCGAGGTCCCCGCCCTGCCCGCCCTTCTGCGCGCTGGTTCCCCAGATGACGTCATCGACGTCAGCGGTATTCAAGCCATTGCGCTCCTGCAGCGCTTTGAGAACGGTTGCCGCGAGGTGCTGCGGATGCATGCCCGACAGCGCGCCCTTGCCCGGCTTGCCGATACCGCGGGGCGTGCGCACGGCGTCGATGATGAACGCTTCCGACATATCACTCTCCCTCTGCTAGACTGCGGCCGCGCACAACCGACCGGAAAACATTTTTCATTATATACACGTTCCCCGGCTATTGGTCGACGATGTTGTCTAGTGCGTCGATGCGTGCGAATGACCGGCCGGCGCATACACTGGTAGCATCCGCACATCCGTACAAGCCATCCCGGCAGCGATGCACATGACAAGAGCCAAGACCAAGCCGTCACCCAAAGCCCGCGCGACCTCGAGCGAACCGGCGACGCAGCGGCGCGGCTACAACAGCCCCGTGCGCCGACAGCAGAGCGCCGAGACCCGCGAGCGCATCATCGCCGCCGGCGCCGAGCTCGTGCATGGTTTTCCCGCGTGGGACTGGAAGAACCTCAGCGCCGGCGCGGTCGGCGAGCACGCGGGCATCAGTGAGCGGACGGTCCACCGCTACTTTTCGACCGAGCGCCTGCTGCGCGACGCCGTGTTGCAGCGCCTGGTCGAGGAGTCCGGCGTCTCGCTGGAGGGATTGGAGCTGGACGATTTCGCGGGCGTCATCGCCCGCATGTTCAGTTACCTGTCATCGTTTGCCGTCGCCCCGTCGCAGGTGAGCGATCCCACCTTTGCATCGATGGATCGGCAACGGCGCGAGGCGCTGCTGAGCGCGGTGATCGGCGCGACGCCCGGGTGGCCGGATCACGACCAGGAGACCGCGGCGGCCGTGCTGGACATACTGTGGAGCCTTCCACCCTACGAGCGCATGATCACCAGCTGGGGCTTCGGTGCCGAGCGTGCCATCGGCGCCATCACCTGGCTGATCGGCCTGATCGAGGAAGCCATTCGCAACGGTCGGCGCCCCGATCTCGCAGTCAGCGTGCTGCGCTGACTGCGCCCGCGCTCACGCCACGCTTCTCCCGGGATCCGCTCTCAGCACGTCACCACGGGCAGCGTCTCCCAGCCGCGCACCGTGGAGGTCGGCGACAGCTTCGCCTTGTCCCATTCCACGTCCCACTCGGGAAAGCGCTTGAGGACCTCCTCCAGCGCCACGCGCCCTTCGACACGGGTCAGCGCCGCGCCGATGCAGGTGTGGATACCCCACCCGAACGCGAGGTTGGGACGTTTCTCCCGGCGGATATCGAAGCGATCGCCGTCGGGGAAGCGCCGGTGGTCGCGATTGGCCGCCCCGACCAGGAACAGTATGGCGCTGCCCTCGGGCACTTTCCGGCCGTGGAATTCGGTGTCGCGCGTGACGTATCGCCCGATGTGCGGCCCCGGCGGCTCGTAGCGCAGGATCTCCTCGATCGCGTTGGGGATCAGCGAGTGGTCCGCGGCCAGCTGGCGGCGTTGCTCGGGATGCTCGGCGAGCAGCTTGCCGGTCCAGCCGATCAGCCGGTTGGTGGTCTCGTTGCCAGCACCGGCGAGCACGTTGCAGAAGATGATCACTTCCTCGCGGGTGAGCCGCCGCCGAGTGCCCGTTTCATCCGTGAACTCGGCGGTCAGCAACTCGGTCATCAGGTCGTCCGAGGGATGCTTGATGCGCCAGTCGATGTACTCCTGCATCATGTCGCCGCCGCTGGGATCGAAATCCTCCATGGGCCGGCCGGCCTCGGTGCGCAGGCTCGCATCGGAGCGTTCGCGCACATCGCTCAGATCCTGTTCCGGGATGCCGAGCATCATGCCGATGACGCGCATCGGCATCTGGGCGCCGAGGTCGGCGACGAAGTCGAACCTGCCGCTGCCGACCAGCGGATCGAGGCAGCGCGCGCAGAACTCGCGGATCTTCGGCTCGAGCGCGTTCATCTTCTTGGGCGTGAATACCCGCGACAACACGCCGCGGTGAACCGTGTGCAGCGGCGGATCCTCGAAGATGAACACGCCCGATGGCATCTCGACGTTCATCTTGATGATCTCGAGGATGCCGCCACGCGCCGAGCTGAAGGTCTCGTTGTCGGACAAGCCCGCTTCCACGTCGTCGTAGCGGCTGACGGCGTAGAAGTCGTGCTGCTCGTTGTAATAGAGCGGCGCCTCCTCGCGCAGGCGCCGATAGACCTGGTACGGATCGAGCGTGATCTCTACCTTGTACGGATCGTAGTAGACGCTGTCGTCGCTGCTCATGAGATGCCCCTGCGCATAATTGGTGTCCACTATATGACACCAATTCTGATGCCGGTCAAGGAGAGGGCGGCGAATCAGCTCACGCCGGCTGTCACGCCCGGTGCCCGCTCAGCCTGGCCGATCCGAAGATGCCCATCTTGACCTTGCCGCTGATGCGGTCACCGTCCACCGTCAGGTCGTATTTCAGCGTGATCTTCATCGGCTTCTCGACCTTGAGATCGAACTTCAGGCGATTGCCCTCCACGGTGCCGCTGAAGCCCTGCTCGCCTTCCGCGCTCCTCAGGTAACCGCCGAGCGACTGGCCCCGGGTTTCGAAATGGCCCGTCATTTCCTGCGGGCCCATCGGGGTGGCGAGCACCATTTTCCAGTCCCCGTCTACGCCCGCCGGCGCGGACTCCGGAGTCTCGGCCGCCTGCGCGCCGGCCGCCGATACCGCGGCGGCGACGGACGGCGACGGCTCGGCGGCACGCTCGACAACGGTCGTGCCACTGCCGGACTTCGGCTCTTCACAAAGCGCCAGATCGCGCCCCTCGATGACGCCGAGCAGCTTCGCCGGCGTCAGCGGCAACTCCAGGGGCACCTCGCCGAAGGGCGCCAGCGCGTCGGCGATGGCGTTGACCAGCGTCGGCGGGCCGATGATCGCACCGCCCTCGCCCACACCGCGCATGCCACCCACCGATTTCGACGGCGTATTGGCGTGGACGAACTCGAAGTCCGGGATATCGGCGATCAGGGGCAGCATGTAGTCCTTGTAGGTCGCCGCCTTCGGGTTGCCGCGCGCGTCGAAGGACACCTGCTCCAGCAGCACCATGCCGATGGCCTGGGCCAGGCCACCGGCGATCTGGCCCTCCACCACCGCGGGGTTGATCGGCGTGCCGCAGTCTTCCGAGGATATCCAGCGCAGGATCTTGACGAAGCCGGTATCGGCGTCCACCTCGACCACGCAGGCATTGGCGGCACTGGCGAAGGTCATCGGCGGCGGCTGGTAACGGTACTGTGCCTCCAGCCCGGCCTCGAACCCGCCCGGCAGGCGATCGGGCTCGCCGTAGGCCACCTCCGCGATCGCGCGCAGCGGGCAGGACTTCCCGGGTTCACCCTCGACGTAGACCATGCCGTCCTCGATGCGGATCGCCTCGGGATCGACACCGTTCAGGTGAGCGGCCAGCCGCTTCACCCTGGCGAGCAGCAGTTCCGAGGCCATGATCGCCGCACCGCCCGCGATCACGCCCTGGCGACTGCCCGCCGCGCCGGGAGAGAAACCGCCACGCGAACTGTCGCCCTCGAACACGGCGACGTCCTCGTAGGGCACGCCGATACGGTCGGCGAAGATCTGCGCCATCGTGGTTGCCGTGCCATGACCCTGCGAGTGCGTGCTCAACGTCGCGGTGACCTTGCCGGTCGGCTCGATGCGCACCTGCGCGAGCTCGCCGGTCATCGTGCCGATGCTGCCCGCGGCCCCCGTCGGTTCGATGTAGGCGGCAATGCCGAGCCCGAGGTAGCGACCCTGCCCGCGCGCGGCCTCCTGCTCGCGGCGAAACGCGGCGACGTCGAAGTACGCGAGCAACTTCTCCAGGCACTCGGCGGGCGTGATGTCCTCCAGCGGCAGACCCATGCAGGAGGTCGCGGGCTGGTCCTTCAGTGTCACGAGATTGCGGCGGCGGATCTCGATCGGATCGATGCCGATACGCCGCGCCGCCACATCCAGCGCGGTTTCGCGGATCAGCGATTCCATCGCCCAAGGGCCGCGATAGGCGGCATAGCCCACGGTGTTCGAGTACCAGCCGCGCGTCAGGAAGCCGTAAGCGGGCATCTTGTACGCCGCCCACAGGAACATGTGGACCGCGATATTGCATTCCGAAAGCTGCGGAAAGGCGCCGACGTTGACGCTGTAGTCCCCGTGCGAAGCAATCAGCTTGCCCTCGGCATCGAACGCGACCTGCAGCACCATTTCCTGCTCGCGCGCCTGGTTGGCGCCGATCAGGTTCTCGTAGCGGTCCTCGATCCATTTCAGCGGCCGGCCGAATGCCAGCGCGGCGAGGATCACCGCGACTTCCTCCTTCCACGGGTGGTTCTTCAACCCGAAGGCCCCGCCCACGTCCTTGGCGATCACGCGGATAGCCGCCTGCGGCAGGCCGAGCGCCAGCGACACCCAGCGCGCCACCAGGTGCGGGCTCTGGCAGGTGATGTAGAGCGTCAGTTCCTCGGTGCCGTCGCGCGTGACGACCACGCCGCGCGTCTCCATCGGCGACTGCGAGATGCGCTGGTGCACGACCTTGTGGGTGATCAGGTGCGGCGCGCCCTCGAGCAGCGCCTTCAGTTCCTCGTCGATCTCTTCGTCACCCATCTGCGCATTGACGTTGTCCGTCATGCCCGGATGCACGGGCGCGCCGCGCCGCGCGTCGGCGATCGTGACGACCGGATCCTCTTCCGCGTACTCGACCTCGACCAGCGAGGCCGCATCTTCCGCGACATGGCGGCTGTCGGCAATGACCAGCGCCACCGGCTCGCCGACGTAGGCCACGCGCGCGTTGGCCAGCGGCGTGGTCTCCGCGTCCTGCGGCGAGAAGTAAAAGCTGATCATGTTGACGTTGAAGCGAGCCAGGTCCGCCTGCGTATAGATCGCATGCACGCCGGGGATGTCGCGCGCCACGGCGGTGTCGATCGAGAGAATCCTGCCGCGCGCCACGGGACTGCGCGCGAAGGCGACGTGCAGCATGCCGGGCAGCGCGATGTCGTCGACGAACTGGCCCCGCCCGGTGAGCAGGCGCGGGTCTTCCTTGCGTCGCACGCGCTGGCCGATGTAGCGCCCCGTGGTGATCCCGGGGGCGCTCATGGGGCTTCTCCCGCGGCGGCGCCCGCCAGCTTCCTCGCCGCGCGGCGCATACCCTGGTAACCGGTGCAGCGGCAGACGTGGCCGGACAGCGCTCCGAGCAACTGTTCCTCGCCCGGCTCCTGCCCGTCGCTGGTGAGCGCGGCGAGCGTCATCACCACGCCGGGCGTGCAGAAGCCGCATTGCAGCGCATGCTCGTCGAGCAGGACCTGCTGCACCGGGTGCAGGGTACCGTCCGGCGCAGCCAGGCCTTCCACGGTCGTGACCTGCGCGCCATCGGCCTGCACGGCCAGCATCAGGCAGCTGCGCACGGCCTGGCCATCGACGATCACCGTGCAGGCGCCGCAGACGCCGTGTTCGCAGCCCAGGTGCACGCCGGTGTAGCCGGCATCGTCGCGCAGGAAGTCGGCGAGCGAGACGCGCGCCTCGACTTCGCCGGCACAGCGCAGGCCGTTGAGGGTCATCTCGATGTGGTGCGTGCTCATGCGGCCTCCCCGATATGCAGTGCCTCGCGCAAGGTGCGGGCGAAAATGCGCTTGCCGACCGTGCGGCGGTATTCGGCGCTGGCGCGCAGGTCATCGAAGGGCGCGGTGTCGGCAACGGCGCGCTCGGCAACACCCTGCGCATCTATCGCGGCGGGCAACTGGCCGAGCAGCATCTGTTCGGCGGCCTGCGCGCGAATCGGCGTCGGCCCCATGCCGAACCACGCGAGCCCGGCCCGGGCGATCTTGCCGCCCTCGAGGGCCAGCGCGCCGACCATGCCGACCAGCGCGAAGTCACCGGGACGCTGCGCCAGCTCGCAAAACAGCGTGACGTGGCCCGGCGGCCAGTCGGGAAACGTGATGCCCGTCACCAGCTCGTCGGCTTCGAGCGTGGTCATGTAGGGGCCGAGATAGAACGCAGCGGCAGGGATCCGGCGCGTGCCGCGTGTCGAGCGCACCTCGATCGTCGCACCCAGTGCGACCGCGGCGGCGGGCAGCTCCGCCGCCGGCTCGCCGAGCGCGATCGAGCCGCCGACCGTGCCGCGGTTGCGCGTCTGGTGATGCCCGACGTGGCGCACGGCCTGCACCAGCACCGGGAGATCGCGCGCCAGCACCTCGTTGGCGATCAGCTCGCATTGCCGCGTGACCGACCCGATGCGCGTGCCGCCATCGGCACGACGGATGCCCTGCAGTTCCGCGATCCGGGTGATGTCGACGACGATGAATGGCTGGCTCATGCGCAGGTTGAGCAGCGGCATCAGCGTCTGCCCGCCGGCCAGCACGGTCGCGCCGCCGCCGGCTTGCGCGAGCACGGCGCAGGCTTCGTCGATGGTGGCCGGAGCCACATAGTCGAAGGGAGCGGGCTTCATTCCTTCGCGTCCTCTTTCGCGTTGGCGATCAGTCGCCGCAACAGGGCGTTGTCGAGCACGAGCACCGGCGCCGCCGCGCGCCGCCCGTATTCGAACGCGGCACCGGCCACCACGATCAGCAGCAGGCCGATGGACAGTCCGGCCCAGTCGGAGCCGGCAGCGCCCTGCCCGCGGCCGATGAGAAAGCCCACGAGCGCCGCGACAACCGTCGCCAGTATCCAGGCCACGGGCACCCCCCCCGCGGGTGCGACCGCGGGAGCCGTGGGCATCGCCGGTGCAGCGACCGGGGCGGCTTGCGGTGCCAGCGGCGGCACGGGTATCGCCTCGGCGCCGACGATCTCGCCGAATCGGCTGAAGAACTTGCCCGCCAGCTGCTTCGCGGTGGCATCGATGATCGGGCCACCGAGCTGGGCCATGCGCCCCCCGACCTGGGCCTGCACTTCATAGGGGATCAGCGTTGCGCCGGCCTGCTCGTTCAGCCGCACTTTCGCGCTGCCCTTGACCGAGCCGGCAATGCCGCCGTTGCCGTCCAGGATGAGCGTGTAGCCGTAGGGCGGATCGAGGTCAGCCAGCGATACCGCGCCCTTGAAGCGCGCGCCGATGGGGCCGACCTTCACCTCCACCGTCGCGGTGAAGCGATCGTGCGCCACCTTTTCCAGGCTCTGGCAGCCCGGGATGCTGGCGCGCAGGATCTCGGGGTCGTTCAGCGCTTCCCAGACTCGCGCGCGCGGGGCAGCAATGCGCTGCTCTCCAGTCATGTTCATATCGATCGATCCTCGGACAATTGAGAAGGCTCGCCCGTCACAAACGCGGGACTCCGCCCTGCTCGCCGGACTTGCGCGTGCCGAGCGATTCGCGGGCAGCGGCGCGGATGGCGGCTTGCAGGCTGTTCACCTGCGCGCGGCTCAGCATCGGGAAAGCCGGCATGCCGCGCGGCGCCAGGCTGCCATCGTGCAGCACGCTCCACAGGCTTTCCGCGGACAGGGCGAGTTGCGATTCCCGCAGGTCCGGCCCCGGCGATCCCGCGCCGACCAGGTCCGCGCCGTGGCAGGCGATGCACATGACCGACAGCGCGCGACCCTCGGCCACCGCCTTCTCGTCGAGCACCAGCGAGGGATCGTCCACGGCGTTCACGGTGAAATCACGCGGGGCGGACGGCGGCAGGCTCTCGCGGCCATCCAGTGCAAAGGTCAGCAGCCGACGGGGCTGCGCGCCATATTTCCAGCCGGCGTTGAGCACGCCGGACAGCGCCGCCGTCGTCCCGCCGTAGCCAACCAGCACGGAGACATATTGCGTGTCGCCGACCGCATAGCTGATCGGCGCGCCGACGATGCCGAGCCCCGCGTCGAAACGCCACAGCCGGCGGCCATCGGTGGCGTCATAGGCCGTGAACCAGCCATCGCCCGCGCCGTGGAAGACGAGGTTTCCGGCGGTGCTCAGCGTGCCGCCGTTCCAGATCGTCTCCAGCGGTGCCTTCCAGCGCGGGCGCTGCGCCACCGGATCCCAGGCCAGCACCGCTCCGGTCCCGTCCTCGGCATCGGCCTTGTGGTAATTCACCGTCATCCCGCCGAAGCTGAACTCGCCCGGCTTCACGTTGGTGGAATAGCGCGCACCGAGATGCATGTAGGGGATGTAGACCAGCCCGGTGAGCGGGTTGTACGACATGTCCTGCCAGTTGTGCGTGCCCAGCATGCTGGGCCACATGATCGTCTCGCCGGTTTCATAGCGGATGTCCGGCGCTTCCACCGGACGGCCCGTCGCGAGGTCGATGCGCTCGGCCCAGGTGACCTTGCCGGTCTTTTCCGCCGAGATCAGCTTGCCCGTCTCGCGATCGATGACATAGAAAAAGCCGTTGGTGGGTGCCTGCATCAGCACCTTGCGCGGGCGCCCGTCGATCGTCACCGTGGCGGTGATCATGTTGGCGGTGGCCTTGTAGTCCCAGGATTCGCCGGGATTGACCTGGTAGTGCCAGACATATTTGCCGGTATCGGCGTCGAGCGCGACGATCGAGGCGAGGAACAAGTTGTCGCCACCGCCGGGGCTGCGCACGCGCGGGTTGTAGGGGCCGCCGTTGCCGGTGCCGAGATAGATGCGGTTGAACTCCGGATCGAAGGTGATCCCGTTCCACACCGTGCCGCCGCCACCGCCGACTTTCCAGTATTCGCCGCCCCAGGTCTTCGCGGCCATTTCCATGGCCGCATCGCCCGCGTTGTCCTCGGGCTTGCCGGGGGTGGTATGGAAGCGCCAGAGCTGCTTGCCCGTGGACTGCTCATAGGCGGTGACAAAGCCGCGCTGGGCCGCATCCGCGCCGCCGTTGCCGATGATCACCTTGCCGTTGAAGGTGCGCGGCGCGCCCGTGATCGAATGGAAGGTGTTCGCAGGCAGGGTATCGACCGTCCACTGCGGCGTGCCGGTCTTCGCGTCGAGCGCCACCAGCCTGCCGTCGAGCGTGCCGATGAACACCCGGCCATTGTCGTAGGCAACGCCGCGATGCACCGGCATGCCCTGTCCCTGCTTGGCCGGCGCAACGCGCCAGATCTCGGGATCGTATTTCCACAGCAGCTTTCCGCTCGAGCCGTCGACGGCATAGACCCCCGAATAGCTACCGGAGAAATAGAGCACGCCGTCCACCGCCAGTGGGGTCGCCTCCAGCGTGACCTCGCCCGGAAGATCCAGCGACCAGGCGAGGCCCAGGCGCTCGATGTTACGGCTGCTGATGGCCTCGAGCCGGCTGTAGCCGCTTTCGTCCACCCCGCCGCCGTGGCTGGCCCAGTTCGCCGCGGCGCCGGCATTGGCCGGATACCCGTCTGGGGCCCCCGCGAGGACCGCAACAGTCAACCCTGCCAGGACGCCCGAGAGCAGCAGTGCGATCACTCTGTGCGGTTTCATGTCGGCTGTGCTCTCTTTTCGTTATGTCGGATGCAAACGGTTGCCCCGCGATTGTAGGAACCCTGCCCCCGGGTGTCACTCCTCTGACACGAATTTAATTGTGCGCGCCGGCGGCAGCGCGATCAGAAGCTGTAACGCACCGATGCCCCGTAGGTGCGGGGCGGGCCGTAGTTCGCGGCTGCCCAGCCCAGGGTGTCCGGCACGTTCAGTCCGCCGGTGACGTAGTCCTCGTCGGCCGCGTTGTTGACGAAGGCCGCGAGATCGAAACTCGAGCCCATGACCCCGAGCCAGTCGGCGCGGAAATTCCAGATCGCGTAGTCATCCACGACCGTCGACGCCAGGGCCGCGTCGAGGTTCGCCTTGCTCCAGCCGAGCGTGTCCCAGCGCCACGCGTCGGGGCTGGCCTCCGTATCGTCCTGCCAGTAGACGCTGCCCATCAGCGATACCTCGCCGAGCGACGCGTCCAGCGGCAGCGTGTACCTGAGCGAACTCGTGAGCGAGTGCTCCGCGATATAGACGAACGGCGATTCCGTGTAGTCGATGACCACCCCGGCCGCGATCTCGCGATCCCACTCCTTGTACTCGGCATCGATATAAGCGTAAGCGAACGTTATGCTCAGCGACTCGGTCGGGGCGATCAGCACGTCGAAATCGACACCCTGGATCTCGGCCTCGGCGGCATTGACGGTGTAGGTCTCGAAGCTTCCCGTATCGGGGTTGGTACCGGAAACCGTCTTCTGGATGTCGTCGTACTGCTGCAGGTAGATCGCCAGGTTGGTGCGCACAGCCGCCACGTCGCCCAGCTGCCAGTCGGTCTTGTGACCGAGCTCGTAGTTGATGACGCTTTCCTCGTCGAAAGGCTGCAGCGTGAAGTTGTTCGTACCCCGCCCGTTGAAGCCGCCCGTGCGATAACCCGTCGCGATGCTGCCGTAGATCAGCATGTCCTCGGTCGGCGAGTAGTTGAGCGCCGTGCGCCAGGTCGCGCGGTCGAAGTTCTCGTCCACCTCGCGCTCGCACGCGTTGTCGGGCAGCACCACGCCGTTCTCATCGCGCATGGCACACCCGAACTTCAGCGTGCGCGTGTCCAGCGAAAAATTCCTTGCCGTGAGCGAGCGATCGTCCCAGCTCTGGCGGGCGCCCAGGGTGAGCGACCACTGTTCGTTGATCGTGTAGGTGCCCTCGCCGAACAGCGCGTAGGCCTCGTTCTCGACATCGCCGGCCGGCGATTCCGCGTAAAAACCGTTCTGGGCTATGAACCACGGCACGTCCAGCTGCGGAATGGGCGAAGGTCCGTCGGGCCAGGCGCGGTTCAGGCCCAGGTTCTGGTTGGGGTACGCCGTGGAGCCTTCCATCCGCATCCAGAACGCGCCGACGATCCAATCCAGTCGATCATCGAACGCGCTGCCAAGCAGTTGCAGTTCGTCGGAATACTGTTCGCCCTCGACGTGGGCCATCGGCGTGTCTAAGGTCGCCGGATCGGTCGAGGAGGTCCGGCTCCCGATTATCGGCAGCGCCGTTCCGTCGGCATCCGTGGAGTACACATAATCCAGGTCGCGGTAGCCGAAGACGTTCTTGATCCTCACGTTCTCGGACAATTCGATCTCGGTGGTATTGGCCGCGAACCAGTTCTCTACATCCTCGGTTGCGCGCAGATCCGTTTCTATGTCGTTCCAGTCGCGATCGCGCTGGCGCTGCAGCGCGGCGTCGATGTTCTTTCCCACCGGCGTTGCGAACAAGCCGTTGAGCCGGCCGTTGTGGACGACGTCGATGAGCTGACCCAGGCCACCCTGGCTGTTGAAAGCCTGGGGAGTGGGCACCCGGGCCAGCATCTCGTTCTCGTCGTAGGCGATGGTGGTGAGGTTCGAGACACGGTCATTCGGCGTGAAGCTCGCGGTCAGCCGGATCCCGTAGGAATCCTCGTCCCAGAACTTGTCGTCGCCGCGCAGTGCGTTGTCCGCCACGTTGCTCTGGTAGCCGTCGCGGTCGAGGCTGCGTCCCGCGAGGCGGAATTTCAGGGAATCGCTCGCGGGCAGGTCCACTGCGCCCTCGAAGTGGTAGAGATTGTAGTCGCCCAGTCTCGCCTCGGCGTAGCCGCCGAATTCGTCACCCGGTCTCTGCGGTGTCAGCAGCATCGCGCCACCGGTGCTGTTGCGCCCGAACAGCGTGCCCTGGGGCCCCTTGAGCACCTGCACGTTCTCGAGGTCGTACATCCCCAGGTTCGTGCCCTGGGTGGGGGTGAGCACCACCTCGGCGAAATACAGCGGCACCGCCGGGTCGACCGTCAGCGTCACTTCCGAGGGTCGCTGGCCGCGCAGCACCACGATGGGAACGTTGGTGCTGGGTCCCCCCGTCGATACGCCCATCGCCGGTACGCGAGTGGCAAGGTCGGCCAGTTCGGTGATGTTCTGTGCGCGCAGGAAATCGCCGCTCATCGCCGTGATCGCGATCGGCACGTCCTGCAGGCTCTCCTCGCGCCGGCGCGCGGTGACCAGCACTTCCTCCAGTTCGACCATTTGCCTGCCGCCGGACTGCGCCAGGGCCGGGAGCGCGTAACCCACGGAAGCGGCCGATACGACGAACGCCAGCGGCGCAAGCGCCACACCGGCCAGGCGCCTGTTCACGCCTTTGCCCGGGTCAGAATGAGTGAGCTTGCGCATTTTCTGCTGTTGTCTGCGGGTCATTGTGTTGTCCTTGTCCGGTTGTGGTCTTTGTTATGGCGCGTTCATCGGTTGCAAAAAAAAGGCCGGACGGGAGCAGCAGCGCTGTCCCGCCCGGCCGCAGCACCGGTCGCTCGCTCAGAAGCTGTAGCGAACCGATGCCCCGTAGGTGCGGGGCGGGCCGTAGTTCGCGGCTGCCCAGCCCAGGGTGTCCGGCACGTTCAGTCCGCCGGTGACGTACTCCTCGTCGGCCGCGTTGTTGACGAAGGCCGCGAGATCGAAACTCGAGCCCATGACCCCGAGCCAGTCGGCGCGGAAATTCCAGATCGCGTAGTCGTCTATGACCGTCGACGCCAGGGCCTCGTCGAGGTTTGCCTGGCTCCAGCCGAGCGTGTCCCAGCGCCACGCGTCGGGGCTGGCTTCGGTATCGTCCTGCCAGTAGACGCTGCCCATCAGCGATACCTCGCCGACCGAGGCCATCAGTGGCAGCGTGTACTTGAGCGACGTCGTCAGCGAGTGCTCCGCGATGTAGACGAAGGGCGATTCCGTGTAGTCGATGACCACGCCGGGCGCGATCTCGCGATCCCACTCCTTGTACTCGGCGTCCACATAGGCGTACGCGAACGATATCTGCAGGGATTCGGTCGGGGCGATCAGCACGTCGAAATCGACACCCTGTATCTCGGCCTCGGCGGCATTGGTGGTAAACGTCTCGAATGCCCCGGTATCCGGGTTGTTTGCCGAGACCGTCTTCTGGATGTCGTCGTACTGCTGCAGGTAGATCGCCAGGTTGGTGCGCATCGAGGCGATCTCGCCCAGCTGCCAGTCGGTCTTGTGACCGAGCTCGTAGTTGATGACGGTTTCCTCCTCGAAGGGCTGCAGCGTGAAGTTGTTCGTGCCTCGCCCGTTGAAGCCGCCCGTGCGATAGCCCGTCGCGATGCTGCCGTAGATCAGCATGTCCTCGGTCGGCGAGTAGTTGAGGGCCGTCCGCCAGGTCGCCCTGTCGAAATCCTCGTCCACCTCGCGCTCGCACGCATTGTCCGGAAGCAGCACGCCGTTCTCGTCGCGCATTGCACAGCCGTAGCGCAATGTCGTGTTGTCGAGCGCGAAATTCTTCGCCGTGAGCGTACGCTGGTCCCAGCTCTGGCGCGCGCCCAGGGTGAGCGACCACTGTTCGTTGATCGTGTAGGTGCCCTCGCCGAACAGCGCGTAGGCCTCGTTCTCGACATCGCCCGCCGGCGAATCCTGGTACCAGCCGCTCTGGGCCGCCAACCAGGGAAGCGCCAGCTGGGAGATCGGTGCCGGTCCCGTGGGCCAGGCCGGGTTCGCGCCCAGGTTCTGCTGCGGGAAGGTCTGCGAGCCCTCCATGCTCATCCAGTACGCGCCGACGATCCACTCCAGCTGGTCATCGAACGCACTGCCGATGAGCTGCAGTTCATCGGAGTACTGCTCTGCCTCGATGTTTCCGAGCGGCGGGTTCAAGGTCACCGGCGCGGTGATCGAGGTCCGCGCCCCGATCATCGGCAGCGCCGTCCCGTCGACATCGCTGCTGAACGAATAATCCAGGTCGCGGTAGCCGAAGACGTTCTTGATGCGCAGATTGTCCGTCAACTCGAACTCGGTGGTGTTGGCGGCG